>Ga0179587_10000408_pt1 | contig 17958 bp, 12 predicted proteins | sample CZODoug2_1_08_16_FD_185932 | JGI IMG/M metagenome (GOLD analysis project Ga0179587, IMG submission 185932) | Vadose zone soil fungal communities from Angelo Coast Range Reserve, California, USA - CZODoug2_1_08_16fungal | ecosystem: Environmental > Terrestrial > Soil > Vadose zone | place: USA...
CGATTTCTACCGCATGCTGCTCGGCAAGCACATGATCTACAGCTGCACCTGCTGGGACGGCGCGACGACGCTGGACCAGTCGGAGGACGCCAAACTTGAAATGTCGTGCCGCAAGCTCGCGCTCGCGCCGGGCCAGCGCTTGCTAGAAATCGGCTGCGGCTGGGGCGGCTTTGCGAAATACGCCGCCGAGAACTACGGCGTCTCGGTGGTCGGCGTCACCATCAGCGCGGAGCAGCGCGAACTCGCGGTCGAGCGCTGCCGGGGCCTGCCGGTAGAGATCCGGCTGCAGGACTATCGCGAGATCAGGGGTCAGTTCGACCGCATCGCCTCATTCGGCATGTTCGAGCATGTGGGCCGGCAGAATTACGACACCTACTTCAGGATCGTCCATGATTGCCTGACCGAGGACGGAATTTTTCTTCTCGAGACGATCGGCGACAACGTCTCGAACTCCGACTGCAATCCGTGGTTCCAGAAGTACATCTTCTCGGCGCCGACCTCGATGTTCCCCTCGATCAAGGAGATCGCCGCAGCGGTGGAGAACCGGTTCGTCGTGGAGGACTGGCACAATTTTGGCGCCGACTATGCGCCAACGCTGCGCGCCTGGTACGCGAACCTCGCAGCGCACCGGGATCGGATCGTCGCCGAATACGGCGAGCGGCTCTATCGGATGTGGGTTTTCTATCTCCTGAGCTGCGCCGGCGCGTTCGCGGCGCGCAGCTATCAGAACTGGCAGATCGTCCTTGCCAAGCGCGGCATTCCGGCGGGATTCCGCCAACTGCGGCCGGTGGTTACCTAGCCGCCCGCCGACCGGCCGGCCGGGGCGCAACTGGCCCGGACGCGATAAGCCGAATGGTTCTCAATTGCCCGCTTAAAATTGCCTGCTGATTCGTGTAGACCAGAAGTGACCTGGCGCACAGTCGGAACCGCGCACATGATACAGAATGGACATGGCCCTAGATGGACATGGGCCCTAGCTCGGGTGCTAACCTCCATGCTTTGATGATGATGGGATAACTGACGTGTTCGGTGCTCGTTTGGTTGAGGAGCGGGTCGAGAGGCGGTTGGCGGCTGTGCTCGTGGCGGATGTCGTCGGGTACAGCCGGCTGGTGGGCGTCGACGACGAGGGCACCGTTGCCAGGGTCAAGGCACTCCGCAAAACGCTTATCGACCCCAAAATCGCCGAGCACCGCGGCCGCATCGTCAAGAACACCGGCGATGGTGCGTTGGTCGAGTTTGCCAGCGCCGTGGATGCAGCACGATGCGCGGTCGAGATCCAGCGCGACATGTCCGGCCAAAACGCCGACCTGCCACCGGACGGGAAAATCGAATTTCGGATCGGTATTCATATCGGCGACATCATCAGCGATGAGAATGATATTTTTGGCGATGGCGTCAACATTGCGGTGCGACTCGAAGGAATTGCGCCCGCGGGAGGCGTCTGCATCTCTGACGACGCGCACAAGCAGGTGCGCGGCAAAGTTGATTTTGCCTGTGAGGATATGGGTCCGCAGACCCTGAAAAATATCGCAGAACCCGTGCACGTCTGGCGGATGCGATTTGGAAGTGACGAAACTTCAGCGCTATCGACGAATACTTCCGCCGGACCGGCCGACGTTCTCGTCCTCCCTGACAGGCCCTCGATCGCCGTATTGCCGTTCCAGAATATGAGCGGCGATGCGGAACAGGAATATTTTGCCGACGGCATTGTGGAAGATATCATTACCGCATTGTCGCGCTTCAAATCGCTGTTCGTCATCGCTCGTAATTCGAGCTTCACGTACAAGGGCAAAGCCGTCGACATCAAGCGGGTCGGACGCGAACTAGGTGTCCGTTATGTGCTCGAGGGCAGCGTACGCAAGGCGGCAGGAAGAGTCCGCATTACCGGACAGTTGATCGACGCCGCGACCGGCGCGCATCTGTGGGCGGAACGATTCGACGGATCGCTTGAAGATATTTTTGGATTGCAGGACCAGGTGACGGCGAGCGTTGTCGGTGCGGTTGCGCCCAAACTTGAAGAAGCCGAGATCGAGCGTACCCATCGCAAGCCTACGGAGATGCTCGACGCTTATGACTATTATCTGCGCGGTCTGGCGATGGTTTCGCGGTATTCGAAAACCACAAACAAAAAGGCATTTGAGTTTTTCGTCAACGCGATCGAACTCGACCCGGTATATGCATCCGCCTATGCCATGGCCACGCGGTGCATCAGCCTGAGGGCGCAAAATGGCTGGCTGACAAACCCCGAGCGGGAAATTTCCGAAGGATTGCGGCTAGCGCGCCGGGCGGTCGAACTCGGAAGAGACGATCCGCTGGTGCTGGCCGTGGGGGGATATGTGATCGCTTTTCTCGGTCACGATCTCGACAGCGGCGCTACCTATATTGCGCGTTCGCTATCGCTCAACGCCAACAGTGCGTTGACGTGGCTTTATAGCGGTGCGACCCATATATTGCTGGGAGAACATGAATTGGGAATCGAGCACGTGTTGCGGGCGCAGCGCTTGAGCCCCCTCGATCCGACACAGCCTCAGTTCATGGCTTCCATTTCTCTTGGTCACTTTTGCCTCGGCCGGTTCGAAGAAGCCTCGCAATGGGCGGGAAACGCCGTTCGAGAGCAGCCCAACCTGCTTGCCCCACTACTCATTCTCGCGGCCAGCGCCGGACAAATGGGACGGCTTGAGGAAGCCCAAAAACTCGTTCCACAGATCCTTGCGCTCAGCCCCTCGTACCGCTTGTCCCGAATTAAAGAACGGGTTCCATTTCGCAGGCCGCAAGATTTCGCGCTTTTTGCAGAGGGCTTGCGGCTCGCGGGTCTCCCCAAATAAGCAATGGCGGCCGTCGCCGCCTCAGGTTACGGCGAACGCCGCCTGAAGCCTTCCTGGTAATCCCGTATGCGGGGAATAGCGGGCTAATCTCCGCAAGAGGTGCGGAGAATGGCTGCATATATCCATGGAGTTAGCCGATTGGCCCAATTTTCGGTGGGACCAAGGCGGGCTCGCAAAGCAACTGGCAGCCGTCCGGCTGTGGCGGGGACGCCTGATTGGCCGAATGCAGACCCCCGGATTCCGCCAGCAGGAGGAACCCGTCCTCACGACCTTGACCGAGGACGTGCTCAAGTCCAGCGAGATTGAGGGTGCCGAAAAGACCTTGGCCGCCGTGTTTCAGAAGGCAGACTTCTGGAAGAAACATGCAGCAGCGAAAATAAATCAACGCCAGCGCGACATGCTTGATCGCCGGCTGGACGGGATCGAGGGCAAGCTCACCTCGTCCAAGTGGGCGCTGCTCGAGAAGTGCTCGCCTGATACGGCCCTGCGCGATATTCAGGATCTGCTCGACCAAGGCATCCTGACCAAGGACGAAGGCGGCGGCAGAAGCACCAGTTACTCTCTGGCGACCGAATAAGATGAAAGAGAATCCCTCGATGGCAACGTCGTGTGGGCTCGAGTCGCGCGGCCCCTACCAACGGCCGGCCCGCTGCGCGCACGGATCAGCAATCATCTCCAAGCCGAGCTCGGACGTCACAATTGAACCGGCTTGACGTTGGACCCGCGTGTCAGCGGCGCAGTGACAGAAAAATCTTGCAGCTCATGGACCTAAGTACCGCCTTCGAAAGAGCGCATCCACCGGGGCGCCGTATTCTGCTGCAGGCTCGAAACGGGACCTGTAGCTATTGTCCACCTCAGGTATTGATTTTGTTGCAGACAACCGCCAAGATCGACGGTGCTGCGCATACATTTGTAATTCTCGAACTTTTTCAGGTAGCGAAGAACATCCTCGTGCTCAGCCATTTTCCTTGTTTGCTAACTGATAATCGATCGCCATTGAGCACTGCGCATGACGGTTTAGTTCATGCCTCGCAGGAGATGTTTAGCGCTTTCAAATTCCAATCACACGCTTTGGCTCTTTCCGTCTCGCCGTCGTTCTGCTTTGTTGCGGCCTCGCATTGTCGGCCTACGGATAGAGTCATCGACTGGGAACAGTAACGCCATGTCCGAGCCACACACTCTGCCGCCCGATCGAGCGCCCGCCCCTCCGCCCTCGCCTGAGCCACGGCCGCTTTCCGCCGCTGATTTCCAAGCGGGCCTGGATGCATTTAAATCGGAAATCCGCGATGAGATGCGGAAAGCCATCGGGAACGCTGCTCCCGCATCGCCGCCTCCACCCTTAACGGGATGGGCAGCGTTCACGCAAAGTGGCATCTTTTTCATTTTGCTCGGTCTTATCCTCCTTTTGGTCGCATACTGGGGGCTGGGGATCGTGCATTCCACATTCAGCTTTGTACTGGTTGTGTTAGGCGTCGCCATCTTGTTGTACGGAACGGGTACGCAAGGCATGGGCCGACTGGAATCAGGTTCTGACAAGGCAAAATATAACATAGCCCTCGCTGGAGGCGCAGGCGTTCTGTCGTTCTGCATCGCTTACGGAATCGTGCATTACTCGGGTGAGATGCAGCGGGCGTTCCAAATCGAAAGGAAATATGTGATAGCGGTGGTCAAACCCAACCCCGATGGCAACTCAAGCTTTGCCAGCTATTGGGCGCAGTTTCAAATCGATGGCGTGCCTATTCCCGCGATGAAGCGGGGTGACTTCGTCGTGGTCTACATTCCCTATCTTGAAACTCAAAAGGACGGGACCCAGCGCGTATCGTTCTTTTTCCAGCAACAAGATTCCGCCACCCGCGATCCACTTTTGAGATCGAGCGTGGCAGACCAGGTGGAAATCAGCCTCAGTGAAAAGCGATTTGACCGAGGAAACGGCGGCTACGACTTTCCCGTCTATAAAGAACCCGTCTTGGTCGATCTGAGATCGGCGGCGACTTCGGCCACAGTTTTGCGAAATGCCGGCAGCCGACAATTGACCCAGGCGGTAGGAGCGACCCCTCCGAAAGAGACGGCGCCAGCTGTGGTAGAGGCCCAATAATGATTAAGGCAATTGGAGCGAGTTTCATTGGCCTCCTCACGGGATGTTTTATCCCAACCTGCGGCGTCGCCCAGGCGCAAGTACAGAGCAATTGTGCCGTCTATGTTGACGCGGTGACCGCTAGTTCAAAGGAAACCGTTCCCGTGGTTCCTGAGAAGCTTCTCACGGACTGGGGCACAGCGCTGCCCTGTCTCGTAAAAATAGTCGAGAGTCTCAAAGACCAAGTTGGGGGATCAACTCTAAGTGCGGACGCAAGGAGCAAAATACTCAGCACGACCGCCGCGTTCCGTTCGATCGTAACGAAGCTGAATGCCTCCGATCAAGCCGCCGGCAATACGAATGGATTGGATGATTTTATCAAGCGGTTTCGCCTTGCTGATAATCTCAACGTGATATCCGTGCTTTCATACGGAGCGCGCAGTGACGTTTATGACATTCGCCTAAATTCGGTGCTGCTGCTCGGAAACGTAATTGACAACACTTCGGTTTGCGTGCCGCTAACGCACCTCAACGATCCCACGCTCATGAACTCGTCAAACGGGTTAAACGGACGCGCAAATTTGCTCGGAATCATTTCGGTTGTAGCTCCATGGGCCTACAAGCAGAACTACGAAAATATTGAGAAGACGCGCGACCTTATCAGCACTCAAATCGCAAGCGACTCTGCTACAAAGACCACGTTGACCATCCTCGAAAACATTCGGGTACGGCTAAATTCCCAGAACAGTGACTCCAACAAGAATGTCAATCTACCCGAGCAGTGGCGCATCGCGTGTCGCAGCTACGTCGAAACGTTCGTTCCAAAACTGCCGTCTATGGATAACGTGAAATACTGACCCGGCGGGAGGCTGTTTTGGGCGCCCGCGACTTGCGGCAAAGCATCACATCCATGACCCAGTTTGAAAAAATCACTACCGCCCCCGCCCTCACCTTCGACGCCCTCGCCGCCGGCAAACCCGGGGCGCCGCTGGTGCTGTTGCTGCACGGCTTTGCGGAATCCATGCATTGCTGGCGGGCGCAGGTGGCGGCACTCGCGGATGCGGGTTATCGCGCGGTGGCGCCGGGCCAGCGTGGTTATTCGCCTGGCGCGCGGCCGGACGTCAGCGACAGCGCCAATTATCACATCGACCGGCTGATGGACGATGCGATGGCGATAGCAGCCGCCTCGGGTTATGGCGACCGCCGCTTTCACCTCGTCGGCCACGACTGGGGCGGCAGCATCGCCTGGGCGCTCGCCGATCGTTTTCCCGAGCGGCTGGCATCGCTCACCGTGCTGTCACGGCCGCATCCCAACGCCTTCAATCGGGCGCTGCAAATGCCCGATGGCGATCAAGCGCACCGATCGCGGCATCACAAGGCCTTTCTCGAACCTGGTGCGGCCGATCTGCTGCTGGCCGATAATGCGAAATGGCTCCGCGAGCGGCTGGCCGCGGCCGGCGTTCCCGCAAGTGCGATCAAGACGCATCTTTCCGTGCTCGGCAACAAGGACGCGATGGAAGCGGCGCTGGCCTGGTATCGCGCGCGCGGCGCGATCCGCACACCGCTCGGCCCGATCCGGGTGCCCACCCTCTACATCTGGGGCGATGCCGACGACACCGTCGGGCGGCTGGCCGCCCAGGGTACGGGTGATTTCGTCGCGGCACCTTACCGCTTCGAGGTTCTCCCCGGCGTCGGCCATTTCGCCGCCGACCAGGCGCCGGACCGCGTCAACGAATTGTTACTGCAGCACGTCGCGGCCTATCCGGTCTGACCGATCTGCGGCGGAACTTGGCCGCCCCGAAAATGTTGTCCTGCAGCAATTGGAGCAAGACGACATGGCTGGCGAAAATCATGGCGATCCGTGCGTGGCGCCCGAACACAAACCGTCCAAGGATTTGCGTTCAACCACGCGAACGCCTCAGCAAGGCGGCCCGCCGTTGAACGACGGGCCGGAACTGCTACGCAGCAACCATTGCTGAGGATCGCTTGGTGATTGCGAGGAGCGAAGCGGACGAAGCAATCCACGCTTTGTCCGCGGCTATGGATTGCTTCGCTTCGCTCGCAATGACGGGTTAGGCCTCAGCCGCCCCTATTCCGACTTGTCGACATTCCAGAAGATCGGCGTCGCCGGACCGTCGAGCACGCCGCTGATCGATTTTCGCCACGCGCTCGGGATGAGATATTGCCCGAGCGGGATGTAGATCACCTGGTCAAAGGCCTCCTTCTGGATGTCGGCGGCGATCTTCTTCTGCTCCTCCGGTGACGACGAACGCGCAAAGGCGTCTTTCATCTGTTCAATCTTCGGGCTTTCCGCCCAGCCGAACCAGCCGCCGTTCTTGCCTCGGCCGCCGATGGAGAAGTTGACGATGGGGTTGACCACGTCGGCGCCGACCCAGTTGGTGAAGAACATGTTCCAGCCACCCTCCTTCGGCGGCTTCTGGCTGGCGCGGCGGGCGACCACGGTCTGCCAGTCGGTGGCCTGCACATCGACCTTGAAGCCGGCGTCACGCAGCGCTTGCGCGGCGACGATCGGCTGCGCCTTCAATGTCACGACATCGCCGGGCGCCATGATCACGACCGGCGTGCCGTCATAGCCGGATTCGGCAAGCAGCTTCTTGGCTTCCGCCATGCCGTTGCCTTTCACCAGGGACTCCGAGCCTTCTTCGGTGGCGAGCGGCGTGCCGCAGACGAAAAACGCGCCGCAGATCTTGTAATATTCGGGGTTGCCGACCAGCGCATCCAGCACGTCCTTCTGGTTGATGGCCATGAAGGCGGCGCGGCGAACTTTGACGTTGTCGAAGGGCGGATAAAGGAAGTTCATTCGCCCGAGCGTCTGGAAGCCCAGCTTGTTCAGGGTTTCGACCTTCAGATCCTTGTTGCTTGTGAGCGCCGGCAAAAGATCGAACGGCGGATTTTCCATGAAGTCGATATCGCCGGATTGCAATGCGTTCACCGCGGTCTGCGCGTCCGGCATCGTGATCCATTCGACGCGATCGACCTTCACCACCTTGCCGCCGGAAGTCCAGCTCGGTGCCTCCTTGCGCGGCACATAGTCGGCGTTCTTCTGATAGACCGCCTTCACGCCGGGCTGGAATTCCGCAGCCACGAACTTGAACGGACCGGATCCGATCTGTTCCTTCATCTGCTGGCCCGCCGGTGTTTCCGCCATTCGCTTTGGCATCATGAACGGCACATACGACGACGGTTTTCCGATCGATTCCAGCACCAGGCCGTAGGGCTCTTTTAGTTTCAACGTGATGGTCTTGGCGTCGGTGGCTTCGATGCTGGCGGTGAAATCCATCAGCTTCTGGCCCATGCTGTCGCTTTTGCCCCAACGCTTCAGCGACGCCGCGCAATCTTCCGCCGTGACCGGCGCGCCGTCATGCCACTTCAGGCCGTCGCGCAGCGTAAAGGTGTAGGTCAGCTTGTCGTCGGAGATTTTCCAGTCCGCCATCTGCGGCTGGATCTTGAAGTTGGAATCCGTCGCCAGCAGCGTGTCATAGACCATGTAGCCGTGATCGCGCGTGATGTAGGCGGTGGTGAAACCGGGATCGATGATGCGCAGATCGGAATGCATCACCGCGGTGATGGTCTTGCCCGCGGCCATCGCCTGCGAGGTCAACGCAGCGACAAGCGCGAGGACCGCCAGCGCGACGCTCGACGCTATCGTGGGACGTCTCCAACGCGAGATATGGAACATTCGATCTCTCCTGACGTGAAACTGGTCAAAATCCGATGATTTGTTATGCATGCGGCGCGTTATTTAGGCGCACTAACACGCTGTAAATCTTGGGTATTTGAGACTTGCACCAAGCGCCTTGCGCGTCAATCGGGTTTTGGCGCATGACCGGGGGGCCGCCTACGGGCTGGCTACGCGCGCATGTTTCACTTTACAAATTATTTGCCGAACATTCTCGTATCCATTCGTCGATCCATCTGCGCCAGTGAAACATCCCGTCCGAAGCTCAAGAGAATCCCATGAACCCCGCCAACCTTCCGTTTGATTCCGAGGCCATGCTGCTGGGCTTGCGCGGCTGGGTCGAATGCGAAAGCCCGACCTGGGATGCAGGTGCGGTCGAGCGCATGCTCGACCTTGCCGCGCGCGAGATGGCGATCATGGGTGCGTCGATCGAGCGCATCGCCGGCCGGCAGGGTCTTGGCGGCTGCGTTCGCGCGCGCTTTCCGCATCTCAAACAGGGCGAGCCCGGGATTCTGATCGCCGGGCATCTCGATACCGTGCATCCCGCCGGTACACTGGAAAAACTGGCTTGGCGCCGCGAAGGCAACAAATGTTTCGGCCCCGGCATCTTCGACATGAAGGGTGGCAATTACCTCACGCTGGAAGCGATCCGGCAATTGGCGCGCGCCTCGTTCACGACGCCGCTGCCGATCACGGTGCTGTTCACGCCGGACGAGGAAGTCGGCACGCCGTCGACGCGTGACATCATCGAGGCCGAGGCTGCGCGCAACAAATATGTGCTGGTGCCGGAGCCGGGCCGGCCGAACAACGGCGTCGTTACCGGGCGTTATGCGATCGCGCGGTTTAACCTTGAAGCGACAGGCAAGCCGAGCCATGCCGGCGCCACGCTGTCGTCGGGCCGTTCTGCCATTCGCGAAATGGCGCGCCAGATCATCGCCATCGACGGCATGACGACGGAGGATTGCACCTTCAGTGTCGGCATCGTGCATGGCGGCCAGTGGGTCAATTGCGTCGCTACCACCTGCAGCGGCGAAGCGCTGAGCATGGCCAAGCGCCAGGACGATCTCGATCGCGGCGTCGAGCGGATGCTGGCGCTGTCCGGAACGGCCAACGATGTGACGTTCAAAGTGACACGCGGCGTGACGCGGCCGGTGTGGGAGCCCGACGCGGGAACCATGGCGCTTTATGAAAAGGCGCGCGGTGTGGCAAGACAAATGGGCATCGACCTTCCGCACGGCAGCGCCGGCGGTGGCTCCGACGGCAATTTTACCGGCGCGATGGGAATCCCGACGCTCGATGGCCTCGGCGTTCGCGGCGCTGACGCGCATACGCTGAACGAACATATCGAAGTCGACAGTCTCGCCGAGCGCGGACGCCTGATGGCCGGATTGCTGGCAACGCTGGATTAGGTACGTGAAAAATCCGTTTTCCGTCACGGCCGGGCTTGTCCCGGCATCACGAAGTTACACGGCGCAGAAGCTTTGACGGATCGTTCGCGGCGGCCCAAGATATTGGCAATGGCATAGTATTTGCTGCGTCGGAAACCGCCGCAAGGACGGCACGGGACAAGGGATAACGATGCTCGGATATCTGCTTCGGCGCATCCTCGCCGCCATTCCCGTAATGGGCGTGGTGGCGCTGTTTGTTTTTTTGCTGCTGCGGCTGACCCCGGGCGATCCCGCCGCCATTCTGGCCGGCGATAATGCCAGCCCCGAGCAGCTCGAGCGCATTCGCACCTCGCTCGGATTGAACGAACCGCTCTATGCCCAATTCTTCACCTGGATCGGCAAGCTGCTGCATGGCGATCTCGGCGTGTCGCTGATCTCGAATGTGCCGGTGCTGAAAATGATCGGCCAGCGCGTCGAGCCTTCCATCAGCATTGCGGTGTCGACCATCATCCTCGCCATCGTTGTCGCGGTGCCGCTCGGCGTGATCGCGGCATGGAAGCATGGCACCTGGATCGACCGCTTCGTGATGGGCTTGTCGGTGGTCGGCTTCTCGGTTCCGGTATTCGTGATCGGCTATATGCTGATCCAGATCTTCGCCATCGAGTTGCGTTGGGTGCCGGTGCAGGGATTCCGCAGCATCACCGCGGGCTTCGGCCCATTTTTCGAACGCATCATTCTGCCGACCTGCACACTGTCCTTCATCTATGTCGCGTTGATCGCGCGCATGACCCGGGCAGCGATGCTGGATGTGCTCGGCGAGGATTATGTGCGCACCGCGCGCGCCAAGGGTATCAACGAGAGCGGAGTGCTGCTGCGCCACGCCCTGCGCAACGCCGCCGTGCCTGTGATCACCGTGATCGGGACAGGTTTTGCGCTATTGATCTCGGGCGTGGTCGTCACCGAAAGCGTGTTCAACCTGCCCGGCGTCGGACGCCTCACCGTCGATGCGGTGCTGGCGCGCGACTATCCGGTGATCCAGGCGATGATCCTTCTGACGTCCGGCGTCTATGTCACGGTCAATCTCCTGATCGACGTCGCCTACACTCTTCTCGATCCCAGGATCAGGTATTGATGGCAATTGAAACCGTCCCACAGCCGTCGATCCCGATCACCACGCCGTTCCGGCCGGGGCTCGGATTTCTCACGGCGACGCCGATCATCGCCGCGGCCACCATCTGCCTTGCGCTGGTGATCGCTTCCGCGATCCTGGCGCCGTGGCTGTCGCCGCACGATCCGCTGCTGCTTGCTCCCGCGCAGCGGCTGAAGCCCGCGAGCGCGCAGTTCCTGTTGGGCACCGACGGCTATGGCCGCGACGTGTTGTCGCGGATTCTCTACGGCGGACGGATCTCGCTCCTGATCGGACTTGGCGCTGCCGTCGTCAGCATCGGCATCGGCCTCGTGATCGGCCTCGTCTCCGGCTTTTTCAAATGGGTCGACGCGGTGATGATGCGCGTCATGGATGGGTTGATGGCGATCCCGAGCATCCTGCTCGCCATTGCCGTGGTCTCGCTGTCCGGCGCCAGCCTGATGACGGTTCTCATCGCCATCACCATCCCGGAGATTCCGCGCGTCGCCCGGCTAGTGCGTTCCGTGGTGCTGTCGGCGCGCGAGGAGCCTTATGTCGAAGCCGCGATCTCCGTCGGTTCCAGCCTGCCGAAGATCATGTGGCGGCATTTGATGCCCAACACGATTGCACCCCTGATCGTGCAAGGCACCTATGTCTGCGCGTCTGCTATTCTGACCGAGGCGATCCTGTCGTTCCTGGGGGCCGGCATCAGCCCGGAGACGCCGACCTGGGGCAACATCATGGCCGAGGGCCGCGCCTATTTTCAAATCAAACCCTCGCTGATCTTCTGGCCGGGATTGCTGCTGTCGATCGCGATCCTCAGCGTCAACCTGATCGGCGACGCCGCGCGCGACGCGCTCGATCCCCGCATGAAGCAGCGGGAGGGCGGCAAGTGAACGCTTCAAGTCCAGGCTCCGTCATTCCGGGGCGATGCGAAGCGTCGAACCCGGAATCTCGAGATTCCGGGTCTGGTGCTGACGCACCATCCCGGAATGACCGAATTGCCTTTCGCTTCGCTCGCAATGACGGTGGAGAGCGATGAGATGACAAACATCGTTCTGGACATCGACAATCTCGTGGTGGGCCTCGGCAAGAAACCTCAGGGCACCCGCATCATCGACGGCGTCTCCTTGCAGGTACGCGAGGGCGAGACCCTGTGCCTGGTCGGCGAAAGCGGATCGGGAAAATCCGTCACGTCGCTGACGGTGATGGGGCTATTGCAAAAGGGCTCGCTGGCGCCCTCCGGCGGCAGCATCAAGCTGGTCGGCGAGGAACTTCTCACCGCCAGCGACCGGCGGCTGCGGCAGTTGCGCGCCACCACCATGGCGATGATTTTTCAGGAGCCGATGACCGCACTCAATCCGGTGGTCCCGGTCGGCCGCCAGATCGACGAGGTGCTGCGCGTCCACACCGATCTCGACGGGCGCGCGCGGCGCAAGCGCATCCTGGCCATGATGGAGCAGGTGCGGCTGCCCGAGGTCGAGCGCATTTTTGCGTCCTACCCGCATCGGCTGTCGGGTGGCCAGCGCCAGCGCATCATGATCGCGATGGCGCTGGTGCTGGAACCGAAATTGCTGATCGCCGATGAGCCGACCACGGCGCTCGACGTCACCACCCAGAAGCAGATACTCACATTGATCCGCGACCTGCAAAGGGATCACGGTACCGCGGTGCTGTTCATCACCCATGACATGGGCGTGGTCGCGGAGATCGCCGACCGTGTCGCGGTGATGCGTCACGGACGGCTGGTCGAGACCGGAGCGCTCGACACCATCCTGCGCTCGCCAACCATGGAGTACACCCGCAACCTGCTCTCGGCGGTACCGAGCCTGATACCGCGGGCAGCACGCGCAGCGTCGTCGGAACCGGTGGTGCTGGAAGCCAACGAGCTCGGCAAGGTCTATCGCGAACGCTCCTTCTTCGGCGGCGTCCGTGAAGTGGCGGCGGCCCAGGATGTGACGCTGACCCTGCGCAAGGGCCGAACGCTCGGCATCGTCGGCGAAAGCGGCTCCGGCAAATCGACGGTGGCGCGCTGCATCGTCCGGCTGATCGATCCGACATCGGGAGGCATTCGCCTGGTCGGCCGCGAAATCTCCGAACTGTCGCGCCGGCTGCTGCAGCCGCACCGCAAGCGCATCCAGATCATTTTTCAGGACCCTTATCGCTCGCTCAATCCGCGCATCACCGTCGGCGAGAGCATCGCCGAAGGTCCGATCAATTACGGCATGTCGCATGACGACGCGCTGGCGAAGGCGCGCGATCTGCTCGAACTGGTCGATCTGCCCGTCGATGCCGTCTCGCGCTATCCGCACCAGTTCTCGGGCGGCCAGCGCCAGCGCATCGCCATCGCCCGCGCACTGGCGCTCGATCCCGACGTGCTGGTGGCGGACGAGGCGGTTTCGGCGCTCGACGTCTCCGTGCAGGCGCAGGTGCTCGAACTGCTCGACGAAATCCAGACCCGGCTCGGCATCGCGCTGTTGTTCATCACCCACGATCTGCGCGTCGCGGCGCAAATCTGCGACGATGTCGCTGTGATGCAGCATGGCCGTATCGTCGAACAGGGACCGGCGGCGCAAGTCCTGACAAATCCGCAACAGGCCTATACACGGCAGCTGCTGGACGCCGCCCCCGGCCGGGGATGGGATTTTGCGAACTTCCGGCCGGTTGCGCTGGCCGCCGCCGCGACGTCATAAAGCAATCCAGAAATAGCTCGAAGCCATGCAGCGCTGGATTGCTTCGTCGCTTGCGCTTCTCGCAATGACGAGTCTAACGTCACACGCACGAACAATTGACTGAGACAGAATAGATGACCCGTATCGCCGTTGGCGGCTTCCTGCACGAGACCAACACCTTCGCGCCGACGAAAGCGGTTTATGACGCGTTCGTGCATGGCGGCGGATGGCCGCCGATGTCGCAAGGCCCGAAGCTGCTCGAGAAGATGCGCAACATCAATGTCGGCATGGCGGGTTTTGTGCCGGCGGCGGAAGCGGAAGGCTGGGAGTTGGTGCCGACCATCTGGTGCGCCGCAAGCCCATCGGCACACGTGACAACGGATGCCTATGAGCGCGTCGCCCAGGCCATCGTCGATGGCATCAAAGCCGCCGGCGCGATCGACGGCGTCTATCTCGATCTGCATGGCGCGATGGTCGCAGAACATCTCGACGACGGCGAAGGAGAAATCCTTGCCCGTGTGCGCGAGGCGATCGGCAAGGACCCGCCGCTCGTGGTCAGCCTCGACCTGCACGCCAACGTCACGCCTGAAATGGTGGAGCATGCCGACGCCCTGATTGCCTATCGGACCTATCCGCACATCGACATGGCCGACACCGGACGCGCCGCCGCGAAACATCTCGCATTGCTGCTGCGCACGAAGCAGCGCTTCGCGAAAGCGTTCCGGCAATTGCCGTTTCTGATTCCGATCAGCTGGCAGTGCACCAACGACCAGCCGACCAAGGGCATCTACCAAAAGCTTGCGGCGCTGGCGAGCGACGCAGTGCCGACGCTATCGTTCGCGCCCGGCTTTCCGGCGGCGGATTTCCCCGATTGCGGTGCGACCGTATTCGCCTATGGCAAGACGCAAGCCGACGCCGACGCCGCCGCCGACAACATCGCCGCGTTGATCGAGAGCCACGAAAACGATTTCGACGGCCGCATTTACACGCCCGATGAGGGGGTGCGCCACGCGATGGAGTTGGCAACGCGCGCGAGCAGGCCGATCGTGATTGCCGATACGCAGGACAATCCCGGCGCCGGCGGCGATTCCGACACCACAGGCATGCTGCGCGCGCTGGTCCGAAACGGCGCCACCAAGGCCGCGATTGGCGTGATCGTGGATCCGGAGTCCGCGAAAGCCGCTCACGCGGCGGGACAAGGCGCGACCATCAGGCTCGCGCTCGGCGGCAAATCCGGAATTCCCGGCGACAGGCCGTTCGAGGCAACATTTGTCGTCGAGCAACTTTCCGACGGCCAGTTCATCGCGCCCGGACCGTATTTCGGGGGCAGCAGGATGAATCTCGGCCCTTCGGCAGCCTTGCGCATCGGCGGCGTCCGCGTGGTCGTCGGGTCACGCAAGGCGCAACTCGCCGATCAGGCCATGTTCCGCTATGTCGGCATCGAGCCGACCGAGCAATCCATCCTCGTCAACAAAAGCTCGGTGCATTTCCGCGCCGATTTCGAGCCGATCGCCGAACAGCTGATCATCTGTGCCGCGCCCGGCGCAATGCCCGCCGATACTGCGGCATTGCCGTGGACGCGGTTGCGTCCGGGCATTCGCATCAAGCCGAACGGTGCAGCCTTCGCGCCCGAAACCAAATCACGCTCATCATCTTCTGCAACCGGATAACAGACATGCCCAACATCGACCGCATCGAAGGCTATGCCGAGGAACTCACCGCGATCCGCCGGGATTTGCACGCCCATCCCGAAATCGGCTTCGAGGAAGTCAGGACCTCCGGCATCGTGGCCGACAAGCTGACCCAATGGGGCATCGAGGTACATCGCGGCCTCGGCGGCACCGGCGTGGTCGGCGTGCTCAAGGGCAAAGGCAGCGGCGGCAGGCGCATTGGCCTGCGCGCCGACATGGACGCGCTGCCGATGGAAGAGAATACCAACCTGAAATGGCGCTCGACCATTCCCGGCCGCTTTCACGGCTGCGGCCATGACGGCCACACCACCATGCTGCTCGGCACCGCGCGCTATCTCGCGGAGACCCGGAATTTCGACGGCACCGTGCATTTCATCTTTCAGCCGGCCGAAGAAGGCCTCGGCGGCGCCCGCGCCATGATCAAGGATGGGCTGTTCGAGAAATTTCCCTGCGACGAGGTTTATGGGCTGCACAACGCGCCCGATCTGAACCATGGCGAAATCGCGATTCTACCGGGACCCGCCATGGCGGGCGCCGACTTCTTCGACATCACCATCAACGGCTATGGCGCGCATGGCGCGATGCCGGAACGCTCGAAGGATGCCGTTGTGATCGCGATGACGCTCGGGCAGGCGCTGCAGACCATTGTCAGCCGCAACGTCGATCCCTTGAAATCGGCGGTGCTGTCAATCACCCAGATTCACGCCGGGTCCGCCTACAATGTGATTCCCGGCGAGGCCAAACTTTGCGGCACCGTCCGCGCATTTTCCGACGAGGTGCGGGCGTTGATCCGTGAGCGGATGCGCGCGATCTGCGCCGGCATCGCCAGCGCCTTCCAGGTCGAGATCATCGCCGATATCCGCGACACATTCAGCGTGCTGGTAAACCAGGAAGAGCAATCCCAGGTCGTTGCGGAAGTGGCGCGCACGGTGGTCGACCCTGCGAACGTCCTCTTAAGGTCGCAGCCGAAGATGGGCAGCGAGGATTTCGCCGACATGATGCAGGCGATACCCGGCGCCTATTTCTGGGTAGGCCATGAAGGATCGGTGCCGGTGCACAATCCCGGTTACGTGCTCGACGACAAGATTCTCCCGATTGGAGCCAGCATGTTCGCGCGCATCATTGAAACCCGCTTGCCGGTAAGCGCCCATGCGTGAACCGGCATCGGATGAAGCTGTCACGTCGCTGCACGATCTCAGCGCCGTCGACCTGATCGCGGGCTTTCGGGCCAGGCAATTTTCACCGTCCGAGGTACTGGAGGACGTGATCGCGCACATCGCGGTGTGGGAACCGCACATCAAGGCGCTGTACGCGTTCGATCCGGACGGCGCGCGCGCCGTCGCAAAGGCATCGACCGAGCGCTGGCAAAAGGATGAGCCGACAGGTCTGCTCGACGGCGTCCCCGTGACCATCAAGGACAATATCGCCACCAAGGGCGTGCCGGTGCCGCTCGGCGCCGCCACCGCCACGCTGGTGCCATCAACGGTGGATGCGCCACCGGCGGCGCGCCTGCGCGAAGCAGGTGCGGTGATCTTTTCAAAGACCACCATGCCGGATTACGGCATGCTGTCGTCCGGCCTCTCGAGCTTCCATCCCCTCACCCGCAATCCCTGGGACCTCAGCAAGAACCCCGGCGGTTCCAGTTCCGGCGCTGGCGCCGCCGCTGCCGCGGGTTACGGTCCCTTACATCTCGGCACCGACATCGGCGGTTCGGTGCGGCTGCCCGCCTGCTGGTGCGGCCTCGTCGCGCTGAAGCCGAGCCTCGGGCGGATTCCCGTCGACCCGCCCTATATCGGCCGCGTCGCCGGACCGATGACCCGCACGGTCGATGACGCCGCATTGATGATGTGCGTGCTGTCGCGGCCCGATCGCCGCGACGGCATGAGCCTGCCGCCGAATGACATCAACTGGAAGGCGCTCGACAAATCCGTACGTAAACTACGCATCGGCCTGATGCTCGATCTCGGCGTCGGCCAGGCGCTCGAGAAAGACGTGCGTGATGTCGCCGTGAAGGCCGCGAAGGCGTTCGAATCCGCCGGCGCCGTTGTCACCGAAGTCGATGGTGTGCTGACACGCGAGATGCTCGACGGGCTGGACAATTTCTGGCGCGCCCGCATGTGGGACGATCTTTCCAGGCTGACGCCGGCCGAGCGCACCAAGGCGCTGCCCTATATCCTCAAATGGGCGGAGGCCGGCGCGAAGCTGTCAGGCGTCGATGTGATTAGGGGCTTCAACGCCACCATGGCGATCCGCGCAGCAGCAGCAAAACGCTTCTGCGATCTGGACTACGTGATTTCGCCGGTGTCGCCGGTGGTCAATTTCGCCGCCGAGCTGGCGGCGCCGATCAACGATCCCGAAAAACCGTTCGAGCACATCGCCTACACCGTGCCGTGGAACATGTCGGAAAATCCGGCGGCCTCGATCAACGGCGGCTTTAGCGCCAGCGGCTTTCCGATCGGCGTGCAGATTGTCGGCCGCCGCT
>Ga0179587_10000409_pt1 | contig 17951 bp, 10 predicted proteins | sample CZODoug2_1_08_16_FD_185932 | JGI IMG/M metagenome (GOLD analysis project Ga0179587, IMG submission 185932) | Vadose zone soil fungal communities from Angelo Coast Range Reserve, California, USA - CZODoug2_1_08_16fungal | ecosystem: Environmental > Terrestrial > Soil > Vadose zone | place: USA...
CCGCTGTTTCCGGCGCTCCCGCCGGCAGCGTTCCTCTCGAATCTGCTTGAGCTGCTCACGGGCGGCCGCGTTGCCCGGGTCAATTTCGAGCACCTTATCGAGCTGCAGTTCCGCGTCTGTCAATGCACCTTCCGCCATTCTTTGCTTTGAAGTGCGGAGCGCCTGCGCGATGTTTCGAGCGCGTTCGAGGGCGGCTTGCGCCTCGCCAAGGAGTTGCCGCGCCGGCTGGTAGGTTGAATCGAGCTTCAGCGCGGCTTCGACTTCCGCCTTGGCCTCCTCAACCTGCCCGTTCGCAAGGAGGCGCTCGGCGCTCTCCACCCGCGCCTTTATCTGGGGAACAACTTGCTTGCGGCGAACTTCGGAATTGATCTTTTCCAGCAGGCTCTTCGCCTGGGTGTTGGAGGTATCGATCTGGATGATTTGGCTGACCTTCGCTTTGGCGTTCTCCAGATCGCCTGACTCGTATAGTTGCTGGCTGTTCGCCAGCAGATCGGAGACCTCCGCTTGCTGCAGCCTCCGCCAAATCGGTTCCAGTTCCAGAAGCACTTCTTCCATGTTCTGGTAACGCGCTTCCGCCTCCTTGGCCAACATGCGCTCTAATACGGCTTGAACATCTTGAGGGGTGCTGGGAGCAGCATCGGCAATGGGGCGAGGTTTTTCCAGAATAATGTTGGACATTAAAGCCGCGGCATTGTCCCCTTCGAACGGCCTGCGGTAAGCCAGCAATTCGTAGAACATCACGCCGGTGGCCCAAATATCGGATCGAGCGTCGGCGGTTCCGTTGCGGAACAATTGAGGAGACATGTAGCCCAGCGTGCCAATCAGCATTCCCGCGGATTGCGAGCGCGTGCCTTCGCCCAGCCGGGCGATGCCAAAGTCCACCACCAACACCGCGCCTTCGGCGGTGACCATCACGTTGCCGGGTTTTATGTCGCGGTGCACCACGGGCGGGTTTTGCTTGTGCGCATACTCGAGAGCGCGGCAAACGTAAACGATAAAGCCGATCTTTTGAGAGAGCGGCAGGTTCGGACGGCGATCGAGGATTTTGTCGAGGCTTTCGCCGGTCAGGAACTGCATGGCGATGAAAGGCGTGTCGCCTTCATGCCCCAGCTCATAAATGGTGACGATGTTGGGATGCTGAAGTCCGCCGGCAGAACGCGCTTCAGAATAGAAACGCTTCAGGAGATTGGCGTCGTCAGCAAGGCCGGTGGTGAGTGTTTTAAGCGCGACGATGCGGTCAATGAAGGGATCGCGGGCCTTATAGACGACGCCCATCGCGCCCTGGCCCACCTTCTCTATAATCTCGAATTTGCCGAGCTTCCTCATCGACCCCGCGGGACACCCTACTCGGAACAGACTAGTCCGTTAGAAAATAGGAGAGCAATTTTAGACGCATATCTCCCCGAGCCTCGGAGGGGACTTGGGGCTCGAAAACCGCGGCGATACTCCCAGATAAGAGTTGTCCTGTCAACAGTTTGTAGAAGCAGCCTGGAAATCCAACTCACTTGGACCATCCTTGCATGACCGGCAAACCTGGCAGAAGATGAGAGGGAAGTTCCGAAGTATGAACTTTTATTCACAGGGCCTGGTCAAAACACGATTCCGTGCAGTCGGCGGACAAGGAGGATAACTCGAGAAAGGTAGTACTATTACTTAGTTCCCGCCGGACACCTCAATCCCGCAAGAAACCCCCGCTCGAATAAAGGAACTCCATTCGTCATCAACTCGAACTCCACTACTACGGGTTCGCCCTTGAACTTTACGATCTGGCCTCCCGGGCCCAGCAGTTGCCCGTCAAGGCGATAGCCGCCAGCAACGGGTGACCAGTTGTAGTTCTGGAAGAGTCTAAAGGCTGCCCATATTCCTGTTGATTGACCGTAGGTGAGATCTGAAATAGTCAGCTCGGCCTCGCCCACATGCCCGGGCCACGTAAAGCTCTGTACATTTTGTCCGTTTCCGACAACGCTCAGCGTCTGCCCATCGATTCTCACAGTCTCGCCCGTCATGTGTTGAGGAACCGTTGCTTTGAGAGAGAACTGATACTGAGGCGAGGCGGAATTGTTTGGGTAGAGAGAGCGCTGAATGCCAGCCGCCTGGTTAATAAGATTTGCGAAACTCGGCCTGCCACTCTTCAGCACGTACTGCGAACCCTGTAACTCGATTGGTCCCGCGTTGGCGATGAGGAACTTTGAAAGTGTGCCAGCCCCAGGCTGGAAGAAACCGGTCAGCTCAGCCATCGAGGCATCCTGGTGGGAATTCGGATCCAAGGGGAACTTGCCGGCGAGAGTGCGAAGCGCCCCGCAAAATTGCGCGAGAGCAACAAGCGAGGTTCCAGTTTCCCCTTTGGGTGGTGGTGCCGTGGGAGCGAGCAGGAGGCTGATCACCGTGGTGTCCACTTTCCAAGTCGGGTCGTTGGTCTTCACGATCTGCCGGGCGAAGTTGCCCGCCTGTAACGAAAGGCCATTGCATTCATTGAGTTTGGCTGTGCGCTGCTCCGGGGTTACGCCTGGCTGCCCGGAGGTTGCCGAATAATTATCGAGGCAAAGCTTCACAGCCAGCAGAGCAGTCGTATAGGCATCATTAGAGGGCTGCTTCAATTGTTCCCGGCAGGATTGCGGGGCTGGTTTTGCGCTCACGACCTCCTGAACAGGCTGGAATGCCTTGGCGATATCCGGCGAGGCCTCCGAAGTGTTTTGCGAGACCCCGCAGAACAACGCCAGCAACGGCGAGCGGTTTCCGGAGAGTTTTTCGAGCTGTCGCGATTCATCCTGCGGCCCCGCAAAATGCCGGACCGTTGCGGCGCTCAGGAAATCCCGCCAGCGCTTCTGGTAGTCGGCTTCGTAAAGAGCGCGAACGTCCTGCTGCGAAACGCCTTGCGCGCTGTGCAAGGCCGCGGCGGGTCCGAGCACCCAGTCATCGCCGCCCGCATAGTTGGCGCGGTCGGCTATGGCCGCGGTCATTACTTTGTAGCCGGCTCCGGTAAACGCGCCGTCAACGATCTTCGTTTCGGTAACGACGTCTTTCGCGTCGGGATACTCCCTGTAAAAGTTGAAGCCGGGAACAGCCGAATTGGCTTTGACGAGCAGTTTTTGGTACACGAGCTGCGGCCCGGTTGCGAAACTATTCAAGAACCTGCGAGCGGGTTGGACGACGAAGGGCTGTTCTGGATCCGAAAAGGGGTTTTCCACGCGAAGCTCATCTGCATAAGAGTCAAACTGCTCGCGAGCGAGCTGCTCGCGCTGTTCATCCATAGGGCTCTTGCCCAGCCATCGGTCCATCAAGACGGGCGATAGGAATTCGCGCGTACTCTTATCGGGGTTCGAGGTGGTAATCAGATAAGCCCTGAGAGACTCGTACGGCCTTTGCCATTCATCGTTTGGGCTTGCGGCGGGGGGCAGCTTGCTCAGGTCTTCACGAAAGCGATCTTCCACTCCGTCAAGGAGCAGCAGCCTGAATCTCGTGAAGTACAGCGTGCGGAAATCCTCGTAAATGTCGTTGCCGCTATAAAGTCCCCAGCGCAAACGCAAAGGCGCGCCATGGCGGCGATAGTCCGTGAGCTTCTGCAACTGCGCGCGCGCGGCCTCCAAGCGCTGCAAATCTTCGGGAGAGGCCATCGCCGGAGCCTGCGCTTTGATCGGGACAATCGTCAGGGCGGCGTTTCGGACGTCATGTTCCAGCGCGCGATTGCCGAAGTATGAAATGATCAAGCCGAAAAACCAGATGGCCGCGAGCGCGCCGACGGTGGCTAGCAGCACTCGTTTCAAAACATTGGCGCGCGAGCTGGTGCCGCTGGCTCCCAGCGCGGCGCGGTCCTGCAAAATGACGTGGCTGAAGATGTGACTTAAGAAGAGCCACTGAGTCGTCCGCTTGGCCTCCCCACCTGAGCCACCCATCGTTGCGGTTTGCCAGCCAGCCGACTGCGTCTTGGTGAAATCATCGGCGCGCATCAGCGAAGTGGCGTTCGCGGAAAACGGCTTCGCCGACATGAGGGAGGTTTTCGAGGCCATTACCGTGCCGCCCAGGGGATTCGCGGCTTCAACCTGACGGATGCCGGTGAAATAGAATCCGCGGAGGAAAGCGCTCCTGCGGAGATGACTGGGGCGGCAAAGATCAACGAGGAACTGCGCCGCGATGCCAATGCGCTTTTGGAGTTCGCGAGGAAATTCGTAAATGCCGGGCAGTTTTTCCGCGCTGCGCTCGCGGTATAGCAAGCCGGGGCGGCATTCCGCGAGAGAGTAAAACATCGAATTGAACGCCGCGGTGAGCCGCTTTGTTTCCTGCTCCGCATAAACCCCGGTGGCGGAAGCGGGAAGGGGCGGAAGCGTGACTCCCAGGACTTGCGTGATCTCGCTGTCGCTCAAGTTGCGGAAAAAATCATCGAAAAAAGGAAGGCGGTCGGCGCGCGTAAACAAAACATAGACAGGAAAACTGATTCCGAGAGTTTGCGAAATCTGCTCAAGCCGCGCCCGGATCGCGCGGGACTGCACAGTGATTTCTTCGGGGCCCGCGGCCTTTGCGATCTTTTCGCTGTCGTAGCAGACGACCGCGGCGCGCGGGGCCGCCGGCTTCGCGCTGAAAATGGACCTGAGTTTTCCCGGCGCCAGGCGATGCAGCAGACGGTTCCATAGGTTCGCGTCACCCAGGGTCTTCCCGCCCATCTCGACGAAAACCGCCTTGCGCGCAAACCAGAGATTCGCCAGCCGGGTCGGCGCGATATTGCCTTCCTGGTAGACTTGGCCGGACAGCAATTCAGGTTCGAGACCGGACTGGGTAGCCACGCAGGTCTTGCCTGCGGCGGAATCTCCCACCAAAAAAATGACCGGCAGGGAAGAAAGCCGCGTGCCCCTGGGAAGCTGAGTGGAAGAGGCCACGCGAGCTTCCGCTTCGCGCAGAATCAGCAGGATGTCTTCCGTGACCCCTGCACCGGCAGTTCCGTCGGCGCCAGAAGACGTCTCGCCGGCAGGTTTGGCTTTTTGCCGGTTGTGCAGCCACCACACGATGGCTCCGACTGCCAGGGCGAGGACCAGGAACGCGCAGAGACGGAAGACCCACAGATTTGTCCCCTGCAAGTTTAGCCAGAGAGCGCCGAACCATGCGATCATGGCCGCGAAAACCAGGCCAATGCCGCCAGCGAAATGTTGCCAGGAAAGTTGCATCAGTCCCCTACCATCCTAAGAATGCGGCGAGCGCATGGACTTTCGAAGCATCGCTGCCCAACAAAAGCTTGAAGATCACGAAAAACAGCAGAGCGACGAAGACGCCGGCCAACGCGCCGACCGCCAGACGCCGGATCCAGGGGTCGCCCTCCGTCGTCCGGATATTGCCTTCGGGGACGGCCCAAGCCGGCGAAAGCCCTGGGAGCGGTCCACGAACGCGGCGAATTTTCTCGGCGATGGCATCGAGCACAGGGCGCACGGAATCCAGATCGCTGAGGCCGTACTTCCCCTTGTAACCGAGGAGAATGCAGAGCGAGTACACTTCGAGCAGATCCGCGACACCATGGGAGTCGCTTCGGGTCAAGAGCCGCTCGATATTTTCAAAGAAAACTTCTCCGGCGCGGTGATGTCCAAACATCTCTTCCTGAAGGGGCATGCGGGCCCAATCGGAGAAGGCCGGATTGGCGGAGTTCAGGATGGACTCGTCCAGAAAAGCGACAATAGCAAAGGTTGCCAGGCGCACGTCCTCGGGCGGATACAGCTTGCTGATGCCTTCTTTTTCCCCGGCGCGCAGCGCGCTTTGCATTTGCGCCCGGAAGGCCTGCGCGTCGTTGATGACCTGCCGGTTGGCGCGCAGCCGGACAATGACGGTAAACAGGTTTTGAAACACGATGGCAAGATTATCGCGCCGCCGGTTCGTCGGTTGCGGCGAAGGCTGAATGCTGGTCGCGCCAAATAGAGTCGCACCCATGACGGTCCTCTCAAGAATCCAGAATCACAAGAAGCTCGATTTCCGGAAGCGGAAGCTCGCCCGGAACGTATACGCCAACGCCGCGCGTCTGCACAATCTGCTCCCACGCGGAACCCGAGCGGCTGATTCCGAAGTACTGGCTTTCGACTTTCGGGGCCACGGCGGAGGGCGGCACGGGCAAATGCGAAAGCGCGAGTCCGGGCAGGGCGGCCTTCACGACCTCAGGGAGCAGTTGACTCGAGCAGATTTTTACCAGCCGTTGCGTGCGGGAGATCAATTCCAGTTCGCCGATCTCCGAGCGGATGGCGAAGATCCAGCGCGCACGGTCCAGGCAGCGTTGATCGGTGATCTCGCCCGCATAAAAATAGCGGCCGGTTTGCTTGAGCGGCACGGAAATGCAATTCGAGGGAACCACCAGTTCAAGATGCGCGCGGATGTGCTCGTCGAGATCCTGGAAGCATTGTCCGAGATTCAGGTGGTCATATAGAGGAAGCGTTTGGGGATGCGAGTCCAGACCGAAGGTGCACAATCCTCCGCCAAGCCGGGCCATCTCCAGATAGAGCTGTTCCGGATGGCCGCGTTCCGAGGAGCAAAGATGCCGCAGCACGGCAAGGCTGGTATTAATGGTATGCACGAACCAGAAACCCGCGATTTCCTGCGAGGAAAATCCTGCCATGCCGCGCCCGGTGCTCCGCGCGCGGGAAAGAGTAGCGCTCTTTTCGTCCAGGATTCCAATTAAGCGTCGGGAAATCATCATCAATCGTTCGCTCGCGGTGATCTGCAGGCAGGGAGGTATGAAGCGCGGGTCGTAGAGAAGATGTCCCGTGCCATCCCGAACGACGCGCGCGACGGGAAGGCAAACCATTCCTTCCCTGGACTCGGTCTCGAGAAGGAATCGAATGTTTTTGCGAGCCACGTGCACGGAACGGTCATCGCGGCCTGTATTGTCGTCGTGCAAGCTGCGCACTTCAGCGGCAAATCTGAGGTGATCTTGCTCGGCTTGCGATTCCATGACGCAATTAGGTCCGTCCGCCTGCCGCGACGGCACCGCAAGATAAACAAGCGTGGACTCGACTGTAGGTGGGAAAAGATCGGCAATGTAGCGAGCGGGCGGCAAGGCGTCCGAATCCGGCATGTGGAACGCAAGGCCATCCGGAAAAATTCCGCGGGCGTGAATCAGCGCCACGTTTCCGTTGCGCAGCGCTTCGGCGTCGAGGTCGATTCCCACCAGGCCATACGGCTCGAACCACAGACTGGTGGTGGAGAACTGGATCAGGTCTTCAAAAGATTGGGTTTGCGCTTGGAAGTGATGCGGCGCAAGATACATCCCCTCAAACCAAACCACCTTCGAGAGATGTCTCATGGACGAGAAAACCGGGCCGGCACCGTTCATCCTTATTGTGTAGAGTTCCGTTTCCCCTGCCGGCAAAGACAGCGGAGTGGATCCCTTGTTCCTCTCCGAGACGCGTAAACTCGCGATGGCAAGAGCACCGGAGACCCGATTTGTGGGATAACTATGGCGTTTGCTCTCCGGGTTGTCAAGCGGGTTTGGTTCACTTGCGATGACATTGCGGCTCGATTTCGAGTCGCTGAAGGAATGCTAAGACCATGAATCTGATTGAGATCGGGACCGCCGCGCAGTTCGCCGCGCTACAAGGTTTCCTCGCCGACGCTAATTATCGTGAAACCCGGATTTGCCAAGAATTAGGGCTGGCGTCCGCCGAAGCCCTGGACATAGTCGCGCTCTCGGAAGACCTGAAGGAAAGAGTGGTATCTCTTGGGCCACTCAACACCCTAATTAAACTGTTTCTGCTGGGCGAATTCGTATCCATTGCTGATGCGGAGACCCAGTTTCCAGGATCCACATGGGCAGCCATGAACGCGCTGGGGCTGATCGAAGGGGATCCGGCTGACGGTAAGCGATGCTTCGGCTCGGTTGCGCTTTATCCGGTGGGAGATCTTTTCATTGTATCCGACCGATGGTCCAACCCCGATCGCAAACCGAAGCAATCCTTCCCTGATATTGTTTACCCGGCGCTGACCAAGAGCACGCGCGAGTTTCTTCGTTTTCTCCCTGACGATTCCCGCGGAAATTTCCTCGAGCTGTGCGGAGGAAGCGGGATTGCCGCACTGGCAGCCTCCCGAAGTGCGCGGCACGCCTGGGCTGCTGATATCACCGAACGCTCGACCCGATTCGCAGAATTTAATGCGGCGTTGAACGGGGCGAGCAACGTATCCGCCGTCCAGGGAGATTTGTATTCGGCTGTGAAAGAGCAAAGTTTCGACTGCATTGCCGCACACCCTCCCTACATGCCGGTGCTGCGCCCGGCGGAGATTTACTACGATGGCGGCGAGGACGGGGAACAGCTCACGCGCCGAATCGTGGAAGGCTTACTGCATCATCTCAATCCCGGAGGGCGGCTGTACTGCCGGACCCTGGGTACGGACCGTGAAGAAGGCCCGTTCGAACAGCGGGTGCGCCGCTGGCTGGGCAGCGCGGAAGGCGAATTCGACATTGCGCTCTTCGTCTCAAAAAACCTGGAACCAGCTCGCTTCGCGACGGACTCGGCGGTGAGGAGGTCCACAGGGCAAGCCGAAATGAATCAGTGGAGAGCGTTGTTCGAAAAACTACATGTGAAAGAGATTCTGACCGGAACGCTTGTCGTTCAGCGGAGGGAAGGGAAGCGGCGCGTATTCACGATCCGCCGCTCTCTCGCTTCCAATGCTGATTCTCAAGCCACAGAGAGAGTGCTCCGGTGGGAAACGGAGATGGTAGTCGGGCGCTCCTTGGAAAAGATTTTCGCATTGCGGCCGACCGCCTCGCCTCGGGTTGAGCTCACTGTCCGTCACCACATCGAAGGGGGGGACTTCACGCCGCACGATTTCACCCTCACCAACGATTATCCGTTCCTCATGGATTGCAAAGTCCAACCCTGGATGGGTTATTTGCTGGTACGCTGCGACGGTTCGAAGAGCGTACAGGAACTTTATGGCGAATGCCGCGAGGCGGGCTGGATCGAGCCGAACACGCCGCCGCGCGAGTTCATAGACTTGATCGGGCTGTTGGTAAGCGGGGGATTTCTGAGCGTGGAAGAAATCAAGCAGCCTGCGGCAACAGAATGACAAGCTCCAACTGCGGCACGGGAATATCTCCAGGGACGTAGGCCGCCAGGTTTCTCGCTTTTCCAATTGCTTCCCAGGCTGAGCCGGACTGATTCAAGCTGAAGTATTGATAATTCAATTTGACGGGGATGGAGCTGGGCTTGGCCACATGGGTCAGCGCGATTCCCGGCAGGGCGCGCCGTACCAACTGTTCGACTTGAGTAGCGGACGAAATCTTGACCAACTGAGGAACCTTCTTGGCCAATTCAGTTTCGTTCAAGCTGGAATTCACCGCCAAAAACATTTTTGTGCCTACTAGATACTTATCTTCTTCAATCAAAGTGGAGTAGATGGAAGGCTGCACCAGCTTTAGCGGCAGCGCCACAAAATTGCTGGGCACCACGGTTTCGAGAAGCTCGCGTACCTTTTCGTCGAGGTCGGCAAAGCACGGTCCCAACTCTTCGTGATCGTACGCCGGCAGGTCGCGTGGCTGAATCTTCAGCGAAAACGTGGAGAGAGAGCCGCCGAGGGCGGAAAGCACGCGGTAGAGTTTCTCCGGATGGGCCTTCCCCGTTTCGTAGAAATGGCGCAATACGGGCAGATGGCTGTTGACTGTGTAGAGCAGCCAAAAGCTGGCGATGTCAGCCGCGGTAAAGTCGGCCAGGCTCGCGCTCCGCTGCCGTCGGCCTCCTGCCAGAATGCTGCTTTTCGCGGAAAGAATCTCGGTAAGCCGCCGCGTGATGCCAATCAAGAACTCGCTTGCGGAAATGTCCAGCAGCGGCGGAATGAATTGCGGGTCTATCTGAAGGCTTCCCGCAGCGGTGCGCTTGACGCGCGCCAGCCGTACGCAGGTGCAGCCGTCGCGTGATTCGCCTTCCACCAGGAATCGCATGTTTTTCCGCGCAAGTTGCACCGGTTTTTCGGAGCTGCCAGTGTTTTCGTCTCGCAGGTTCACGACCTCGGAGACGTAGCGGGTGTCTGCGTTGCGCTCGGCGATGGAGACGTTCAGACCGCGCTCGCGGTGATGCGGGATGGCCAGATAGACATCCGCGCTGGCTTGATCGGCATCGAAATACGGCCCCAGTGGTTTGGGGGCCGGCGCGTGATCCGAGTCCGGGATGTCAAAGGGAAGTCCGTCCGAGAATATGCCGACTGCCCGGATCAGGGCAAAATTGCCTCCGGCGAGGGCCTCCTGGTCGATGCGCAACTCGTGAAGACCCCAGGGGCAGAAATTCAAAGACTCCAGCCGGAATTGCAGCACGCTCTCCAGGAAACGGTCGCGTGTTTGCAAATGTTGCGGTGTGAGAAAAGTTCCCTTTGACCAAATAACTGGCTGCAGTTGGCGCATCTACGCGCAAATTAGCACGTTTCGCCGGTGCAAAGCAAAGCCCAGATACAACTTGCGCCGTGTGCGACGGACCGGGCAGGATTGCCAATCCCGTTTCGATCCAGTTCCAAACCGATCGCACGTGCCGACCGGTCTTTCGACCCTCCCACTCATCAGAAGAAAACGCAACTTTGCTCGAAACGCCTTGACACTTCCATGCACTATCTTGTCGGAGAAGGTGGGGGGAGGGTCTAGGACTCCCAGACCGTTCGAACTACCCTCTAGTGCTTGACAGATTCGTTTTTGGTGTAATACTTGCACCCACTTAATCGGGCCATTAAGGTGTACCGCGACTGTCCCGTCAAGCCCGATCCTACGAGGTGTTCGCCGTGGCAAAAGAAAGCGTACATAAGAAGTTAGAACGTGTTCGTCCGCCGCGCGTCCATGTAACTTACGACGTCGAGGTCGGAAACGCTATCGAGGTGAAGGAACTCCCGTTTGTCATGGGAGTGATGGCGGACTTGAGCGGTCAGCCAAGGGAACCCTTGGCCCGCTTGAAGGATCGCCGGTTCGTGGAGATCACGCCGGATAATTTTGACGGCGTGCTGGAAAGCTTCAAGCCGCACCTCTCCTTCGCGGTCGACAACAAACTCAGCGAAGATCCCAATGCTGGCCAGCTCAAAGTCGATCTGGACTTCAAGAGCTTGGACGACTTTGATCCCGCGCAAGTGGCCAAGCAAGTGAAGCCGCTGAAAGAGCTCCTGGATCTGCGCACCAAGCTAAGCGATTTGCGCGGTGCCCTCCAGGGCAACGATAAGCTCGATGAATTGCTGATGGATGCCGCGGGCAGCACCGAAAAGCTCGACAAGCTAAAGAAGGAACTCGGCAAGGACAAGGGAGCCTCCAATGAATAAGACGGAACAGGCAGCGGCAGCGGCTCAGGCAAAGACTGCCGAAGGCAACTTGCTCGATCAGATTGTCGAAGAAGGGAGGTTTGGCAAGGAAACCACCGCGCGAGAACGCGGCAAGGACATGGTCAAGGAATTCATCTCGCAGGTCGTCGCCGGAGAGATGACCCTTTCCCGCGACGCCGACGCGACCATCAACGCCCGCATCGCTCAGATCGACCACTTGATTTCCCTCCAGCTCAACGAGGTGCTTCACAACGCCGCGTTTCAGAAACTGGAGGCCAGTTGGCGCGGCCTGAAGTATCTCATGGACCAGAGCGAGACCAGTTCGCAAATGAAGATTCGCGTTCTGAACGTCAGCAAGAAGGAAATCCTGCGCGATTTGCAGCGCGCCGCGGAGTTCGACCAAAGCACCATGTTCAAGAAAGTCTATGAAGAGGAGTTTGGCGTTTTCGGCGGCGAGCCCTTTGGCGCCTTGATTGGAGATTACGAGTTCAGCCGCCACCCCGAGGACATTGAGCTTCTGGAGAAAATCTCTCAGGTCGCCGCCGGCGCGCATGCGCCCTTTTTGACGGCCGCCTCTGCTGAGCTCATGAACCTGGAGAGCTTTACGCAACTCGGCGAACCCCGCGACATCGGCAAGATTTTCGATAGCACGGAATTCGCAAAATGGAAGTCTTTCCGTGCCAGCGAAGATTCCCGTTACGTGGGCCTGGCCATACCGCATATTCTTATGCGCTTGCCCTATGGCAGGGACACCAAACCCGTGGATGAGTTTGGATACGAGGAGAGCGTCGATGGTTCCGATCACTCCAAGTATCTATGGGGCAACGCCGCCTATGCCTTGGGCGCAAGGCTGACCACTGCGTTCGCCAAATATGGCTGGTGCGCGGCCATCCGCGGCGTTGAGGGTGGCGGTCTGGTCGAGGGTTTGCCCGCCCACACCTTCCGCACCGACGAGGGCGACGTGGCGCTGAAGTGTCCCACGGAAATCGCCATCACCGACCGTCGCGAGAAGGAACTGGCGGATCAGGGTTTCATTCCGCTCGTTCATTGCAAAGGCACTGACTACGCGGCTTTCTTTAGCGTACAGTCCGCCAACAAATCGAAGAAATACGACAAGGCCGAAGCCAACGCCAATGCCCGCCTGTCCACACAGCTGCCTTACATTCTCGCGGTCTCCCGCTTCGCCCACTACTTGAAGTCCATCATGCGGGACAAAATTGGCGGGTTCATGTCGCGCATCGAGTGCGAGGCGTTTCTCAACAAATGGATCATGCAGTACGTCACCGAAGATGATCAGGCCAGCGCGGCGACGAAGGCGCAATACCCGCTGCGCAACGCAAAGGTTGAGGTAACGGAAATTGCCGGCAAGCCGGGCGCCTACCGGGCGATCGCTTTTCTGCGGCCACACTTCCAGCTGGACGAGCTGACCGTCTCCCTGCGGTTGGTCGCGGATTTGCCGAAGGCGGCAGCGTAACTGGGTTCCCTGTATTTGGCCTTCTCTCGGTTCTCCATTCTCGGGCCTGCGTCCATTGAGCGCAAAACCTGAAAGGGAATGATCAAGAGGGGCTGGTTTCGAATTTACTTCAAGAGGAGGCAACGTTATGGCTGGTTTTGCGACAGGAATGGGCTCACATGCGGACATGTTCCTGAAGATCGACGGAATTGAGGGCGAGAGTCTGGACCACAAGCACAAGAACGAAATTCAGCTTCTGAGCTTTTCGTTCGGCGCCACTCAAGCCGGGACGGCTGGGATTGGCGGTGGCTCCGGCTCGGGAAAGGTCCAATTGCATGATTTCCAGATTACCAAGCACTTCGATAAGTCGAGCGTCAAATTGTTTGAAGCTTGCGCGACCGGAAAGCACACTGCCAAGGCGGTGTTGGTCTGCCGCAAGGCGGGGGGAGACCAGCAGGAGTATCTGAAATACACTTTCTCGGAAGTCCTCGTATCGTCGATCTCGCAGTCTGGCTCCGGCAGCGATGTGCTCCCGACCGAGAGTGTCAGTCTGAATTTCTCGAAAATTGAAATCGAGTACAAGCCGCAGGACGAAAAGGGCGGACTTGGTGGCGTAATCAAGGCTGGCTGGGACGCCTCGGCGAATAAGAAGGTCTAACTGCTGGCCGCAACGATTTAGCCTGAACTAAACGCTTGGCCGGTCGCTTGATCGGCCAAGCGAATCGTTGTCTGCGTACCGCCCCTGATTTGGCGGACGTTCCATGGTGACCCACTTATGACCGTTCAACAATTTTTCCAATCCGGACAACTGGATGAAGCGGTGAAGGCGCTTACTGCCGAAGTTCGCGATGACCCGTCCGATTCCAAACGTCGTACCTTCCTATTCGAATTGCTCTGCTTTGCCGGCGACTATTCCCGAGCCGAAAAGCAGCTCGATGTCTTGTCTCAGGGCGGTCCGCAGTCGGAGATGGGCGCCCTCTTTTACCGCGGCGCTCTGGCGGCCGAAAAAACGCGCCACGAAATGTTCGAGAAGCAGGACTATCCGAAGCCTGTGGCCGATGCGGCCGCACCCCATGTCACGGGAACCATCAACGGAAAGACTTTCCACAACCTCGGGGACTCGGATCCGCGCGTTGGCGCGAACCTGGAAGTTTTCGTCGCCGGCAGATATATGTGGATTCCGTTTTCCTTGTTGTCTTCGGTTCATATTTCACCGCCAAAGCGGCTGCGCGATCTCCTCTGGCTTCCCGCAGTTGTCCGCCCGTCGGCCGCCTTTCAGGGACGCGAACTGGGCGAAGTGCTTCTCCCGGTGCTCAACCCCTTTTCTTGGCGCAGCGCTGACTCTGCGATCCGCTTGGGCAGGGCTACTGCTTGGGAAGAGGATGGGAGCGAGGAAGCGGTCCCCAAGGGACAGAAAGTGATTCTCGCGGACGACGAAGAATGGCCGCTTCTGGAGCTGCGCGACATCACCTTTGCGATCGCCCAGGCGGCCTCTTAAGTTACGTCCATGCCCTTACCTGAAGGTCTTCTGAATCCCATCCCCGGGGAAAACCCTAGTGGCCAGAGCCTCCGCTACGATCCGGTTTACGACAAGATCCGCGAAGCCCGCCGTGCTGACGAAGAACTCCAGCTTTCCGAAGAGGCCTCCAAGAGGGATGTTTGGGGGCACACGATCAAGAAAGCCGATTTCATACAGGTTATCAAGCTCTCCACGGAAGCTCTCTCCAAACGGACAAAAGACCTGCAAATCGCGGCTTGGTTGACGGAAGCTCTCCTGGTACAAGAAAGAATCCCCGGCCTGACCCAGGGTCTCGAACTCATGCGCGGCCTGCTCGAAAATTTCTGGGACACTCTCTATCCCGAAATCGAAGACGGTGACTTGCAAATGCGCTCTGCCCCGGTCGAATGGGTCGGCGCCTTGCTCGAGACTCAAGTTCACAAAGTTCCGTTGACTAAGAATAAGCTCGACTGGTTCAAGTTCCAGGAATCGCGCCGCGTTGGCTACGAGGCGGACGCACAGGGGAACGAAGCGAAGATGGCGGCGCGCCAGACTGCCATCGAAGAAAAGAAGTGCACCGCGGAGGAATTCGACGAAGGAGCCAGGAACACCGGAGAGCCTTTCTTTCGGCAGCTCACGGCGGACCTTGCCGCAGCAACGGATTCGGCGCAGGCATTGGCGACTCTTTGCGACGAAAAATTCGGCCGTGACGCTCCAAATTTTGCGAACCTGAAGAAAGCGATCGAAGATCTCCAAGATGCCGTCCGGGAGTTTTGGAAACCTGCGGAAGAGAAGGAACCGGAGGCTGAAACTCCGGCGGAACAGCTCGATGAGGCCGGCTCCGAACAGGCCACATCCTCTGCCGCTGCGCCCGTGCGCAAACGTCCCGCTGTCTCGGAAGAGCCGGCGGATCCGGACGATGCGGTGCGTCGCATGCATGGCCTGGCCCGGTATCTTCGCCTTGCAAATCCGGCGAGTCCTGTTCCTTACATGGTTCTGCGAGGGCTGCGCTGGGGCGAACTACGCGCTGGCGGCTCCTCGCTCGATTCAGCTGTGCTTGATTCTCCACCCAGCGAAACGCGGCAGTCGCTGAAAAAACTCGCCGCTGATGGACAGTGGAACGAATTACTCGAAGGCGCGGAAGCTGCCATGGCCCTGCCTTGTGGCCGGGGCTGGCTTGACCTGCAGCGCTACACGGTTCGGGCCTGCGAAGGCCTGGGGCACGGGGCCGTCGCCGCTGCCGTGTGCGGGGAACTCCGCTCTCTCCTGTCGGATTATCCTGGTTTAGCTTCTTCCTCTCTCTCTGACGACACGCCTGCCGCCAACAGCGAGACGCAAGCTTGGATCACGGAGCGGATTCTCCCGCCTCCCCCGGCTTTGCCTGAACCGCAGATTGTTATGGCGCCCCACCCGGCTTCATCAGGGGCCGGTACGGGCAACAATGGCAGCGCCTCGCCTGACGTTCAGGAGCTTGCCCACCAGGCCGCCCGTTCCGGACGCATTCAGGACGCCGTGGAACTCCTCTCCCGGGAAATTGGACAGGAGCGTTCCGGCCGCGCCCGTTTTCATCGAAAAATTCAGCTTGCCGCGCTCTGCCTTTCTTACAAACAGGAAGCCATTGCTTATCCAATTTTGGCGGAGATCGCGGAAGAGATCGACCGGCGAAAACTGGAGGAGTGGGAAGAGTCATCGTCCGTGGCCCACCCGCTATTGCTGCTCTTTCGCTGCATGGACAAAGTTGGTTGCGACGAGGCCGCGAAACAGAAGATTTATCAGAAGATTTGCCGGTTGGACCCCGTGCAAGTTTTGTCGGGCATGAGGTAGGTATGGCGGAACGCGAAACCAAACGTGAACTCCTTGGGCCGGTTACCCTTTCGGTGTTGGACCGCCTGCTTGACGACGACCCCAAGTCGAAAACCGAGGGCCCGCTGACTCACAGCAAGTCCCTCGCCCAGCTCAAAGTGGCCATCCGCCGCGACCTCGAAAACCTGCTGAATACTCGCTGCACGCCCCAGCCGCTGCCCGAATCCAGCGTCGAGACGCGCCGGTCCATGTACAACTACGGAGTTCCGGACATCACCGAGATCGGCCAGAATTTTTTATACGACAAGGATCGCTTGCTCTCGGAAATCGAAAAAGCGGTGCGTATATTTGAACCCAGGCTGGCCGGTGCGAAGGTTGCCGTTCTGCCGGCCGTCGGCGCCTCTCGCGTGGTGCGTTTCGTCATTGAGGGCATGCTTCGCATTGATCCCACTCCCGAACACATCGTTTTCGACGCCGCACTGGAACTGACCAGCGGCGAGTTTCAGCTCATGGGGGACGCCAGTGCGGGATGATTTGCTCACCTACTATGAGCGCGAGCTTACCTACTTGCGGCAGATGGGTGCCGATTTCGCCGAAAAATATCCCAAAGTTGCTTCGCGCTTGCTCCTCGAGCCGACGCGCTGTGAAGATCCCCACGTCGAACGGTTGATCGAAGCCGCCGCCTTCCTGGCTGCCCGCGTCCACCTCAAAATTGACGATGAATTTCCGGAAATCACGGAAGCCCTCCTCACCGTTCTATATCCGCACTACATCCGGCCGATCCCTTCGATGACGGTGGTGCAGTTTCACCTGGATCCCGAGCAGGGCAAGTTGGCAGGCGGGTTGCCGATTCCGCGCGGCTCCATGCTCTATTCCAGGCCCGTCGAAGGTTATCCCTGCAAATTCCGGTCGTGTTACGACACAACCCTATGGCCGCTCTCCATCTCGGAAGCACAATGGTTGACGCCCGACCGCTTGAAACCCGCCATCAAGGCCGCGGACGCCGTGGCTGCCTTGCGCGTCGAGCTTAGTTGTCTGCCCGATGCCGAGTTTGCCAAAATGCAGTTGCGTTCCTTGCGGTTCTACCTGAATGGCGAGAGCAATCTCGTTCACACGCTGTACGAATTGCTCTGCAACAACACCACGCAGATCTTGATTCGCGACCTGGCTCCCAACTCTCGCAAGCCGCCGATCGTGATTCCTGCCAGTTCTCTCGGCCCGATTGGATTCGAGGATTCCGAAGCGCTGCTTCCTTATCCCCGGCACTCCTTCTCTGGCTACCGCCTCTTGCAGGAGTACTTTTCCTTTCCCGAAAAATTTTTCTTCCTTGACCTCGCCGGCTTGGAGCCCTTGGAAAAAGCCGGCTTCGGACCTCGCGTCGAAATCATTTTCTTAATCTCCGATTTCGAACTCGCCGAACGCTCCCAGATGCTCGAGCTGAACGTATCGGCGAAGACCTTGTGCCTGGGGTGCTCGCCGGTCATCAATCTCTTTCCTTTGACGGCCGAGCCGATTCTTCTCGACCAAACCGATTTTGAGTATCCCGTGGTTCCGGACGTCCGGCGAAGACGCGCCCTCGAAATTTTCTCTATTGATGATGTCATTTCGCCCGACCGCGACACCCATCAGGTTTTGCAGTTTGAGCCTTTCTACCGTTTTCGCCATGCTTCCTCCCGTCAGGAAAAACGCCAGCAGGCCTTCTGGTATGCCAGCCGGCGGCCTTCCCGCCGCAGCAATGATGAAGGCACGGAAGTTTTTCTCTCCCTGATGGACCTCACGGGACGGCCCATGAGGCCGGACGTGGATACCGTTACCGTTCACTGCACCTGTTCGAATCGCGACTTGCCCTATCGTCTGCCGCTCGGCAACGAAGCCGGCGACTTCGAACTCGAGGGGCTTGGAGCCGTGAAACGCATCGTGGCCCTTCGCAAACCTACCGCCACCATT
>Ga0179587_10000416_pt1 | contig 17786 bp, 12 predicted proteins | sample CZODoug2_1_08_16_FD_185932 | JGI IMG/M metagenome (GOLD analysis project Ga0179587, IMG submission 185932) | Vadose zone soil fungal communities from Angelo Coast Range Reserve, California, USA - CZODoug2_1_08_16fungal | ecosystem: Environmental > Terrestrial > Soil > Vadose zone | place: USA...
CGCAAATTGCGGCTGCGTGAGCGTGGGAGAAAAATGTATGCTCGCGATGCCCGATGAAGTAAGAAGCTGCGCAAAACTTCGTTCGCCTGCAGCGGATCCAAGAGGCACGCCATCCAGCAGGATCTGTGTTCCTGAGGCGCCCAGAAGCACTCCGCTGCCGCGGCTGTCTTCTAGCGCGTTGCGCAACTCTTTCCAGGTCGTTTCAAACTGCTGCGCTGTCTTCGCGTGTCCAAACTCGTATAGACGCGCGAATTTCAGCAGAATGTTCAGGCTGCGGACAAACGCCCGCGCCCCGCCTCGTTGTTCCTGAATCATAGCCGTCGGCGCTGGGACCTTGCCCCTCCTTACACTTCCCTTACAGTAGATTCACCCTGGCCCTGAGACAAGCCTCCTGCCGTCACCTGTACTCATCTCAATAACAGATTCCCGCACCATTTTGGAAACATTGTTGCCCGTGAGCGCCACGTGCATCCCCATTAAGGCTTGACGCATCCAAGAAACAAACCACCCATCCCACGATCAAGACAGAGGAGCAAACTTGTCTTGTCCCCTCCAGCCCGTCGAAGGAGGAACTCATGAAACGTCCGAGTCTGCTTGTCGTTGCAGCTACGGCCCTTGCCTTTAACGTTCCAGCTTTCGCTCAACGCGCGCATCCCGGCGGTGGACCACCTGCGGGACATGGCGCCGCTAGCGGTTCCAGCATGAGCGGATCCCATGAGGCCGGCGCCACTTCGCACACTGACATGTCGCACGCTTCCCCGAGTACTGTCCTGAACCACAACACTGCCATCGCCGGCAAGATTAAGACGCTGACGGGCGAAGACGCCGCGACGGCATGTAGCGGCTTCAAGAACCTTGGCCAGTGCGTTGCAGCAGCACATGTGGCAAAGAACCTGAACATTCCCGGCGGCTTTGACGCGCTCAAAGCCAAAGTGACCGGCACAGGCGCCATGACGCTCGGCAAGGCCATCGAATCGCTCGCGCCCGACGCTGACGCCAAGTCCGAAACCGAGAAAGCCAGCAAGCAGGCCTGGGACGACATGAAAGAAAGCGATTCCTAAATCCCGCGGCCTCTAAACAGTGCAAAAGTTGGGGCGAACCTCCGGTTTCGCCCCAAACCCAGTTTGTACTCGCCCTATCGCGGCCTCAGCACGTCGAATCTCGCAATGGAATAACCTAGCGCCGCACCCAAAAACACGTCCGAAGGAAAGTGCGCCTGTGTCGTCAACCGCGAAAACGCGATCGTAGAGGCTATCCCGTACGCCACCCATGGCACCCAGTGATGCTGGCGATAACGATGTGCGAACACCGTGGCGATGGAAAACGCCGCCGCCGCGTGCCCCGAAGGAAAGCTCGTGCTTGTGCCGCTGAAACCCTTATGACTGTTGAAAAAAGTATCTGAGAAATTGCCGTTGGGCGCGATGTCCGAGGGGCGCAGTCGCCGCGTCGTCATCTTCATCACCACGTCAACGACAGCGCTGTCCGCGTACGCTTCGGCGGCGAGCAGCGCGGTCTTTTCCGCATAGGAATCGTGCCGGAAATATCCCACTACCAGAAACGCCGAGGGAACACCTGCAATCATCGCTGACGTGTTGCGCCCGGAAAAGACATCGTTGAAGCCCTCGAATCGTACCGTGCGCCGGAAGTACGGCGTGTCATGCGGATCGGCGGCGATCAGTCCCGCCGTCGCGCCCGTCATCGCTAACGTGGGCCGCCAGTGCCGCCCCTGCGCAACCCTAATCGGAAACAGCCAGACGTCTTTTTGATCCTGCAAAAAGTTTCGCGGCAGCGAGTGCCAGGAAACTTCGCGCTCAACTCCCGCCGGCGCTGAGCTACGGGGGGCCGCTTCGGCCGGCGAGGTTTGGGCCGCTTCCTGCGCCACAGTCAAGGGACACCAAAACGCGCTCCCTAGGCACGTAACACAGCACAACCGCCAGCATCGTCGTATTCCTCGACGTCGCCGCGATTTTGCACTGTGGTTCGTCCTTATCCACATACCTCTTCAAGCCTACTCGCGCGTCGGCTCCATCATCAACCGCCTCACTGGAAAACCCGCTCACGACCTTCAAGAGGAGATGCGCAGTGAGTTGTGATCCCTGAAGAAGACGCCGAAGAAATCGGAGACCCCGACTTGTCGGGCTGTGAACTTTCTCCTCTTTGAGTATAGAATCAAAGCGTAGCCACATGACCGACCAGCCCCCATCGGACCGCTTCAAATCCGAAATGCCGCTAATTCCCGGCGTTTCCAGCTCGCGCGCATCCACCGCGCCGAATCCCGCCGTCAAACTCGTCATCGGACTTCTCGCCCTCCTCCTTGTCATCTTCCTAGGAGCGCGCTGGGCACTTCGCCCGAAGCGTGTAGCGCCACAGGTCGCCGAACAGCAACCGCAGATCGAAGTTCCCTCGGCCGCGCCCGATCCAAGCACGCTCTTGCCTCATGCGACCGATGCGAATCCCGGCATCGCCAGCGTGACTGAGATGGCCAAGCCGTGGTCCTCGAAAGAGTTCTTTATTCGCAATCGCCTCAACGGCGAAAACATTTCGGGGCTGCTCGTTCGGCTGCCCGCAGGCTCTCCCTCCCAATCGAGTGGTTACTGGGCCTTCGCGCAGAAGGCTCCTTTCGGAGATTGCCAGCTCGAATATGTCACGGACTTGGACAAGTTGAAAAACGATTACGGCTTCCGCGCCGCCAAACATCCCATGGTCGGAAACCCCTGCAGCCGCACGGTATACGACCCGCTCAAGTTGAGCAATCTTCCGGGAAGCATTTGGGCGCGCGGCGCGATTGTTCAGGGCTCTGATCTGCGGCCGCCCCTGGGCATCGAAATAAGGGTGGAAGGCAGAAAAATACTCGCAGTAAGAGCTGAGTAAAACTCCCGAGTTCTGTATTCTCCTTGTAAAAAACTGCTATTCGCCCCTATCCCCTCAGCTTCTCTGTTACGCATACCTGAATCTAAATTAGATAAACCATCCAGAAGTATCGAATTTTAATGTCCGTGCGGTCCGTTTTTGGTCGTAAGTCATAGAAACAACAGCACGTTACTCCACCGAAGCATTGGCGAACAACCTGCATTTCGAAGTGCAACTCTGATGCTACCTATTCCCATTCGCGTGGACGGTCGCGCGGGATAGGAGCTTCAGAAATATGGGACAAATCGAAAGCAGCTCGAATTGAGGGGGAGATAATGAAATTTGATAGACGCGTGCATGATGGGCTATCTGGATTACGGCTCAGTGGCGTGAGAGGTTTGCTTTATTCTGCGTTGATTCTGGGATTGGCATTGATTTTTTCGATGCCGATAGCGGCGCAGAGAATTACGGGAACGCTGCGAGGCCAAGTTCTGGATCCTTCCGGCGCAGCGGTCCCGGATGCGCAAGTAACGGCGACGAATCAGGAAACCGGTGTGTCGGTGAAGGTTACGACAACTTCGGCGGGAACGTATTCGTTTCCGAGCCTGATTCCCGATACTTACAAAGTAGAAGTGGAAGCCAAGGGCTTTAAGAATTTCCTGAAGACGGAGGTCGGCGTTATCGCCAACCAGGATAACGTTGCGGACGCACGCATGGACTTGGGCGTGGCAACGGAAGTCGTGGAAGTTTCTGGCGGCAGCGTTGCAATTCAGACGACGTCTGCCGATCTGAACAACACGTATGACTCGCGTGCCATGGACCTGCCGAACGGGGCAGGAACGCTGAACGGCAGTCCGCTCAACCTGGCTGTGCTGGCGCCCAATGTTGTGGCACAGCCGGGCGGTGTAACGGGAATTGGCGGTTCTGTTGGAGGAACGCGTCCACGCGACAACAACTTCACAGTGGACGGCGTCGATGACAACAACCTGGGAGTAACGGGAAACAACTCGACGGTCATTCCCGACGCGGTCGCGGAATTCAATCTCACGACGAATCAGTTCAGCGCGGAGTACGGACACTCCGCCGGCGGGCAATTCAGCTTGGTGACCAAGACTGGCACCAATAACTGGCACGGATCAGGAGAGTGGTATAACCAGAATCGCAACTACAACTCACTGGACAATCTGACCAAAGGCGCAATTCTGAACGGATCCCTTCCAGGTCAGCCAGCATTTGACAACAACCGCTTTGGCGGCACGGTCGGCGGACCAATCATCAAGAACAAACTGTTCGTGTTCGGCGCCTATGAGTACACGTATCTTCACGGGCAAGGCACCCCCACTGCTTTCACGGGACCCACGGCCGCCGGAATGGCGACGCTGCAGGCCAACGCTGCGGATAGCGCCGTAAAGGCGCTGCTGGCCAATTTTCCTGTGGCGTTGGCGAACGATGCCGGAAGCGTTACGATCCACACCGGCGGCGTGGCCAGCCCCACAACGGCAGTTGTTCCCATCGGCAACATAACCATCTTCAGCCCGAATTTTCAGAGGGAACACGACGGGCAGGTCAATGTCGACTATACGATGGGGCGGCACCAATTTGGCGCCAGGTTCCTGTTCAATCAGGAAAACTTCATCCTGCCAGTCAATTCAACACAGGCGCAGTTCAACCAAGCCGAGCCTATTCACAACCGGAAGATTGCCCTGAACGACGTTTGGACCATCAACAGCAAGCTGGTCAACGACCTGCGCGTACAGTATTCGTTTTTCTCCCTTTCGACGCTGAATCCCTGCACCACTTGCCCGACGGACATTACGATTAATGACCTGCTGGGCGGCGTGACGGTCGGGCCTGGTGACAACACGTTTCAAAAGCAGAACAGCTACCAGCTTGCGGACAGTTTCAGTTGGTCACAAGGCAAACACAGCTTTAAGTTCGGCGGTCAATACAATCACTTCATCTACCCGCAGTTCTTTCTGCCGCGCAGCAATGGAGACAATCAATACGTGTCGGCCAACGCATTCGTTAACGATGTCCTTCCGGACAATCCGGGAAGAACCCTGCGCAATGCTGGAACTGGGAGCTTCCTCGGTACACAGAGCGCGTTTTATGTGTTTGCCCAGGACGACTTTAAGTTTTCGCCGCGTTTGACGGTGAACCTGGGTGTCCGCTATGAATATTGGACAAATCCTGTGGGATCGAGCACGCAGATCCTGAATGCGATCTCCAATGCGCCAGGAGTGGTCACTTTTGGGGACCCCAAGACCGACAAGAACAACATCGCTCCACGCATCGGCTTTGCCTATGACCCCCGGGGGAACGGTAAGACGGCGATTCGCGGCGGGTTTGGAATCGCCTATGACGTAAAATTCCAGAATTTTGCGTCCATTACCCTTCCGCCCCAACTGCAGAGCGAACTGGATCCGAACTCGGCATGCACTCTGACGCCGCAGCCTTCCTGGTGCTCCACGCCCAATAACCAAGGGTTTCTCCTGGCCGGCGGCTTGCCACAAGCTTACATTCCACCCGCGAACCAAGCGGCGGCACGCGCCCTAACTACTTCCTATATCGACGACACGGTCATGCCTAAGATCTTGACTTGGTCTTTGGGCGTGCAACATGAGGTTGCCAAAAACACCACGGTCGAAGTGCGCTACCTGGGAACACGTGGCCTCGAATTGCCGGTGCAGTTCCGCCGGAACCGCATCAGTGCGTTTGATGGCGGTCTAACTCCCTTGCCCACATTCTTCAAACAATCGGACGTTCCGACTTCATGGAACGCCAGCACGCCGACGGACGCTCCTTTCAAAAGCTTCCAATCCAACGTCTACAGGCCGCTTGGGTTCACCGCGAACATTACGTCTGATCCGCCCTTTGGCAGCAGCATCTATCACGCGGGTTCGATCAGCCTCACCCAGCGTGCGCGTTATGGACTCACATTTAACGCGAACTACACATACGCCCACACGATCGACAATTCGACGAACGAATTCTTTACGAGCCTCCTGAATCCACGGCGTGCTCAGGACACGAACCGCATTAATGAGGACCGGGGAAACTCAGACTTGGACGTGCGCCATAAGTTCGCGCTTTCTCTCACGTACCAGGTACCCAACGTTAAGTCGGATAATCGCTTCGTCAAGACGTTGGTGAATGGATTCCAGATTGGTTCCACTTACCTTGCACAGACCGGCCAGCCTGTGACACTGCAGTCCGGCGGAATCGATTCAAACCGCAATGGCGATTCGGCGGGTGACCGCGCGTCGCTTAATGCATCCGGAACTCTTCCTATGGGATCGGATGTTTTTGCAGTGTGCGAACTAGCTGGCGGAGCTGTCGGGCTCTCCAGTACCGGTGTGGCTGGAGGCGGGACGTGCCCTGGCGCGGCAATCGGCTACACGCCCGTAAACTACAGCGCCAAATACATTATTACTGGATTTGGCGCGAGGTCCAACCTGGCCCGTAATAGTTTCATCGGACCGGGATTTGGCATTTTCAACCTTTCGGTTGGCAAGAAGTTCCACTTCACCGAAGGAACATACTTGCTCGCCAAGGCTGACGTTTTCAACATCCTAAACCACCCCAATTACGCCCTGAGCAATGGAAATGTTTTCAGCACAGCGGGCGTTACGACGGCTACAACAACGCCTGGATACGTAATCCCAAGTGACCCGAACTTCTTGGATGCGAGAACACTGTTCAGCGGTGGGTCCCGATCCATGACTCTAGGGTTGAAATTAGTGTTCTAGACGTCAGTTCAGGGTGTACATTCCGGGAGGTGCTCGTTGAGCACCTCCCGTTTTTTTGCGCGGAGCCGCTTCGCAGCAACGGAGCAACTGAATTGCATTTTTGGCCTAGTTCCCCCACAATCTCAATAAAGGCAGCAGATTATCCTTCCGCCGCATCCTAACGGGATGTGGTATGTCGTGCACTTTTGGTGCATGCGGAAGAAGACTCACGTCACTTCGGGCCACCCCCAGTCCTCCCGACCGTTTTGAAGCTGCCAACGCGGAGGAAGAAATGCTTAAGAAAAAGATCAGCGCTCTGGCTTTGATGTTGATGCTGACGATGAGCGTATCGTGCTCGCGCATCGGCAAGCCGAGCGATGACGCGATCGCGACGGACATCAAAGCAAAGATGTTTTCTGAGCCGGCGCTGAAGGCAGCGACGGTGGACGTGGTGAGCAAGCAGGGAGAAGTAACTCTGACCGGACAAGTGCCGGACGACGCAGCCAGGCTAGCGGCTTACAAGATTGCATCGGAAACCAAAGGCGTGAGCCGCGTAAACGATCAGATGAGCGTGGCCGCGGCGCAGATTTCGGTGCCCCAGGCCGCCGTGCCAGCTGCAGAAGCCGCACCCGCAAAACGTGCAGCAAAAGCAAAAATCTCCCCCAAGGCAAAAAAACCACGGCAAACCGCGGCTGCTTCGCAAGCAGGTTCGATGGCGGAGCCAGTGGCCGCAGCTATGCCTCCTGCGGCACCAGCGCCTCCTCCGCCGCCGGAGCCAGTGACCGTAACGGTGCCCGCGAATGCGATTGTGACGGTTCGAACGATCGACAGCATTGACTCGAAAACGAACCAGGCGGGACAGGTGTTCAAGGCGTCGCTCGACGCACCGATCGTCGTGGATAACAAAGTGATAGTGCCCGCCGGCGCGGATGCTTACGTCAAGCTTGTGAATGCGAAGTCGGCAGGCCGCGTAACAGGCCGCAGCGAACTAAGCCTCGAGTTGAGCAGCATCGTCTTTCAAGGAAAAACGTATAGCGTGGTCAGCAGCGACGTGAAGCAATCCGGAACTTCCCGCGGCAAGCAGTCCGCGGAAAGAATTGGCGGCGGGGCGGCGCTGGGCGCGCTGATTGGCGCGGTGGCTGGGGGCGGAAAAGGCGCGGCAATCGGCGCAGCCGTTGGCGGCGGAGCCGGCACGGGAGTGCAGGTCTTCACCAAAGGGCAGCAGGTGAAGATCCCGTCGGAAACGCGCCTGGACTTTACACTACAACAGCCGCTGGACATTACTTACCTGCCGGGGAAGAGATCGCGGCAGCATTCCAGTGCGGACCAGGCCCCAGCCGATCCGAATTCGCAAAATCCGCCGTCGAACTAACAGCAGTAAGAAAGCGTTTCAAGAAAGGGACAGAGTCGACTCTGTCCCTTTCTTGTTTCTGCACTTCGATCTGCCTTGACAAGCTGCGGTCCCGCCAGATAAACCTCTTCCCTGCCATGCACAAACCGAATCAGGAACAGAGTTACCGAACTTCGCGACGCCAGCTTTTGATGGGTGCGGCTGCTGCTTCCGCGCTGGCGCTGACGCCAAAGGCGTCCGCTGAAGAAGACGGAGACGCGCCCGGAGGGCTCTCAAAGGCGTTTGATGGACTGAAGCCGCTGGGAGGACGAGTGCGGCCGATCACTGCCGAGGAGTTTCACGGCCGGATGCTGCAGGCGCAAAAATTAATGTCGGAGCAGGCACCGAAATACGACGCGCTGTTTATTGCCCCCGGAACATCGCTCTATTACTTCACTGGTATCCGCTGGGGAATCAGCGAGAGGCTGCTAGCGCTGGTGCTGCCGCGCACTGGAGAACCAATCGTGGTCGTACCTGCATTTGAAGAAGGACGAATGCGGGAGAAGTTGACGTTCGCCGCGGAAGTGCGCGCGTGGCAAGAAGACGAAAGCCCGACGAAAATCGCGGCGGGGGCGTTGGGTGACCGCGGGATTCGAACGGGACGTGTAGGCGTTGAGGAGACAGCGGCGTTCACGTTTTTCGACCACTTTCACGCGGCGGCTGCGGGATTCCAATGCGTTTCGGCCGATCCGGTGACGATCGCTTGCCGGGGACGCAAATCGGATCATGAACTCGAGTTGATGCGGCTGGCCTGCGAGGCAACGTTTGACGTTTTTCGAGCGGTGTTTGCTTCACTGAAGGAAGGGATGTCGCAAGAAGATATCGGCAAGCTGACGGAGGCAGGCTTTTCGAAAATGGGCTTACACGGCGGAGCGCTGGTTCTACTGGGCGCATCCGCGGCGCTGCCGCACGGCACGATTAAGCCGCAAAAATTGAAGGGGGGTGACGTGGTGCTGATCGACGGAGGTTGCGCCGTGGATGGCTACCAGTCGGACGTTACGCGCACGGGCGTTTTCGGCAAGGCTCTGGAAAAAGTGGCGCGCGTTTACGAAACCGTGCGTAGAGCGCAGGATGCAGCGCTCGATGCGGCGCGCGCCGGAAGATTGTCGGGCACGGTGGACGATGCCGCACGCAAGGTAATCACCGAAGCGGGTTACGGACCGGACTACAAGTATTTCACACATCGTCTTGGCCACGGCATCGGACTCGACGGCCACGAGCATCCCTATCTGGTGCGAGGAAGCAAGACCTTGCTCGAACCAGGCATGACGTTTTCGAATGAGCCGGGAATCTATATTCCGGGTGAGTTTGGGATGCGCTGCGAAGACGACATGGTGATTGCGGCGGAGGGGCCGGCGAAGCTTTTGACGCAGGGGTTTGCGGTGTCGCTGGAAAAGCCGCTGGGATGAGGTTGCGATCAGCGCTTCACTTGCATGCTGCGATGGAGGCGCAGAAATCGACGATGCGCTGCTCGGCCCAGAAGCGCTCGCTTCCGGGATACTTCGAAATGAAGCCGCAATGGCCGCCGTGCTGAGGCGCGACAAATTGAATGGTGGGATTCTCGCTGATTTTGGCGGCCAGGAAGGAAGCGAAGGGGACGAAGGGGTCGTCCTGCGCGGTGATCATCAACATGGGCACGCGAACTTGAGCGGCGACGCGTTTCGCACCGACGTTTTCGTAATAGTCTTGGGCATCGCGATAGCCAAACTGCGGAGCGGTAATCACGTCATCAAATTGGCGGACGGTTCGAACTGGCCGCAGGCCATCCAGCGGATAGCGCTCCGGAAACAATTCACGCTTTCTGGCGTAGCGCGACATCAGCCCGTTCACAAAGCGGCGCTGGTAAATATAGTTGTCTATGCGCTCGAGCGCGTCGGCACAAGCCGCGAGGTCAATGGCCGGGCACACCGAACAGACACCGCGCAAAGCTCTTGGCACGGCGGCGCCAAATTCTCCGGCCATTTTGGTCACCAGGTTTCCACCCATCGAGTAGCCGGCGAAGAAAATCTGCTCAAAACCGTCGGAGTCTGAAAGCTCCTCGAAGACTGCGCGATAGTCCGCGCTCATGCCGGAGTTGTACAAGGTAGGCGTCAGGGCTTCCGTGCCGCCGCAATTACGCTGGTTCATTCGCACGACGTGGAAGCCGCGATGGAAGGCCTTCTCCGCAATGCCGCGGACATAATTGCCATCGCTCGACCCCTCAAGGCCATGAACGAGGACGATGACGGGCGCGTCCTTGCGCTGCCCGGGTTGCCAATGGCAATGGGCGAGCAAGCGGGATTCCGGATCGACCTGGAAGAGCCTTGCTTCGGCGGGCGGGATATCGAACCGCCTGGGGACAAAAGCCGAGACGATAGTCATTGCGTGGCCGCTCTTCAATAGCGGATGCGGTTCAAAGGGAGGGAAGGAGAAATCCACATTGGAAATGTATTTCACGGGGGAGGACCGCACAAGTGGAAGCCAGCAAGACAAGAGTGATCTGGTCGTGGCGGTCCAAGGTGTCTTAGAAGGGGCAATTGTGGACTACCCACTCACATATGAATTTTCGTATATTTTTAGCGAATTAACTCCAAAAATCCATCTAAATTGGCGCTTAATAACTAAAGATATTGTTCATTATCAACGATTTACATCAACTCAATATTGGCATAGCAATTGCGGCCAACAGAAATAGACAAGGCATCGTCTTGCGTTCAATTCCAGGGAGTTGGGCGCGATTTTTCGGTTCGTTAAGTCGGTTTGCCTCGATCTGGCAATCAACGAATTGCGCTCCATTCCGGGGAGTTGAGTGCGATTTCAAAGTAACGTGGTTTGATCTGTTTGTCTTACGAGCGCGAGTTCGGGCTGGCTAGCGAGAGAATCCCTTCGAGAAGCACGGGAAATTACGGGCGTAGCTACGCTCGGTGTCTTCTCTCTCTGCGACGGCCTCCCAAAGAATTTGTGCCCGGAAACAAGACTCATGACTGCGTTTCAGAGCGCCTTCGACGAAGTCGAACAACTAAGCTGCATAAGGAGAAAAAAACAGAAATGAAAAGACTTAGGCATCTACTGTTAGTGGGAGTGTTTCTTCTCAGCTTGGGCAGCGGCAACGTATTCGCTCAGGCAACCGCGAGCGGGACGATTCAGGGCACTGTAACGGACAAGTCGGGAGCAGTGGTTTCTGGCGCTCAAGTTGTTGCCAAGAACAAGGGTACAGGTCTTGAGCGCACAGCCACCACAAGTGACACAGGTTATTACCGCTTTGAACTGCTTCCCGTTGGGACGTACACGGTGACGGTAAGCAAAGCTGGATTTGCGTTGGTATCGGAAACGATCGAGATCTTGATCGGCCAAATGACTACAGTGAACGCAGAATTGAAGCCGGGCACGGCGAGCGAAATTATCGAAGTTACGAGCGAAGCACCACTCGTTGATCAGTTAAAGACGAGTGTCAGCCAGAATATTACTCCGAGCGAGGTCCAAGAACTGCCGTTGCTGGGCCGCGACGTGGCGAACCTTGCCTATCTAGCGCCGGGCGTTAGAGCCACGGATTCCTATGACCCAACGAAGAACCGTTACGCGATTCTTTCCGTCAATGGTCAGGGAGGCCGAAATGTCAACACAACCATCAACGGCGTCGACAACAAAGACAACACCGTTGGCGGTCCGGTCATGCAGCTGCCACTGGAAGCAGTACAGGAGTTCGTAATCAGCACGCAGCGTTTTTCGGCGGCAAACGGGCGATCCGAAGGCGCAGCGATCAACATGATCACAAAAGCGGGAACCAACAAATACCACGGCTCGGCGTTTGGCTTCTTCCGCGAGCAGCAGTTTAATGCAGAGAACGTAGACGAGAAGGCAGCCGGCGTGAAGGGTCCGTATAGCCGCCAGTTCTTTGGCGGTTCCGTTGGCGGTCCGATCGCTAAGGATAAGCTCTTCGGGTTTTTTGCATTCGAGCGGCAACGCGAGCACACCAGCAAAACTGAGAGTCCTGACGCGCTTGCGGAACTGCAGATCGCTAAGGCTGCGGGCTTGGCTGCTGATCCGTCAGCCATTATCCCGACACCGTTCTTTGAGAATCGCTACAACGGCCGCTTGGACTACCGATTCAACGACCGCGAGACAGCGTATCTCAGCTACACTTCACAGGCCAACAACAGCCTCAATGACCAGGCCGGAAGCACGGGCGACCTAAGCGAAGGCAACTTCACGAAGAACCATTTGCAGGCTGGTAACTTCACACTGAATTCCGTGCTGTCTAATTCTCTGGTCAACAGCTTTTTGGTTGGATACCAATACTGGAACAACCTCATCGACAGCACGGCCAAAGTGCCCCTGGTGACGTTTATCGGTGGTTCCTCGTTCGGAACAAACGCAAACGTGCCTCAAGAGTCTTACCAACGAAAGTGGCAATTCAGGGACGACATCACGAAGACTTACGGGCGTCACACGTTTGGGGCGGGCGTCGACTTTATCTACAATCCAAAACTGGGTGGATTCTTCGAATCCAATTCCACGGTGGAAGTGGACTTCGGCGCAGATCCAAGCGCAATCGTGGCCAATGCCGGCGGCCTGTACCCACAAGGCTTTGCGACACCGGGAGCGGTGATCGGCATGTCTGGCAGCGCGGGCAATCCCTATTTCGACATGCCCGGCGGCACCAAGCAGTTGGGCCTGTACTTCCAGGACGATTGGAAGGCCACCAAGCGACTCACGGTGAACCTGGGCGTCCGGTGGGATAAGGACTATAACCTGGTCGGGGCGAGCGCGATTGCCGCGAGCCGGACATTTGAGGAACTCACAGCGATTGGAAGCCCGTATGCGAAGCTATCGCATGACGACAGCAAGGACTTCAGCCCCAGAATCGGTTTTGCCTACGACCTTACCGGTAAGGGCAAGCAGATCCTGCGGGGCGGTTATGGTCTGTACTATGGCAACATCTTCCAGAACATCCCACTCTTTATGATTCAGCAAGCAAACCCGACCATTTATCAGGGTCTATTCTCTCTGACGGCCGGAGGACCGGGGACAAGCTGCGACCCCGCGGTCTGCACCGTGCCAGGCACGAGCATCCCCCTTTCGAGTTGGCGATACGGCGTGGATCCGTTCCCGACGCTACCGCCGCCTCTGGCTAGTCTGGTTGGCGGCGCGACGGGCCGCCTGATGGACCCGAACTATCGCAACCCGGTCTCTCAACAATTCAACTTTGGGTACCAGTGGGCGGCGACTGCCTATTCGGTTGTCGAAATAGAATATGTCCACGAACTCGGCCTACATGAAAACAAGACGGTAAACATTAATCCGATCATAGCTACTTTGGGCACCAATTCCTCAGGTAATCCGATCATAGCAAGCTCCGCTAGACCCCTCTCCCCAGCCTTCACGACTGCGGGAGTTCCGGTGCTTGGCCGGGTTATGGACGAACAGTCTGTTAACCGCTCGCGATATGACGGACTGAATTTCAGCTACCGCCAGCACATGACAAAGCATTTCAGCCTGAACGCCAACTACACGCTGTCGCGCGCAATGGGATGGGGCGTTGAATCCGGGGGTGCAGATGCAGGGTCCGGCTTCCGCAATTACCCGCATGACCCGCTCAACATTTGGGATCCGCGGGACTTTGGGCCCACTCCCAATGACGAGCGCCATCACATCAGCATCAGTGGGGTCGCTCAACTGCCGTGGGGTTTCCAAGTAGCACCGATTCTGACGTACGGTTCGGCGCGTCCATTTGACTTGAGATCCGCGACCGACATCCTGGACCGTGGCAGCGGCTATTCCCGTCCAGTAATCGTGCCCAATAGCGATCCGACCAACTACACAGCCATCACCAGCGCAGCTACGGCCTTGTCTTGCCTGGCCGCTGGCACTTGTCACCAGGTCGGTTATGACACTCTCCGAGGCGATCCCTTCTTCCAGACAGACCTTCGCGCCGCCAAGAATATTCGGTTGGGAGAGGGCAAGAATCTTCAGCTCATCTTCCAGGCATTCAATTTGACGAACAAATCCAATACTGGAAGCAATATACACAATACTGCGGGTGCGGCTGGTTTCCTGACCCGTGCCGGCTTCATCAACCCAAACAGCACATTCATTCCCCGTGCGTTCGTCGGTGAATTCGGCGCTCGGTTTACGTTCTAAACGCACGAACTGTCCGAATCTAAATGGCACCGGGGCTGACCGAGACGGTCGGCCCCGGTTTTCTTTGTAGGGCCGTGATGCACCCAGCTTTGGGAGACGGAGCTTTCGAGGTGACACTGTCATCGTGGACAATTGCGAGGTCAACTTGACCGGAATAGGGTTGCCGCCTACAATTAAAGATTCACGGTGATTCATTTTTTCAATTTGATGGAATTGTGTAACAGCCCAGCGGGCACCCGCTGGGCTGCGCTGCTTTAGGGCGCCCGTTTGCGCGCCCTATGTTTTTGTGTGAGGCTGGAATGATGGACAGTGTTATTCCCGAAGGTCTTACGTTTGACGACGTGCTGCTCTTGCCGGGGCGGTCGGCCGTGCTGCCGACCGATGTGGACACCACCACGAAGTTCGCGCGCAAGTTGACGGTGAACATTCCGCTGGCGTCGGCGGCCATGGATACGGTGACGGAATCGCGGCTGGCCATCGCCATCGCGCGCCAAGGCGGCATCGGAATGGTCCACCGCAACATGCCCATCGACCGCCAGGGCGAGGAAGTGGACCGCGTGAAGCGCTCGGAAAGCGGCATGATCGTCGATCCGGTGACGATTTCGCCGGACATCACGCTGCGGCAGGCGCTGGAAATCATGAACAAGTACAAGATTTCCGGCTTGCCGGTGACGCGCGGCTCGCGGCTGACGGGAATTCTGACCAACCGCGACCTGCGATTCGAGAAGAATCACGCGCAACTGGTCGGCTCGGTGATGACCAAAGACAATCTCGTGACCGTGCCGGTGGGCACTACACTGGAAGAAGCCGAGCGCATCCTGCAAAAGCATCGGATCGAGAAGCTGCTGGTTGTGGATCAAGACTTCAACCTGAAGGGCTTGATCACCGTCAAAGACATCCAGAAAAAACTGGAGTATCCGCGCGCGGCGAAAGACGAACATGGACGATTGCGTGTGGGCGCGGCAGTTGGCGCGACTGGGGATTTTCTGGAACGCGCCGTGGAAATGTCCAAGGCAAAGGCTGACGTGCTCGCCATCGACACGGCTCACGGGCACTCCGAGCGAGTGATGGAAGCGATCAAGGCCATTCGTCACCGCTTGCCGGAAATGCAACTGGTTGCCGGCAACGTGGCTACCTACGATGGCGCGAAGGAATTGATTTCGCTGGGCATCGACGGGCTGAAAGTGGGCATCGGACCGGGCTCCATCTGCACGACACGCGTGGTGACCGGCGCGGGCGTGCCGCAACTGACCGCGATCATGGAAGCTGCGAGGGCCGCGAAAGGCACGGACTTGGCCATTATTGCCGACGGCGGCATCAAATATTCTGGCGACATTTCCAAAGCGCTTGCGGCGGGAGCGTCGTGCGTGATGATTGGAAGCCTTTTCGCGGGCACGGAAGAGTCTCCAGGAGAAACAATTCTGTACCAGGGCCGCACGTTTAAGTCCTACCGTGGGATGGGTTCGACGGGCGCGATGGAATCGGGCTCGGACCGCTACGCCTTAGTGCAGGATTCCGGGGACCGCAGCAAGTCCGTTCCGGAAGGCGTCGAGGGCCGTGTGCCCTACAAAGGCCAATTGGGCGCGCTGACGGACCAACTCGTCGGCGGGCTGAAAAGCGGAATGGGCTACGTAGGAGCGGCCACGTTGAAGGAATTCACAGAGAAGAGCCGGTTCGTCCGAATCACGGCCGCTGGGCTGCGCGAGAGCCACGTGCACGACGTCATCATCACGAAAGAAGCGCCGAACTATCGCATGGAATAAGGCGCACGGAACAAGAGCGCAGCGGACCAGAACGTGCGAATTAGCCTGAAGAAGAGAAAACAAGGAGCCAATTCTTAGTGGCGGAACTCCAACCGTGGCGCAATCCGCGCCCTGCTCCCCAATTGCCAGAGATTCAGGCGCGCTTACAACCGCCGCGAATGCCCGCCTGGGTGCGCGCCTGGTGGCCGGTCGTGATATGGGCGTGCTTCATCTTCACGATGTCCACGGACACCTTTTCCGCAGAGCACACCCGCTGGGTGTTTGAACCGATCCTGCGCTGGCTGGATCCTTCGCTGACTCCCCGCCAATTCGAACTCATCCATCACATCATCCGCAAGTGCGCGCACTTCACGGAATATTTTATTTTTTTCCTGTTGCTTTATCGCGGCGTGCGCGGCGACCGCAAAGGGTGGCGCTGGACGTGGGGCATCGCGGCGCTTTTCTGCGCCGCTGGATATTCGGCGCTGGATGAAATTCACCAGGCGTTCGTGGCCAGCCGAACCGCTTCGCCTTACGATTCCCTGCTCGACTCGATCGGCGCTTTTGCGGCTTTTGTTGCGCTGTGGCTGTGGTTCCGCCGGCGAGCTGAAGACAAAGCGGAAATACCTGAAACCGACGCACCTGCTTCCTGATACGGCCTGAAGCGGTCTATAGATTCAACAGACTGGCCAAAAACAAAAAGCCCGCCCCGGATTTCCGGAACGGGCCGCTAAAGTTCGTATGGGAACGGAGCTTAGCTCTTTACCTCGGCCTCTTCTTCTTTCTTTGGTTTTTCTTTCTTTTCCTTCAGCTTGAACTCATAACCGATGAGCTCAAGGATGGCGACCTTGGCGTTGTCGCCGACGCGGTTGCCTGCGTGGATGATGCGGGTGTAGCCCCCGGCGCGATCCGCGAATTTTGGTGCAATCTCGCTGAACAGCTTCTGGGTGACGGCCGGCAGCATGATGTAGGAAGCTGCCTGACGCCGCGATTGGAGTGTGTCGCGCTTGCCGAGGGTGATCATCTTCTCCGCGACGGGACGTGCGGCCTTGGCGCGTGTCAGCGTGGTGGTAATCCGCCCGTGTTCGAGCAGATTGGTAACCAGGCTGCGCAGCACCGCGCGGCGATGATCCGGCTGCTTTCCGAGTTTTGAACCTGAATTGAGATGTCGCATCGCTTAAATTGTCCCTTAAAGGCCGATGTTCTCTTCCGACGCCGGCGCGGCAGTTTGGCTCGGCAGCGGCGGCCAGATGATGCGGCCGTGCTCGTCGAACTTCATGCCCAGCGCGAGGCCCATCTTCACCAGAATATCCTTGATCTCGTTGAGCGACTTGCGGCCGAAGTTCTTGGTCTTCAGCATTTCGTTTTCGCTCTTCTGGACGAGCTCACGAATGGTCTGGATGTTCGCGTTCTTCAGGCAATTGTAGGAGCGCACGGAAAGCTCGAGCTCTTCGACGGAGCGATCCAAATGCTCGAGGCGAGGATCGTGGGAGATGTCCTGCGGCGTTTCGACGGTCTCGACCGGCTCTTCGAAGTTGATGAAGATGCTCATGTGATCCTTCACCAGCTTGGCAGCGAGGCCGATGGAGTCCTGCGGGGTAATGGCGCCGTTAGTCCACACTTCGATCATCAGCTTTTCGTAGTCGGTCATCTGGCCGAGACGGGCGGCTTCGACCGCATAGTTGACCTTACGCACCGGCGAGTGAACGCTGTCGACTGGGATGTAACCGATCGGCAAATCTTCGTCGTAGTTGCGGTCGGCGGCCACATAGCCGCGGCCGTTCTTGGCGCGCATTTCGATCTGGAGCTTGCCGCCTTCGCTGACGGTGGCAATGTAAACGCTCTTATCGAGGACGGCGAAGTCCGCGTCTTCCTCGATTTGCGCCGACGTGACCGGACCCGCCTGATCGACGTTGACGTAAATCGTCTTCGGCAGGTCGGTGTTGAGCTTGATGG
>Ga0179587_10000417_pt1 | contig 17743 bp, 22 predicted proteins | sample CZODoug2_1_08_16_FD_185932 | JGI IMG/M metagenome (GOLD analysis project Ga0179587, IMG submission 185932) | Vadose zone soil fungal communities from Angelo Coast Range Reserve, California, USA - CZODoug2_1_08_16fungal | ecosystem: Environmental > Terrestrial > Soil > Vadose zone | place: USA...
GTGCTAGTTTCTGGAGGGCCGGGCATAGAAAAACTCCTTTTCTAACGTACACATTGGTCACAAACACAATTATCAGGATGTTCATCTAATGAAGTATTTAAAGGTTCACCTTCGGTATTTAAGGGCGCAACCATCCCATCCTATCCAAAGTATTATAACGTACTCCACAAAATTCATGTATGTCAGTTCTATACTGCATGTCGGGGATTTTTAACTCTTTAATAAGTTGTTTGATATTATAGAATGCGGCATTATTAGTTTGTCCTCTCGCTATAGGCACACATACAGCCCCATAAGCTTCACCGCATGTTACGAGTTGGCCTGCTTCTTCCATTATATCCCAAAGATAAAACTTGTGCATGTTCTCTTCAGTTATACCATTTATAGGAATACCTTGGCGTTGTATTCCTTCTATCTCACTTGGATACGGCGGAACGCTTACACGTACTCCTGCCGCAAACCATTCTTCTTTAAAAATATCCGGCGGCACACTTTCTCCTGACGCTACTGCATAAAGAAAGTTACCGAGTTCTCCTCGTTGTATAAGGCTAAAGAGAGTTGCAGTAGCATCGTAACCGAAGCGCGGCGTCCATTCCAGTCCGTACAATTCGCCTTCTGTAACAATAGAATTGAGGTCAACCATTCCTTTATAAGAGTTGTTTGCAAGAAAATCACCTAACTTTTCTAAACCTTGTTTGAAAGCTTTTGAAGCTCGTCCTTCGCTACAGAACCATACTAAATTGCCTGCACACCCTGTAGCTGGCCCGATATTACCGTTCATAAACTTTTTTTCTTCAAGAGTGTGATTAATACCGAAGAACTCTTGTCCATTAAAATAAGCTTCTGTGCTTATCTCTGTTCCTTGTTCTACGAACTCTTGAAGAAGAAACTTCGAACCTTTGGTATCTTCACCAAGTTTATCTATAAATTCAAGCAAATCTTTCCACCCGTGCGAAACATAGGTCGTGTTAGATTTTTGATCCTGCCCGCCAAAAGGTTTAAATACATAACGCTTCTTTTCTTTTCTAACAAATGCGGCAGCGGTTTCAATATCATCAAAGACTTCATAGGGAGGAACATTTATACCGCTTTGTTCCATTACTTCTATACCAAAAAGCCTATCATCTTCAAGTTGAGTAGCTAACGCACTATCTCCTATTGTCGGACAAAGTGCGGCAGATTGTTCTGCTAACTTTTCTTTGCCGGTCAAATCAAAAATACTTAAATCATACTTACTATAATCTGGTTTTCCCTGTAAGGGGGAAGGAGCAAGACCGCGTAAAATATTTAAACAATCCTTATTAATCTGATAATAATCCACACTATGACCTTCCTCTGCAAGTCGTAGTGTAAACCATGCTCCGATGCCAGTATAAGAATTGAGTATAATTTTCACGCGGTCAAAAGCTCCTTCATTTAAAATGTTGGAGTACTAGGAGTAATACTAACTATTTTGATAGTATCAATAGTAGTTGATACACCAGAACAAATACAAGTAGTTATATCCACTCCTGATTGATCTTTGCAACGAACAATACTATTAACACACCAGTATTGTCCATCGGTTGTTTTAAGAATAAAATAATCCATATTCTCCTTTAGTACTTTTTTGATCCTGTTTTACACTGCTGAAAACCAAGCTCAGGAACTCCACTTTCACTTTTAACTTTACCGCTTACTTTTGCATTAGTAACGTTTTGTTTGAAGTTTTGTTTAACACCACTCTGTTGTGTATCGTGCGCATCATGTACAACACTTTTGCCTGCGGCACGAGCTTCTTCAAGTCCGTGCATTTTCTGTTGCTGCTGCCCCATAAAAACATCTCCTTTACGTAAAGTATCGCTTTCGCGTTTTTAACAGTCGTCACTGTTAAATCTTTTTAGAACTTAGTTGACTGTCTCGTAGAAAATCCTTCTTCTTTCTTTTTAGAAGATATAAACTGTCTTGCTAAAGCTGGCCCGGCAAGAGGAATCTTTCTTACTATATCTCTCGCAAGAGGTCTTGCGTCGTGTGTTATTACACCTTCACGACTCGTACTACCCATTATAGCTTTATTAATATCTCCAGCAAAATCTAAAACTGAACTCTCCGTAGGCCCAAGAACAAAGTTTGAAAGCATCCTTCTTTGAGAAGCTCTAAACATACTGTAAGCTATTCCAAATGCGCTTACATGAGCAGTAGCATTTATATATTGATCTAAGAAAGTATGATCACTTTTCCATTTTGGTGTAAATGGAGTATCTGTCTCAGTAGGATTATCTTGCCGGCCTAAAGCTTGATTTTCAGTAAGACTTATTAACTCTCCGGCAACCGGAAAAAGAATACCTAGCACAGCTAGGGTTTTTGATATGTTGAATATTTTTGCTGGAACCGTAGCTCCACGTTCCCAATCTCGTTTCAAAGTATCTTTAATCATCCGTTGCATGTTAAAAGCAAAAGGCTTATACTGTGTGCGTATACGTGCCGCCGGTGTACCGTTCCAACGAAAAGGCGTATTCAACGGAGAACGAAAATACATATCTCTGTTTGCCGCATAGTAAGCCGCTGTACGTTCCATCTCAGGAGTTAAAGCTCCTATTACTTTTAGATCGTTAGGATTAATTCCGAGCTTTGCTAAAGCAGTAGCACTATCTTTACTTCCATTTTTCAAAAACTGCTCTGCCGCATCGGTAGCTTCGTGCTTTCCTACTACTGCACTAAAAACTAGTTCTTGCCTACGAATCCAATTAAAACCAGGTTGGTGAACTATCTTTTTAAACCAACTTTCTCCACCACGAATACCTATTTCAATCTCTCTACGAAGTTCTTCATCAAGAGCACCGCTGGAAGTTACGAAATCCACAGCAGCTTTACGATTATTAATAAGTGAAAAAGCTCCTTCAAAAGAAGCTTTCAGTCCACTATTAAGTATTGTGTTAACCCACTGCGTAGCATGAGGTATAGCAATACGACTTGTAAAAATGTAAGAACTAATCCTATTGATTAGTTTTTCTGCTTCGTTTGCTGCTTTGTAAGCAGGCTGGTGTTTTAAACCTTCTATTCTGTATGCGGCGGTCATGGTATTGTGCAAAAAAATATCTAGGAAGTCTGCTACTCTTCCAGCACTTACTCTACCTTTAGTTTCTTTTACAGTATGTACTACTGCGGCTAAATTCCTATCCGAAGGCCCAAAGAAAACATTCTGTGCTACACGAGAACTTACAGCATCTCCAAACTTTTGATAAGACTCCTTTGGAGAAAGTCTACCTGTTTGTAGAGCGTAGATTGGATCAAGCATATTCGTTGCCGCATTTCGGGTGTTCTGATCAGTCAAAAGTTTATTTATAGTATCTTGCGCTTGTGCAGCAGTCATGTTAGTATTAGTACGAATTTCTGTAATAGCTAGCTTTCTCATAGAACTATTAGGTTTACCAAGATCAGGATGATAAACATGTGGCTCTACTACACTAGTATTCACAACTGAACCTGACTGTTGAAGTTTTTGTATCATCCCGTTCTTAAAAGTTTGTAGTTTTACCGGATCAATATGAATTTGTTCCACCGCAGCTTTGCTTCTACTTGATGCGCCAGCTTTATAAGCTTCGTAGTGGTCAAGATGGTTAGCTAAAAATTCTCCCGGAGGGCCAAGTTTTTTTAAAGCACTTCTTCCTGAAGTAGTAAACCAATCCTCTACACCTTGTTTGAGAACTGTTCCTACACCTTCCTCTATAGGAGCAATACGTTGTACTAAACCACCCATTTAATTTGCTCCTTTCACACTATAATCATCATGAGTAAGTTCTTTACTTACTCCGTAAGTTATCCCTGCACCTAGCAACATCATTAAAAGACCTTTGTCTTTTAAAAGATTCTGTACTTCTATATATGTCATAGCCATATACGAACCTACATCATGCATTCCCATTTTTTCATAAAAGCTTTTAGAAGTATCATAAGGTATAAGTGCGATCCCGGCTCCTTTTCTTTCTGCTTCTTGTGCAGCGTGAAGAAAAAGTGTTTGTCCTCCACCGGGTATATTCCAAACTCTTGCTACTACATTAGGACGCATTGCAAGCCAGTTTATAAAAAGAAGAGGATCATTTGAATGAAAACCACTATTTTCGCCAAGATTAAAAGCTCTTTCCATTTGATAGTTAATGCCACCTATGACCCCAAACTGATCGTGCAAAAGTTGTTTAGTTGTTCCTTCTTGAAGAAAAGCTTTTTTAGAAAGATTAGCTCCTACCATAAAAGAGTTGTCTATAGCGTCCGTTATAAAACTTCTTGCACTACCTTTGGCTGCCGCTTGTTGACGAGCCATCTGAGCTACTCCTTGGGCAAAAGAATCTCCACGCCAATCTCCAAAGCCAGTATTATAAGGATCAATATTAGGAGTTACAACAAAACTTTCTCCGTGAAAAGCTTTGGGATCATTTGCGGCGGCTCCGCCTACGGTTCCTTTAGCTTTTTGTTTTGCAGACTTTTCTTTCATTAAAGAATATTCTTCATTCAAAGCACTTTGAATAGATTCTCGTTCTGCACCTTTTGCCGTTCTTAGTTGAGCTTTTAAAAAGCTCGCTCGCGCTTGCAAATGTTTCCATGAACTATCAATAGTCGTATTATGATGTGGTAGTGTAGCAAGAAGTTTTGTACTTTGTGGTTCTAACCCACTTTGTTTAACAAACTCTTCAACTTTTTTCTGCGAAACTTTAGCTTCAGGAAAAATTAAAGCCATCATTTCATCTTGTTCTTTAGCTTGTGCTTGAAGAAGTTGTTTAGGCATACCTTCGGTAGAAGCTGTGTGTGCTGCATCTGAGGTTACGGCTAAGAGCTTATTTAAAACGTGTGCTTTTTGAATATAACCTAGTTCTTTAAAAGGTCTTTTAAACTTCTCTACCGAATATAGATCAAGCTCAGTTGCGGCAATCGTAGAAGCTTTGCGGCTTTGCTCACTTAAAAGTCTTTGTGGTTTACTCCCCGAAGCTTCTTCTATAGCACTACTAGTAACTTGTTGTGCAGCCTCTTTTCCACCCCATTTAAACGTGTCTTTAAACATGCCAAAAAGAGGATCAAAACCTTTACGCTGTAAGGGTTTTGCTACAATCCCAAGAAGTGCTCCACTTTCAGCACTCTTCTTTATCTCTTCCGGCTTTTCTCCCTGCGAAGCACTCCAAGAAGCAAAATCTACCGCACCATTCCAAGAAGCTTTAGCCATCTGTAAAGCTAGTCCGGCAGTCTTAGGATTAGCTACGTTAAATAGCTTTGCCGCTTTTGCCGCACCTGTGGATTCAAAGAAGATAGCTTGTGTACCGAGTTCGGCTATTCTTCCAGGCACATCATTTTTGAAAGAAACTTCTTTATTATTATGTTGATCGTCAAGTCTTCCTTGCCAGTCTTCTCCCTTTTTTGAAATAAATAATGATGTGTTTCTAATTAATTGTGTTCGAGCTTTTCCTTCAGGAGTGCTTCCAAAAGTTTGATCGATCCATTCTACGCCAGAAGCTATATTATTTAAAAGTCCGGCAGTAATATCTGTTGTAGTCTTCATCGCATGAAGACCAATTTCTTTATCTAACTTTGGCCCTGCCGCTTGCATCTTTTCTAAAATAGACAAATGGTGAGAACTGTCTCCTACAAGCCAACCTTCTTTCGCAGGAGCGTCAATTTTCAAAACTTTAGAATAGTATGGAGAAACCCATTTATCATAAGTTAAAGATTTGTAAGCTTTTTGTTGTTCCGGCGAGGCATCTTTATACTTTGGATCGTTGTAAAGACTTAAAAGCTTGTCTTTTAACCACTTACCTTTAAAAGTTTTTACATCAGAAATTTCCAAAACCTTTTTAGGAACACTCTGCTTCGCACCTATCGGCGCACCTGTACGCGGATTAAATTCTGCTATAGGCAGATCGCTTTGTGAAGCTTGATTTGGAATTTCTTGAGGCATAAAAAGTTTTTACTGTTGTTGATTCCCAAATACATAATCTCCAAACTGCATATCTTCTTCTTTAGGAGTTTCTTGCTGAAGTAAATTGTCTACTCCTCCAGAAGCAGGTTCTACCTGTAAGCGTTCTTTCATCATGTTAGTCATAGTATCTTTAAGAGATTTATACTTATCTAACTCCTGTTTCTTAAGCATAATAGAATTATCTATATCAGCACCTTTTTCTTTCGTTCCTGTGGACTTCTGCTTTAAAAGAGTTGAAAGTTGTTCTTCTGTGCGTTGAATATCTTTATCGTATGCATCAGAAGCTATTTTTAAATTTTTAAACGTACTATCTGTCCTCATAGCTTTTGATTCCGCAGCGGCAAAACGCTTGTCAGCACCATACTTATAAGCTGCATCATGTCCGGCACCAATCTTTTCTTTAGAAGTATCACTTGCCGCACCACGTTTTAAAGTAGCATCTGCTTTTACAATAGTATCGTAAAGTCTCATTAAACCCTGGTTATTTGTGGCTTCTGCACGAGTTTTAAGCTCTTCACGTTTTGTTTCATCTTTCATTACCTCTGTCACATAATCCATCAAAGCTTTAGGCCCAAGATCATTTTTTGGAAGTATTCCAGCTTTTATAAGTTCTGCTTGCATAGAAATAACAGGGTTAATTTGTTGCGTGTTTGGCATACGCGACATTAAATTATTCATTGCCGCTCCCGGTTGAGGTGCTCCACCTTGTCCGTTACCTTGAGGTTGTCCATTAAGAACTTGACCTTGTTGTTGTACTTGTTGTTTCTGCTTTAACTGCGCTCCAAACTTCTGTAAAGTCTTAGTTTCCGGCGGAGCTTCTTCACCACTAAGCGGATTATATCCTAAAGCTTTTTGAAGACTTTTAACAACTTTGGGATCATTCATCATTTGGTCAAGAATAAGTTTATTATGAGGATCATCAGGATTACTACTTGCAGCCTGAATAACTGCAAGATTATGCATTAAACCTTGTTCACTCTTTTCACGTTGCTTATTTACTCCTGCCTTAACAATATTCCCTACAGAAGAAATTAAACCTTGCATATCGTTTCTACGTTGACCAGCACGAGTAGTAGCTTGGACTTGTCCTATAGGTTGTGAATCTGTAGGCATTGGTTTTGCTATTCTTGGTTGCGGCAAAATAACCTGTGGCCTATTTTGAATAGGATTTTGCGCTCCTTGTGTAGCCTGCTGGATAATTTGTATTGCCATTTTTTGAGCATCACTTCCAGCACTAGATAAAGTTCTACTAGAAGAGACTTGCTGTGAAGCACCAAAAGTATCTTGTGCGCCGGGAACCATAGGAATAGAAGACTGTGTTGGCAACATAGGTTCGCCCATAAAAACTCCTTAACCAAAGAAAGGTATTACTGAAGATGCTATACCACTTAACATAGACATCCAATTACCTTGTTGAGCATTATTCTCTTTAGCGTCTTGTTTTGTACCCATTAACACATCTAAATAACGTGATACACTTTGTTCATACTGCTGTGCAAACATATTTTCAAGTTGAGCGTTAAACTGGCTTTCAAAATCTCCCACGCCTACAGCAGCACTAGAACTACCAGCAAGACCATGCCCACCCATAGCGTTCATTATATTTTCTCTTCCACGAGCTTCTATAGGCATTGCCGCATTCATTTCAGCATTTACAACATTTTGATTAAAACCTGCACCGCTATTAAGAAATTGTTGTAATGCGTCGCCTACACCGTGACCGTAAAGGTCTTTAAATACACTACCTGTAACTTGTGGAAACCCCGGCATGCCACTACTACCTCCGGGTACCGTGGAACCTCCGCTAAAGAAACTAGGATTACCAAAAGTAGAAGTTCCGTTAGCATTGAAAGAACCTGCTCCCGGCACCCCACTAGTAGAAGACATAGGGCCTGAAGGCATTCCGGGCATACCACTAAATCCTCCTGAAGCTTGTCCCTGTTGTCCGCCGGGAACGGCAGCTTGGTTAAATCCATTAAATATTCCACCGTTTCCAAAATTAAAAGATCCAAAAAAATCCATTAAACTTCCAGAACTTCCCCCTATAGATCTTTGTGGGAGTGCTCCCGGTATTGAGGCCATAAAAGTAACTCTTTTCTTTTCTAGTGAGCGCAGCTATTAATTACTATAGGTTGTAAAGCTCTCTCGTTTTGCGAAGCATCTCTTTCAAACTGGGAAACTCTATGAAAAATAAGTCCCGGCGTACCCTTAGAAAGATCAGAAGTTTTTTGAAAATTAGGATCACCAAAAAGAACTTCGTGATAGTTTTGAGCTACATCAAGCATTCTCTTCTCTAACGCACCAAGCCGTGCCGCCCAAAACTCCACAATCAACTTCCAAGAGCGCGGTATATAAATTGTACTATCTAAAAGACTTCCAAGATAAGCATTATTATCTATAGTATCTTCTGGAAAAGGGTGCTCTTTTTGGTAATTTTGAAAGCTATAATAAGCTTGATCTGGTGATGGCCCCACAATTAAAGTAGTATCATCCAATCTTGCATATTTTGACGGTGGTGCAATATTCTTAGCCATTTGCTCCACAACAGCTTTAGTTCTAAACTTTAATAACATCCCATTTAAAGATATATCCTGAATGTTTGTGGGGGTTCCGGTATTAAAACGAAACCAAGAATCTATTCGTGTAGCATTCTCATTGTTATTTGTAAAAGATTTTGAAGGATAACGACATTGCCCTATAGTAAATTTTACTAGCGGCCCTGTAGTTTGAAGTTCGGCAAAGTCGTAAGATTCCGTAATCTCAAATACTGCATCTCTAATCCATAAAGGTGCAATCGCATCAGTATCTGTACGTGAGCCAAGCTTTCTCGTTACTCCAGCAATAAGATCTTGTACCTTCACAATAAACTCTCTTTTCTTTTAGCCACCGCAAAAATATTCAACAGGAATATTAGCTACGCTACCAGTAAGTGTCATAGCTGTATATTGTGAAGCTGCTACTCCGGGAGAAGTTGTGTTCCAAATAAGAAGAACTCCTCCGGGTTGTAGTACCGCTACGGTTACTAATCCTACTCCATTAAGATTAAGAAGAACTGTGATAGTTCCTCCGCCGCCTGCGGCATTATTCTTAACATAAATATTTTGTAGTCCTGTAACCGTCCCACTTATAGGTAATCCAATAACATTTGCTCCGTTAGAAAGAATTTGATTTATAGTCAAATCTCCAACGTTTCCTGCAAAGGAAGGATTCCCAAGACCGCGATTAAGGCTAATTGTACCATTAGCATCAGCGGATATAATTGTTGCTTGTAGCGTATTTGTCGCATTTGCGGCCATAAATTCTCCTAAAAGATCAAGAAGTTTAAAAGTACATTAATCGTATCACATTTTAAAAATATCTGCGTGGTTGTCCAAGCTGTTCCACCCCCATACACATTACATGGGGCACTTCTATTTGTCACAATAAAGCAAGTAGGAACTCGACCTAAATTATGTATAACTGGAAAATCTGTATTTGCCGGATTAGGGCTTGTAGCTCCTGCATGAGTCATATCCAAATTACCTCTATCTTGTGAAGCTCCTGCTCCTAAACCTACCACACTTCCTAAAGATACATTACCATTTAAAATATCATGTACACGATCTTGTACTCTTGTGTGATTGGTAATATTTTTATCATGTATCGGTCTAATTGGCTTCATGGTAACTTTACATCTCCACGTTCAATTTCTATTAAAACTTTCGTTATCGAGAAAGCGCCACTAAAAGGTTGCCTTGTCAAAATAAATTGCGGCGCCTCAAAAGTACAAGTTAAATCAAAAGTAGTAGTATAAATCTTTTTATCAGCTTTTCCGCCAAATACTATAGTAACCATCTTAGAGGCTACAGAATTTTGTAAAACATTTCCAGCAAAGTATCCTGTCAAAGTAGCTTTTCCTAAATCCCTATATCGTAAAATAACTTTAACTATCGTTGGTTGAGTATAAACTTCTACTTCTTCTACTTTAAAATGATACTCTGCTTCTTCTTCACTATTAAAATCTTCCGAATCAAATACCCATCCCACAGGTTGAGAATAAAAATCACTACTTCCAAAAACTAAAACTGCTCCTACTGTACCACTTAAACCGCCTGTAACGGTAAGTTGCGAAAGATCAATAGAAGGATTATTTGATGGACTACCTCCACCACCTCCTGGCTGTCCACTAGGAGGAGTAATTTCTCCATCCAAATTAGGTTGATTATTTCCAGGAAAAGGCACAAGTTAAAAAATCTTTCTAAGCTATAAAGACGTATTTTGGTTTAACAGTAAAGACTTTATCACAATACGTGTTGCGCGTCCAACTACCTTCTTTAAGATCATGAAGCCATTGCACAGTATCAGCACCTATTTGAATATTTAACATATAAACTGTGTAAGGATACTTTGTGCTAAAGTAAGGTAGTATTGTTGCTTGCACAAGTCCAGTACGGTTGAAAATGTCTTCAAGAATACTATCTGTAGCTCCTTTAGAAATATCATCAAAAGAGTTTGGAGTAATCTTATAGAATGCTTCCCCACTACCAAAAATTCCTAATGGGCCAAAACCAGCTAAAGTCTGAGGATAAGCATTACCTATTCCTCTATCTGAGGCCCAAAGATGATTAAAATCAAAAGCTAAACCTTGGCCGGAAGTTGGTAACATCTCACTTATACCATTACTACGAAACACATAACCCGTTCGACCAATAGGAAGTAAGCCTGTAATTGTATCTGGACAATCAAACATATCGTTAAAACCAGCCCCTATATTAATTGAAGGATCAAAGGTATTAGAAGCTAAATTAACCGGACTCCATCTCACACGAAAAGGTTTACTAACTCCATTCTCTATAGTTGATGCAAGAACCATTCTTCCCGCGAGTTCTATAAGAAAGTTAGCCCCTACCGTGCCGCCTGCGGCAAGGTTTCCTACATTTATTATAACATTACTTATACCATTCCACTGCCACACGCTCGAAGAACCATTAGTAAAGAATAAAATACCTTGAAAATTACCTATTGAATAAGGAATATTTGATTGTGTGGATGGAAAATTGGCTATAACAAGCCAAGGATTTCCACGATAGTTTATTCCACTAAAAGCATAACTAAGCTGGTAAACGGCAAGTTGAGTTATGGCTACGGTGTGAACGAGTCCGTTTAAGTCTATAAAACTTGTCAATCCTAAAACTGGTGTTCCATCAGGTGGTGCAAGACAGATATTTTTTAAAGCGAAACGTGTACGTATTTCTCCTTTTCGTAAGATAAAATTGTTAATAAAAGGACTTGCAGCGGGGTCAATATCAGTCTCAGGGAGACTAGTATCTATCCCTTTCCACAAGCCCTTATATGTGAGTTCGATTTGAGGCATAAAAGCTATTTACTAATTACTATTGAAAGTTTACTATTTGCATTCAATGTAGGAACTTGAATACCTTCTACCCAACCTGGATTATTAAGAATTACTGTAGTATTTGCTGTAACCGAAATAGAATCTTGAATTGTTTTCCCATTTCGGTCCTGTATTAATAATAATCCTCCCGCAGCCATATCACTCCAAGTAATAGATTTAATATAAATCATATTATTTGTTATATGATTCTTTGCTATGGGTGCGGCAAAGGTTGTATCTATCGACCACGGATTTGCACTAAAATCATTTGGCATAAAACCTCTTAAACTGACAAAGTTCCATAATCAGTTGTTTCATCAGTGTTATCTGTAACATGCACGAGAATACTAGCAAAAACATCTTGTCCGGTTGGAAGAGAAGCTATACAGTTAATATAAATGTTACCTGTATTAGTTCCTTGTGGAGTAAAAATAACATCTCCATCGCTCATAACTGCCGTTCCAATATTAAAATCGGAAGTATTAGCGGAAACACTTGTTCCTGAAGGTAAAGTCAAAGGACTATTACTTCCATCAAACCAATGCGGGGTAAAACTTTTACTACCACCCAAAACCAAAACTTTATAAGCCATTCTTTCTCCTAAAAATTAGTTTGTAATATGTAACGAAGTTTCATTAATCGTAATTGAAGTAAGCTGCGTAACTCCCGCCGTAGCTTGAATTAAAGGAGCACCGGCACTTGTTAGATCAATACTTGTAGTTGGATTATTAGGAGAGTAAATATAAGTTTTGACTACTCCAGTATTAATGGTTAAATGTAGTACGCCCGTTCCTCTAACAATCCCCGAAGCTCCTGCAGTTTGTGTTAAAGTTTCAAAATGAAACCAAAAAGGTTGATCTGTCAACGAAGCTGTTACAGCATCAGAAGTTAAAGTAATAAGAGCTTTAGTTAGAAGAAAAAGCTTTATTGTAATAGTAGGAACTTCCGCAATAGCAGTACTATATATCCCACTACCTGTAACGATTAATCTTTTTCCAACAGAACTTAAAATACCTGCGTCAAGAGCGTTAAAACTACAAATAGTTGATGGACTTGCGGCAGGTAACAAAAAAGATGTCTGTTGAGCTTGTGTTTGAACACAACCTTGCAACCAAACAGGAGTTCCTCCTGCAATACCAGATATACCTAAATTCTTTCTAGTAGTATCTATAAACATATCTCCCGGATTAGGAGAAGTAGGAGGAGTTCCTGGGGGAACATTTAAACCTGCTTGTGATACTGTAGAAGCAGCAGTAGTCACTTGACCGCCTGAAGCAAGAACACCTGTTATATTTCCGCTAATTTGTATTTCGCCGACCATAAAAACCCTTTTTCTACAAAGCTCTTTGTTTAAAAGGTATTAACTAATTATAGTTAAAAGCAACTCTTACCGTAGCTCCGTAAAGTCTATAAGCTCCTCCTGCGGGAGTAGTAGTATCTATTTCAAGCCATATATCATTAAGATCAGCTACTGAAAAAACTGGAGCTGCCACAGGAATAACAGTTACGTAGTAATTAGCTCTTGCCGCCGTAGCTAAACCGTTTGCCGCATTAGCGATAATATCTGTCGCTACGGGAGCAGCCGCACTATTGTCTGTGAACTGTGATCTTGTAAGACCTATTGTATGTAGAGAAAGAGGATTTGTATCAATACGATACTTTAGAGCGATATTAACAATTTTAATTCCTTTAGCAATAAATCCTGTTGCTGGAATTAATCCAGTAGTTCCTGTAAACGGCGGAACTCCTACTTGAGCATCAGGAGAACTTGTATTAGCTACCGCTGTTGGCCCTGCTACACCTGCGGCAGTACCAAATTGTTCTTGCAAAAAAGGCAACATACCCGTTCTAAAGATAAGTCCGGCAAAACTTGTAGCAAAAACAGTAACTTGCGAAGCAGCTACGTTAAAACTATAATCTCCTTTTGCATTCCGCGTTTTTGTTGCCGCACCTGCTCCGTAGTTATTAAGATCATCTACTGTAACTGGAAATACTCCATCTGTCATTGGAGTATCCATTTCAAAACGTCCCTGAGTGTTCATTTTTTGAGCCTTCTAGCTGATATTCATATGCGTCAGCTACGCGGTTCAGAAGAGTTAAAGTTAAATCTTAAACGAAACGTCGTCGTCTTGTTGTACAGAAGCTTCAGTAAGCATTCTATCTGGTTGGAGTTCTTTAGAGTCAGTATAAGTAGCAAGAAGCCTACTTATCTCCACATCTCTATCCCCATAATTTGGGAAAGGATCTTTATCGGAACACTTTTCGTCTACTAAAATACCACGTTGATACCGCATTACTGCTAAAGGAGTTCTATCACCACAAATACCACAATAGTGATATTTATTTTGCATATAGCCACGTATTAAAGCCATAAAAACTCCTTTTAAAAAGGGTAGAAGGAAAGAGCTATGTAAGAAACCTTCTACCCCCTATCACAACTCTTACGAGTGTGAAGCTTCTAAACCTTTAGCGGCTAACTCTTTAGCTAATTTTAAAGTTATTTCAAATAACTTTTTATCGGCCTCAGACATTATTCCGTTATTCAATCTAGCTAAAGGTAAGTTACTAGTATTAGCTACTCTATCTTTAAATCCCCTAGGTTCTACAAATTCTCTAAGATTATTAATATGAACATCATTACTTATCTTGGATTTATGAGGACATTCACCTCCAAAATAAGCTCTAGCCCAATTACAATTCATACAAAGAAGTCTATATTTATTAACAGGATAACCTTCTCGTCTAGCTTCTCTATATATTTGTTGTTCATTTAATAGCTCTCTATGAATATTTCCATCACTATTTACATGATCTAAAGATAGAAATCTAATATCAGATTCACCACAACATTGACATTTTTGACCATAATTATCATAAATATCAAGCTTTAATTTATATCTTTCAACTTTACCATAACAAGTTTTGCAAGTAGCTTTGTATCTTTTAGGATCATTAATATCATAACCACCCGCATTATTGAAAGATTCTTGGAACTTTTTTAACTCTTTTATCTCTTTACATCTACTACATTGCTTTTCTGCCATCTCGACTTGCCTCCAGTCTGGATAGTATCATCCGCCCCGGAGGCTTGTCAAGAGGGATAAGTCCTTTGGAATCAAGGACTTACGGTCCGTTGGACCCCCATGTTCCAATCCATGTAGTAGCACCGGCACTAAAACGCATAGTGGACTTTGTTTTCATCGCGCCTGTGTCGAAATCATCATCATAAGCGTTATCGGGCTTATAACGCCAGAAGAATTTCAACTGATGATTTGCCTTATCTGCCACTGCAAACCAAGCACTTTGAGAAGTAAACCAATGAATCACACGGAAAGAAAGATCAAGAGGCAATAAAGCGTTAACTTCATTATCTCCTGTGTACGGTTTACCGGGAGAACCTAAAAGCTCAGTTGCAATAAAACGAAGTTCTGGCGGAATTAGAATCTCTCTAGGACGTACTGCAATAGGAATACCTTGAGAATCTGGCATTCTTTCAAATTGGTTATTCATCAATTGTAAAGCAGTAATAGAGAGATCTACATCAGGTGAAGGTCTATTAGGATAAGTTCCGGCAGACGCGATTACGTTTGTAAGACCTGGAGCCATTGTAGTCGAGATTGGGCCTCCAAGAAGGGGGTGACTAGTATTAAAGAGTGAAACGCCATCAGTAGTAGTTAGAGAAGTAAATCCAAGATTGAAAACGTTCCAAGGAACTGCTTCTTGTGTGTACTGTGCCGAACGCGCAATAGCTTTAGGAACTTGTTTAATAACTCCGTACTGATCATCTTCTAAAAGTTCCCATGAAGTGCGGCAACCTAAAGAGTAAGTAAGGTTAACATAATTAATAGCACCACCTTGAATACCATCACGGTACTCTGTAGGTGCGTTTTCTGTTTTTTCTGGCATTGGAGGAAGCCCGGCAAACTGAATCTCAGTTTCCATTTGCTTGGTACTAGTCTCCATATTAAATACTTTATCATACTCCATATCTCGTATGAAAGTATCCAACCACTCGACGAATAGAGCGTGAGCACCAACAGCCATTAACTGCGAGAACCCGGCTCTTACCATTGTCATAGCTATTCTCCTCTCGCAGTTTAACTGCGAAGTAATCAGTTATTAGGCTTGTGCTAGTTGGCAGATGCCCAAAAGGAATTTAAAGTAAACTCGACCGTTTTGAATAGCTCCGTCGAGAGGGTTGAGGTCAACGATTGTGAGTACAACATTTTGGCCGCCACCTACTGTAACTTTTGCCGCATCAACAAACCAATGACCAGTAGCATCAAGAGTAAGACCAAATTGTTTACCGATCATGTTTTTGTTTGTAGTAGCTGTAGCAGGAACACCACCATTATCATCAAACTGTCCTTCAAACACAGTATCCGCATTTGCAATTTCAAGCAAAGTTCTACCATCTGAGACTGGAGAACCCGGAATGATATTAATTGCGGAAGCTTGGAAAGGAATTTTTCCAAAAGTTAAACTTGTACCCGGAGGTTTAACTCCAGTCAAATTACCTACACCTCCGCCACCCGGTGCACCCAAACCTGAAGAAGCTAGATTTGAACCATTTGCTAATGTTATACCTGCAATTCCAACTGTAGCTGTAGCAGGAATCGTAACAGTCGCATCCCAAACTTTTAGGTTTCCAGAATTTAGCATTATAGGCGTTCCTTTAAGAAACGTCTGTGCAGATTGTTCTGTAATATCACCGCGAGTTTGGGGAGTATTACCGCTTACAGTATAGACCGCTCTTATTTCTGAATGGTCTGCTAAAACTGATGCCATTTTATTATTCTCCCTTCAAATTTTACATAGCTTTTAAAATAAATCTTTTTACAGTTCTTGGACTGTTATATAAACATCACCTGAATTTGGCAAAATTACATTTATAGAAACAAAAGTATTAATCAAGGGCCTAATATTAGTTACACATTGCATAGTATGATTATCTTCTGTTTGAGTACAAGTTCTAGTTTGAGCTGTTCCCGAATTTGCAGTATATGTAAAACTAACATTAGGATTTCCTGCAAAATTAGAAGACTCTATAAAGGTTGTAATTCTATAAACTGCCGTTTCCGTAGAAGTAAATAAAATTCCAGAAACTGAAATTGTACTTAAATAATTCTGTTTAAATACGATAACTGCAACTTCCTTAGCAAATACATTTATACTAAGGATAAAAATTAAAAGTAGAATACTAATAAACTTCTTCATTTTTCTTCCTATCTTCCTGCCGTTGGATCGTAGAATGCTGCTTTGTCACGTTGCAAGTTGTTATTAAAATTCTTTACAGGATTATTATTTGTATCGTTTTTACCAAGATCGCCCGGTAAAGTTTCTGCTCTCATCTGAGATGTGGCAACTTTTTGAGCACGATTAAGAGCACCTTTATCAGAGATTCTATCCATAGATTCGAGCATGTTATTTTTAAGATATCCGTAGTACGTTCTAGCTTGAATCTTCATAAGAACAAGATCAGGTGGAATTACAAGATGTCCTAAAGCATCTGCTTTAAACTTTTCTTTAAACTCTTCTTGCAAATCTTTAGGAGTAGCATATTCAAACCCTCTCGCCATTTGCTTTGCAAGCCAATTAGTACCTGCTCCACGGTAATCGCCGCATTGTACCCATCGTAGAACATAGTTATGATTTACTGGTAGAACTTTTACTTCATCCCCGCTATAATTAAACGAACGCGCTTCTAATCCCGGCATCCGCAGAATTTCATCCTCTGTCATAGGACGTGTAAAACCTTCTTCCATAGGGACAGATTCTACTATAGTAGCTTGAAATTGTTTATCAAGAGGCTTATTTGAAGACGGCTGTGAACCTACTACACTAGGAATCTGTGTTTGGCCTAAGGCAGTATTCATATCTACAGTAGTATCAATACCTTGCGCTGCCGCCGCATCAATGACTTGTTTTGCTGTAGGAAGTGGTAAAGGATTATTCGACATAAAAGTTTATACATTCTTGTAGCAAAGCTACATAGTTTGTATTGCTCCTCCTACAAATTTAATTTTGTTCCGTGTCTCAAGCCATTTTTCGTCACTTAGACCAAACTTTCGAGCTTCGCGCTTTTCTTCTTCGGAGAGAGTTTTAGTAGTATCAGTGCGATTTGTTTCCCTCTCACTCTGTCCACCACCTTGTCCTCTACCTATTTCTACGAAATATTCGCCGCTTCCAGCTTTTACATCACGCATAATCTCATTACGGTGTCGAGCGAATACAACATTGTAACAATTTTCTACGTAAGTTTGAGAAGCTTTATTAGCAAGATTCTTATCCTGCATAAGCATTTCATCAAACTCTTTACGAAGTTTGGGGAAGTAAGGATCTTCTCGTTCAAGCTTATTCACAACTCTATCGTAAATAACTTCTGCTTGAAGATTAAGACTCATACCAACAATAGGCTTAACTCT
>Ga0179587_10000418_pt1 | contig 17742 bp, 9 predicted proteins | sample CZODoug2_1_08_16_FD_185932 | JGI IMG/M metagenome (GOLD analysis project Ga0179587, IMG submission 185932) | Vadose zone soil fungal communities from Angelo Coast Range Reserve, California, USA - CZODoug2_1_08_16fungal | ecosystem: Environmental > Terrestrial > Soil > Vadose zone | place: USA...
GATCCAACATCGCCGGTCCAGACTGTGCAGTTGGTGAACAGCAGCCTCCGTGCATTCTCTTCCAAGATTCTCTCCTCTCAATTTTTGGCTTAATTTGCACTGTACGGTGCCAAATTGCTATCGGGTCTAGAGATCTTCTAACGTCATTGCTAACGGTTACCCTGCTATTGAGTAACCGCCATCTATGGGAATTGCAGTGCCCGTGACGAAATCGGAAGCGGTGCTCGCCAGAAAAATTGTGACCCCGCAAAATCATCCGGCAAGCCCCAACGTTTCGCTGGTGTCCGGGCCATGACACGTTCATTCTATCTGCGTGCGGGCAGTCGCGGTTAGATCCGTGTCGATCCATCCGGGTAGGATCGCGTTGACTTGTATATTGTCCTTTCCCCAAGCAGCGGCAAAAGATCGCCCCCTCTGCACTATGCCGCCCTTACTGGCGCCATAAGGCACCGCGAGAGGCATTCCGAAGATCGATAGCCTCGAGCCCACGCTAATAATCTTTCCGCCCCGGCCTTGATCATGTGTGGATACACGGCTTGCGAGCACAGAAAGGCGCTAGTCAGGTTTATGTCGAGGACCTCCCGCCATTCATTGAGGCTATAAGTTTCCAGCTGCTTGCGGATGGCGATACTGGCATTGTTGATCAGGATGTCCACGCAACCGAATGCGTGCACTGTCTGATCCACCAGGCTACGAACCGAGGCTTCATTGGCGACATCGACTTCGATGGCGCGGGCGCGCTCGCCAAGCGACGCCGCGGCTTTTGCGCTTTTTTCCTTGTTGCGTCCGGCTATAACAACCGATGCGCCAGCGTCCCGCAGGCTGGTCGGCATGCCCAACCCTATTCCGCCGTTGCCACCTGTGACAATTGCGGCGCGGCCGGTGAGATCAAACAGTTTCATTTGACTTTTCCTTCGATTTTCGCAGAGTATTCCAAACCCGATGCGGCGAGGTGGCTAAATCCAGATGCTCGACTCTCTCAGATGCCAGCGCATAGCGGCTGCGAACATCTGCGCCCCATCACGCCCCAATTGTCGCTAGGCACCTTGAAACTCGGTCGCACGTCCTGAACTGCGAAACTTCACAATTTCCAATAAAAACCACGCCGGTTTCCCGCGAGATGTCCTTATCGCGAATTTGTCGATATTCGCTACTTTGAACGACGCGCAACTTTAACGCTCGATTTTCGCCTGAAGCGAAACGCGAGATCGCCAAAGCGATGCTGCCGCGCGAGTTATTTCGAGTCCCTTCAGTCCGTCTTGATCCGTTCACCGGCGCCGCCACCGTGCTGCCGTGGCCGAGATCGATGAGTTGTCGGAAAAAAGCCATAACGCAGGCGCCGGCCTCGTTGCAGAACGGCAAGCGACGGCCCTCATTGGCCAGTCGCTTGGCGAGTTTCGCAACATCCGTGTCCTAGTAGACGCGGCCTTGTCGCCGATGGACGCCGCCCGGCGATGCCTGATGTGCTCGCGGCCAATATGGGTTGGCGTAGCACATAGCTGAGCGTCCCGACGCCGTCATCCTGCACTGATCCAATGATGTATAGCTGCAGTCGATGGCGGTGAAGCCGCCCTCCCCCCACCTCTGGAAGCAAACCGGATACCGGGGATCGTAGCGTTGAGCCGTGGCCGGGGCGACCGCCAGGATCGTCGTGACCACCAAGATTATCCGACGAAGCATGCGCATCGCACCTCGTTCAAACGAGCACCATTGAACGCCGCCGTCTACGACGCGGCTCGCGCCCCACAGCAAGCCATCTAATTCCGCTGAAATCGCACGGCAGGCAACCTGCTGGCATCCGTTCTTTCCGCCAGCGTTCCTTCCAGAACATTACAAGACCTTTTGACCGGTGCACAATGAGATACTGTGCTCCGTGCCTGCCGCAATGAGGTAGATACTTTCCCTCCAAAAGGTTCGTTGGTTTGAAGGCAATGAGTTGTTCGACAGTAACTTTACTGCTCGGTCGGAGTGGATGAAAATTCGGAACGGACTTTCTCCCGCCCGCGAAACGATGCCAGGTCTCGCATTGACTAATTCCGTGCACAAAGACGCATCTGCGGGCGTCGCCGCGCGGGGGCTATCCGCCGCAGCGGGTGCAGGGGTTAGCGTTATCCAACCAACGCCGGGTCTCTTCGTCGGTCCAACCGGGGACGGCAAAGCGCGCCGCCGCCGTCACACCTTGGCTGGGACGAACGATGACATTTTGGGGCGTGCGTAAGTGTACCGTCGGCGGTTTGGAGCGATGCGCCGCGGCGGCATCCGCAGAAGCGGACAGAGTGACTAACAGGCCTAAGGCGAGAACAGAACGCATCGCACTTGTCCCTATCTAACTAGCCAAGGGCTCCGCCCTTGATATCCCTGGCGCCTGGCGCGCATCGGCGTGCTGCGAGCGCTCAATTGGCACATTGAGCGAGTGTTCGCTGCGCCGCGAAAGCATACGCATTGGGGACGCCGGGGTGCCAGCATTAACCGGCAGCGCGGACATCAAGCTTAACACTCGACTCTCGTTGCGAGCACCGACGGAATAGATAGCGTCTCGCACCGGATCTTTCCCAGACCCAACGTCGCAAAGCCCGTCGATCAAAACATTTTCCGGCCGGACGGTCTTGTTTGAAGCAGGATATCGATCTCATGATTAGATATTCATCTTACGGCAGCAGTAACTATCGAACCAACCAACGCGCACCGACCGAGTAACTCTGCCCGCTTGAAAAAGAATATCGCGAGCAACAGGACCTGCGAGAGCGGTTTAGAACGGCTGAGGCCAAGGCCCGCGACGCACCTGCGCGATAAAAAAATCGGCCTTGTCGCTCATGAGCGGCGATCGCGCGTGATGAAATGAAGCATAGATTATTTCTGGCGGTTCTGGTCATTGCTATCGTGTTGGCAACGTTGGGATGGCTCTATGCTTTAGGATGGGTCGCGCTCAAGCTCATCTAGTGGAGCCTCGCGAAGCAGCAATGCCAACACAACGAGCGAGGGTGTCCACGCGAGCATCGCTCCCAAACACACTGCTTGTAAGGTCGTCATCACGTCACCTTGGGTTTCCCAGCCCTTGAACAACGCATTCAATTGGTAAATGGAACTTTTGTTCCAAAACAGCCTTTGTTGCGGCAATTCGAGACAGAACTGAAGGCGCCACCTTCATGCTGCAGCGCCGTTGAACGCTCCTCGTCCGGATGCACCCAAACCTAAGGCGCGGTCTGCCGCTCTTCGAGAGAGATCGCGATCGGCAAGGCCCCAGCATTAATGCCGGGTTTCCTAAGGTACAGTTGAACCTTAGGCTGACTGCGATGACCCATGCTAGGGCGCGGGTGCCGCTGCCATGAGTGTCAGCGTAAGTGGGGTGTGTAAAATGCGCTCTTTTCAGGAGAACCTTTCTATTTTCACCGATAATACGACCAATCTCCTTATTCAAATTTCCGACTTGAATGAACTTCGTCAGCGGCTCAAGAGAGCACAACAATCTGCCCGGAGATCGCGGCAGCCGATGCGGCGGAAAAGAATGCGAATTGAACGTTCAGCACATCCCTGAACGCGGATAGCTGATCGCACGTTTGAAGCCTGTTGCCGTCTGGGCTCCCCCTTTCGATAATCCTATCCTGCTGCCGGGTGGGCGCGAGATCGTGACTCTGCGCGATGCCGGCGACTACATCACCAGCCTGCCGAAAACCGAGCAGGATCTCGAGGAGTGGCAGGCCGCGGTAGAAGCCCTCCTCCTGGTAGTCGATCGGTATTGGCGAGAGATCGCAATAGCGGGCCTGATCGTCTTGGGTCCGATCTAGCGAAGCACGAATTTCGGCAACAGCTCTGTCACAGTAATCATTCAGCTGCTTGAGCCTTTGCTCCTGCGCCCAAAACTCAACAATGTGAGTTGCGGCCTGCACTCGATTGAAGGCGACAAACTCGTCAACGGACCAAGGCAACTCGGCGGACATCGATTTGGGATCGTGACGGTTCATTTTACTGACACGCGTGCTTTGTTCTTGCCGCTGGTCTTTTCATTGACGGTCGCCTTTTAGAACTTATTGGGGCGCTTCCGGGCCGCTTCGATGGCCTAAGAAAGCCAAATCGGTGCGTATTCCGGACTTCAATCCACTATCTTTCGGGTGGGAGACATTGACTCAACCGGGGCGTGAGAGAGTGGGATCGGAGAATGCTTGACCTCTATCGCGCAATCGAACCGTATCCTGCGGCATTAGGGTTCACCGCTCTTAGCGCGGGCGTGATTTTCGTCGCCTTGTTCGGCGCAATGCGATGGTTCGCTGGATTGCATCGAAATTCAGCGAGCGCTTCGAGGCGTTCAAGCACGCTCAGCAACGATGAAATCGAACATCTTAAATTTCAGATCAACGCCTCTATGGATCGTGCCGATAAATTGCATCAGCGCGAATTCGAAACCGTACCAGAGGCATGGTCGTCACTCGTCGGCGCTTTTAACTCCGTGAAGTCGTTTATATCCTGACCTTCAACGTATTTCAGATACCGATCTCGAAGACTTCTTGGCTGAAGCCGAAGGGAAGTTAGATGCAATTAGAGAGTGTGACCGCTTCATCACAGTCTCTTGGTTCTTCAGATGGAACAGTCGTTTTGACTCACGGGTTTCTGCCGCTTCGATTAGCTTCTAACAACCGGGGCTGGTGAGTGCATACACTCAATTTTCACCCGGAGGCCGCGGGGCAGTTTTTGGCGGCGGAAAATGTCCTGCGGCCTTTTCAATTTTCCAATTGCCAGTGACCGCCTTCGGGCGGTCTTTTTGTTTGGCGGTTCCAGAATTAACCCGCAGCGGCAGGCATCAAGCTTAACGAGCGAGTTTCGTTGCGGCGCCCATTCGAAATTCTATCGTCAAGATAGTCGCGCGGTTTTGACCAACGCCGCTCCTGCCGGCCATGCGTACCGCGCGATTAGGGCTTGCTGCTGCGCGAAGGCAGCGGCCCCGCTCGATCGTGTTTGGACGGAAAGCTCAATGACGCAGCGACGCAGCTTGATCCTCTCGATCGAAAACTGGAGAGCACAGTCCGTTGCCTTGGGGTCGAGGTAGACGACGCTCTACAAATCGCCGAGCAAATCGAGCTCTAGTCATCGAATCTGGTCAAGCCCACCCTGCCCTACCTACCGCTCGGTGAAGGCAACGTCCAACGAGTTGAATACGGGTTTGAACATGTACCGAATAATAGATTTTGAACCGGTTTGGATGTGGGCTTGCAGGACCATTCCAGGTGCAATCGGATAATTGGTTGCGCCAGAACTCACATGGTCCTGCAGCAGACGAACAGTGGCTTTGTAATAAGGCTCGCTACTATTCGGACCAGGCGCGGCCTGTCCCGGCGGCGGGTTGAAGGTAGTCGCCGACACGAATTCCACCTTGCCGCGAACTGAGCCAAATATCGCGCTGTCGAAGGTCAGGAGCCGAATCTCCGCGTCTGCATCCGAATGAATGTGACCGGAGTCCTTCGGATCGATTCGTACCTCGGCTACCAATTCATGGGCGGTGGGAACTATCCGAGCCACCGGATCGCCAGCCTTGACGACCTCCCCGACGGATTTCGGGGTTAGTTCCTGAACAATTCCATCTGAGGGAGCGCGCACCAAGAGTCGTTCAAAGCGATCGGCAAGTTTGATCAATTGCTGTTCGGTCTCCGCCAAATCTGAGGCCGCCTTGACACGCTCCTCGCTTAGCTTCTGTATAGCCTTAGCATCGGCTTCCGCCAGGCTACTTTCAGCTTCTATGACAGCATCCCTCGCCGAAACGAGCTTACCTTGAAAATTCGGGATTTCACCCTCGGCATGTTGCAAGACATATTTTGCTTCGAGCCAGCTCTTACGAGCACCAAGGCCGGCTCGTTGAAGGCCGTCTTGTAGCGCAACTAACTCCTGCTGAACTTCAACTTGCGCTCGCGCGGATTCCAGACCAGAATTCAGCGTTGCGATTTCGCTGCGCTTCTGAGCGGCCTTGGCTTCGAGGGTCGCGCGCTCGTGGCGTCGTTGAATGACGGAGCTAACGTACAATTTTTCCTGTTGCGCGGCCAAGTCAGCAAAGTCCTCCTTCAAACTGCCGAAGTCCGGTATCTCGTCACGGCTTTGCGCCTCAATCCGGATAAGTTGAAGTTTCAGATTCGCACGGCGTGCCTCATACTGGTCCCGGTCACTGATTGCCGCTTCCGGCCGCAGCCTGATCAGGGGTTGTTGGGCGGCTACAGTCATGCCCTCGTGAACAAAGATTTCGGCGACGATGCCACCTTCAAGATGTTGAACATTCTGAACCTGGCCGCGCGGAACTATCTGGCCCTGTGCGACGGTAACCTCGCGAACCTGCGTCAAGGCACCCCAAACGATTGCGGCGATGACGAAACCGGACGCGGTCAGCAGTGTCGCGACCAGTAAACGAGGTGGCCGGCCGTCCTCCAGCACGAGCGGTCGTGTAAGCCGTCGCGCGATTTCCACTCGCCTGGCAGGTGGTGACGACAAGGTATCTAGGACCTCCGGCGGAGCGCAAATCGGCATCGTGAACCTCTGAATAAAGAAGACTTATTCTCAGTGCTGGCAGATCAATCAGGCAGCGGCATAAATCCGCTCCAACACTTTCTCCGGCGGCCCGTCCAAAGCGATCTGTCCATCCCTTAGCACGATGACCCTATCGGCCACGCGCATATGACTTGGGCGAAACGTCGTAAATAAAACGGTTGCACGGCCCTTAAGCGCCGCAAACTTTCTGAGCAGATGTCGTTCTGAAGAAGTGTCGAGGGACGCCGCGGGATTATCCAACATGAAAATGGGGGCATCTTTGATGAAGCAACGCGCGAGGGCCATTCGCTGTTTCAACGCGTCTGGAAAACTCTCGAAATCTGCTGCTGTAAGTCGTTTGTCGAGCCCCCCAGCCGTCAGCCGCTCTTCGCTGTCGAGCCCCATCTCCGTCAAGGCTCGCATTACATCCGCGTCACTTGCATCCGGCCGGGAAAGGCGAATATTTTGGGCTAGGCTACCGTAAAAGAAACTTGCAGTCTCGGGCAGGAATGCTATCTGCGATCGCCATTCGGCTGGATCAATTTGGCGCAAATCCATATCGTCCACCAGCACAGACCCGAAGGTGGGAGGATATAGCCCTGCCATCACCCTTAGAAGCGTTGTCTTGCCCACACCGCTGGAACCTGTAATCGCAATCATTTCGCCGGGCTTGATTTGAAGCTGAATATTGCGCAAGACCGCTTCCGGTCGTTGCGCATGGCGAAACGCCAGACGCTGCGTCGAAATCTTCCCCTTGAAATGGCGAAAGAATGATCGTTGGGCATGAGCATGTCTTTCGCTACGTATCTTCACCAGCCGGTCGATCTGTTTGAACGTCTGCATCGCCTGCTCTATTCGAGGCAGCGAAAGATAGGTCGATTGCACAGGCGCAAGCACTCGCCATATCAATGCCATGGTTCCAATCAGCGCACCTGATGTCATCGAACCATTGCTAACATGGAGTGCGCCAAGACCAAGCGTTGCGATGCCGGCTACACTGACCAGCATCTCGCCTAAATACTGCTGAATATTGTTAAATCTGCGCGCGCGATTGCTCAGGCGAGAGATCAGGCCTGAGAGGTATCGATGGCGTGCGATCCAGATTTCCTCGGCGCTGAGCGCCCGGATTACGCGGCGTTTACTGAAAAGTTCTTGCAGTAAGAGATGTCGGCGCTGCTTCGCAGAACTGATTTCGCGCACGTAGCTGCGCGTCATCGGAATCGTGACGGCGGCGAGCGCGGCATAAACCGCGATCAGCGAGATAGGCACCCAGACGAGATGGCCGCCCCAAACCGCGATTGCTACGATGAAGATAAAAATGAAAGGAATGTCGACGATTGACGACGCCAACGTTCCTGTAAAGAAGTCGCGCATGCTTTCGTATTGTTTGAGGCGCGAAACCTGAGCGCCAATGGGAGCCGATTCTATCATTGAGACCGGCATGTTGAGAATGACTTCGAATGACTTCATGCTGATCAACGAATCAATTCTTGCGCCAAAATAGGCCATCGTACGCGCCCGAATGCTTCGCAATGCCAGGTTCGTGGCAATTACAATTCCGGCACCTACGGCGAGCATAATCACTGTATTCGTGGATCTCGTGCCAATTCCCAGGTCATAGACGAAAATGACAAAAATCGGCAGCGTGAGCGCGGCGAGATTTCCTAGAAAACTGAAGGCCAGCATGGCAGCAATCGCTGGTTTAAATCGCTTTACGGCAGAAAACAGCCAGGACTTTCCTTCATCGAGGAGCTCTTCTTTGCCAGTGTGATTCCAGACGATGAATACAGAACCAAGCTGGCTTGTCGGGACCAGCTGTTTCCAGGATGCAGAGCTTCCGTCGAATACCAGCAGCGTGCCATCTGCATGCCGTTCGACGATAAGTATGGCGTCAGAGCCGTCGCAAGAAAACAAACAGGGCATAGCCTCATTGGCTATCTCCGACTGCCTGACCGATCGCTGTGACGTTCCGTAACCCAAAAGCGTGAGAACAAGACGTAAGGCCTCAATACTTTCAACTCGATCAAAATGCGGCAGAGCTTCGCGAATTCGGCGGCCTTCCCCCGCCCACCCAAACAACGCCAGCGTGGGGGCAAGGCAAGCTTCCGCGGGCGTCTGAGGTCGGACGATGTCATTAATGTCCGTGACGAGCGAAGTTTCCCCAGAAGATAGTTGGGCATCCGAAGGGCCGGCAAATTCTTCGGCAATCCGGGCGAGGCTCGCGTGAACGGGGTTGTCCAATTTCACCGGGCCTGCATCCGGGATGCCGTCGAGAGCGGGGCTGACGCTGCTGTGTATGGTCATGACGCCGCTCTCTCGAACGTGCTTGGCGCAGGAACAGACCAAGTAGCATGTCCGTCTTCAACAAGAATCAAACGATCGCAAAGGGCCAGCAGGGATGGACGGTGTGTTACGACGATTACAGTCAGACGACCGCGCAGCGTTTCGAGCGCACGTATCAACGCGGGCTCCGCGACCGCGTCGAGGACCATATTGGCCTCATCCAAAGCGAGCACACGTGGCCTATTCGTCAAAGCACGAACGATGTTCACCTGTTGGGCGATAGACATCGGCAGGTCGTCGCCAATTCCTCGGCCGAGCTCCGTTTCGTATCCGTCCGGTAGTAGATTAATCGTAGTTTCCAGGCCGAGCAGTTGCGACATCTTTCGCGCGAAATCGCGCTTTTCCGGGCTGAATACCGTGAGATTCTCCATGATCGTGCCGGAAAACATCACCGGCGCGGCTCCCACATAGGCGATACAGGGCCGTATGGCTTGGAAGTTCGGCTCCATCGTTGAGACACCGCCAATGGTGATGCGGCCCGAGGTCGGTTCGATGTCTCCTTGAATGAGCTTCAACAGTGTGGTTCGACCTGAACCACCTTTACCTTTGACACCCGTGATCGTTCCCACCTTGATCGAAAGATCGACAACCTCCAAGGCGGGATCGGCAGCAGTGTCATACCTGAATGTGACTTTCTCAAACTGAATGTCACCGACGACGCTTGTAAGACCCACAGGAGCAGGAGCGGGCTCGACGGAAGGTAAATCAAGCAGCAACCGAACTTCGGCACGGCGGTGGTCTACGTTTTCCCTCTCCGTCCAGAGCGAGATTGCGCGCAAAAGAGGCTGGAGAATTTGACCTGACAACATGGTGCAACAAGCCAAAGCGCCCATTGTCAGATGATCATTTATTACTTGAGAACCTCCTATCGCGACCACAATGAGTTGCGAGATATTGCCATAAAGCATTGCCGAGGTTTGGTTGGCCTGGCCGGTTAGTATGGATGCCATTGTTGTTTCGGCAACCGCCTGCTGCAATCGCTCGAAGCGTCGCTGCATCTGCGGCTCCATCGCCATACCCTTGACCGTATGTATCCCGGCTAAAACTTCGGCGATGAAGTCGTACTTCCGATTGTCTTGCGCAGTACGCAAATCCAGAATCTTTCGGAATTTGCGCGCACGACCAATGGCAAGCGCGGCAAACATCAAAAACAAGACTGCGGGAACGAGTACCATCGTGCCACCGACAATGGTCAACACGATCAGCGCTATGCCTACAAAGGGTAGATCGATCGCGACCAGTCGGGCCTGACCACTGTGATAGTCGGCCAGTGCCGCTGCGGCGGCATAACGGCTGATGTTTACCGCGGCGGGACAGCGCTCAAACGAGCCATTAGGGGCTCGAAGAAAACGTGAAACCCCTTCGTTCTCCACCTTCTCGACGAACTGCGTCGCATGCCAGGACAAGAGTGCTGATCGGGAAATCTTCAAGGCATAATCAATGGCAATCGCAAATGTGAGACCCAAAAACAGGTAAGCGAGCGTCGCCAAAGAATGGTTTGGAATGACCCGGTCATAGACCTGCATGATCGATAGCGGGAGCGCCAAAGCCAGTAGATTTACTGAGAAGGATGCAAATTTGACTGAGATTGGTACTGACGGCTCTCGAACGAATTCACCATCGCTCAACGATACGAAGCTTACCTGCTTACCACGAGACGAGCCATCAGCGCGGCGCGTGAACCTCCGCCAACCCTGCCTCAAAGGAAAAACGCTCGAAAACTTTTCAAATAACACGACGGGCACGCTATCCAGACCTAAAGTGTCCGATGATTATTAACGAGATGCGTTAGCGCGGCGTTAAGTCAGCTTGAATGGCTTCGCAAACAAATCGGCATCGATACATTCAGCATCTGGTTAAAGCTGACGTCCGATCTCTCTTACGTCGCTTCGCAAGGATTTAAGATGTCTGTTGTTGTATGGACGCCGAAGGTCGTCGTCGGTTGACCAAAGAGACGGCAGTACAGGTGTCAGATGTCCGACAATGATGTTTTGGTAGAGTTGCTGGGTAGCCCTGAGATCAGGACGATCCGGAAGCCGGAAAACATCCTTGGACGCGGCAATGGTGATAGCGATGATACCAGCGGGTACGATCTCACCAACCCCAATCTTCATCACGGCGCCGAAGAAATTTACCGGCCGGTTCAATCATCGGAACCACTGGGAGCAATCCCCTCGATTGGTGCTGGCGCGACAGTCAGCGACACCTTCCAGCTTCAGGTCGTCAACAGCGGAACGACGGCCTCGGTATCGATTGCCGAGAACGCGACCACAGCCGCCACCAATAGAGCGCCCGAACCCGATGCTGGCTCGACGCTCACTCATTCCATCGTCGGCGGCGCCGATGCCGCCTGGTTCACCGTCAAGTCCTCGAGCGGTGCCTTGTCGTTCGTCCCAGCTCCCGACTACGAGAAACCGACAGAAGCCGACGGCAATAACGTCTACGACGTCACCGTCCAGGTCTCCGACGGCACCCTGACCGACACTCAGGCCATTGCCATCACGGTCAACAACGTCAACGACAATGCCCCGGTGATCATCTCGAACGCGGCTGGCACCACGGCGTCCGTCAACGTCGCCGAGAACGGCACCGCGGTCACGACCGTCACCGCGACCGACGCCGATGCCGGATCGACGCTCACCTACTCGATCGTCGGCGGCGCCGATGCCTCGGATTTCACCATTGACGCCTCGACTGGCGCACTGTCGTTCGTCTCGGCACCGGACTACGAGCACCCTACCGACGCCGGCGCCAATAATGTCTACGACGTCACCGTCAAGGTCTCCGACGGCACCCTGACCGGCACCCAGGCCATTGCCGTCACGGTCAACAACGTCAACGACAATGGCCCGGTGATCACTTCGAACGCGACTGGCACCACGGCATCCGTCAACGTCGCCGAGAACGGCACCGCGGTCACGACCGTCACTGCGATCGACGCCGATGCTGGCTCCACGCTCACCTACTCCATCGTCGGCGGCGCCGATGCCGCTAGATTCACCGTCGACGCCTCGACCGGTGCTCTGTCGTTCGTCTCAGCTCCCGACAACGAGAACCCTACCGATGCCGGCACCAACAATGTCTACGACGTCACCGTCCAGGTCTCCGATGGCACCCTGACTGACATCCAGGCCATTGCCGTCACAGTCAACAATGTCAACGACAACGCGCCGGTGATCACCTCGAACGGCGCCGGCACCACGGCGTCCGTCAACGTCACCGAGAACGGCACTGCGGTCACGACCATTACCGCGATCGATGCCGATGCCGGTTCCACGCTCACCTACTCGATCGTCGGTGGCGCCGATGCCGCCAGGTTCACAGTCGACGCCTCGACCGGCGCCTTGTCGTTCGTCTCGGCTCCCGACTACGAGAACCCTACCGACGCCGGCGCCAGCAATATCTACGACGTCACCGTTCAGGTCTCCGACGGCACCCTGACCGACACCCAGGCTATTGCCGTCACGATCAACAACGTCAACGACAATGCCCCGGTGATCACCTCGAACGCGGCTGGCACCACGGCGTCCGTCAACATCGTCGAGAACGGCACTGAGGTCACGACCGTCACTGCGACCGATGCCGATGCCGGATCGACGCACACCTACTCGATCGTCGGTGCCGCCGATGCCGCCAGATTCACCGTCGACGCCTCGACCGGTGCCCTGTCGTTCGTCTCGGCACTGGACTACGAGCACCCGATCGATGCCGGCGGCAACAACGTCTACGACGTCACCGTCCAGGTCTCCGACGGCACCCTGACCGACACCCAGTCAATTGCCGTCACGGTCACCAATGTCAACGACAACGCGCCGGTGATCACATCCAATGGCACCGGCGCTACCGCTTCGGTCAACATCGTCGAGAACGAAACTGAGGTCACGACCGTCACTGCGACCGATGCCGATGCCGGATCGACACTCACCTACTCCATCGTCGGTGGCGCCGACGCCGCCAGGTTCACCGTCGACGCCTCGACCGGCGCCTTGTCGTTCGTCTCGGCTCCCAATTACGAGAACCCTACCAACGCCGGCGCCAACAATATCTACGACGTCACCGTCCAGGTCTCTGACGGTACGCTTACGGACACGCAGGCGATCGCCGTCGCGGTTGCCGACGTCGCCGAGCACATTCAGCTCGGCAATGGCGGCGTGACGTTCGCCGATACCGGTGTGACCGAGCTTTCAATCACGGGCGGCACGGGAAACGACACGATTACCGGAATGGCCGGGGTCGATCATCTTTATGGCGGGGCCGGCAACGACACGCTCGTGGGCGAGGTCGGTGCTGATATCCTCGATGGTGGGACCGGAACCGACACGGCCGTCTATTCGGCTTCGTCAGCAGGTGTGAACGTCAATCTCGCCAACGCAGGTGCCCAGAGCGGCGGTGACGCGGCCGGCGACGTTCTATCGAATTTCGAAAACATCACCGGCTCGGCCTTCAACGATACGTTGATCGGCGATGCAGGCGCCAATGTGCTCACGGGCGGTGCCGGGAACGATGTGCTGATCGGGGGCGGCACAGGGAACCTGTTGGTCAACGGCAGCTTCGAGGCCAATCACATAGTGGCGGGTTCATGGGCGCCGACGGCCACCCTCACGGGGTGGACGGCGGCGTCGGGCGATTTCGAAACGTGGAACCATCTCACAGTTTCCGGCCAGACATACACAGCCTCCGACGGGGTGCAATCCATCGAACTCGACTCCGGCATGGGGCTCGACAGGTTCTATCAGGACGTCCAGACCGCTTCTGGCGCGCAGTATACACTGTCGTTTGATGCCGCCATGCGCGCCGGTACTCCCTCATCGACAGGGACCATACAGGTCTTCTGGAACGGCAACCTGATCGATAGTTTTGATCCGACATCGACGTCGTGGGCCACGCACAGCTATACGGTGACGGGCGACGGCGGCTCAGATCGGCTTACATTCGGCGAAGATGCAGCTGACAATGACAGCCTGGGCGGACTGATCGACAATGTGGGTCTCGTTGGCAACGATATCCTTGACGGCGGCGCCGGCAACGACACGCTGATCGGGGACGCCGGCAACGATACACTCATTGGCGGCAGCGGAATCGATACCGCCGACTATTCGACTGCGACGGCCGCTGTCACGGTCAACCTGAGCATGACGGGCGCGCAGAACACCGGCGCCGGTACCGATACGCTCTCCGGGATCGAGAACCTTACCGGGTCGGGCTACAACGATACCCTCACCGGCGACGCCAACGCCAATGTCATCTCGGGCGGGGCCGGCAACGACACGATTGCTGGCGGCGCCGGAGCCGACACTCTCGACGGCGGGACCGGCATCGACACCGTTGATTATTCTGCTTCGTCGGCCGGCGTGACTGTCAATCTGACTAATACGGGCGCGCAGAGCGGCGGTGACGCCGCCGGCGACGTCCTCGCCAACTTTGAAAATGTCACCGGCTCAGCCTACGCCGACGTGTTGACCGGCGACGCCCATGCCAACATGATCTCCGGCGGGGCCGGCGACGACACGCTGATCGGCGACGGCGGCGCGACAAATCTGATCGTCAACGGCAGCTTCGAGACTGCGGTCGTCGGTGACAACTCCAACCAGCTTTTCAATGCTGTCACCGGGTGGACCGCGGACACCGGCCAGATCCAGATCAAGGGTGCCGGCTATGGCGGCCAGTATGGCGACGAGGGAACCCAATTCGCCGACCTCGATGCGGACACGGGGATCGATTCGTTCCATCAGGACATCCAGACCACGAACGGACAATCCTATCAGCTCAGCTTCGATGCCGAAGGTCGCAGCGGCTATGCCACCACGACACAGACCGTCAACGTCTACTGGAACGGCGCCCTGATCGATTCCTTCGACCCTAGCGGCACCTCATACCAGACTCACACCTATTCCGTAGTCGGCACCGGCGGTCTCGATCGGCTGACATTCGCCGAGTCTAGCGCTGACAATGACACGATCGGTGCCGCGATCGACAACGTCACCTTGTTTGCGACCGGCAACGACACACTCGACGGCGGCGCAGGCAACGATACCCTGATCGGCGGAACGGGCGCGGATATTCTGATCGGCGGCACCGGGATCGACACGGCGGACTACTCGACCAGCGCCAATGGCGTGAACGTCAATCTTGCCACCAACGTCAATACCGGTGGCGATGCCCAGGGCGACAGCCTGACCGGCTTTGAGAACGTCACGGGGTCGAACTACAACGACACACTCACTGGCGACGGCAATGACAACACGCTGACCGGCGGTGCCGGCGACGACACCCTCGTTGGCGGCGACGGCAATGATACGCTCATCGGCGGGGCGGGCAACGATACCCTTGTGGGTGGAACTGGAAGCGATACCGCCGACTATTCGAACTCCACCAACGGCGTCACCGTCAACCTGAGCATTAGCGCCGCGCAGGACACCATCCACGCCGGCACCGACACCCTCTCGGGAATCGAGAACGTCGCGGGGTCGAGATACAACGACACGCTTACCGGTGACAACAACGACAACGTCATCACCGGCGGCCTGGGCAACGACACGCTCAGTGGCGGCAGCGGTTCCGACACCTTCATTTATCGCGTGGGTGACGGCAACGACACCGTGACCGGCGGTAGCGGCGCGAGCTGGACCGATACCGTCAACCTCCACGACGGCACTTCTGCGCTCGGCACCTATGGCGTCGATTGGACGCTGTCGGTCACGTCGGGCTCGATCGTCTCGACCGACACGGCGCATCATGTCATCTCTTTGTCCCAGGATGCCGGCGGTCACGTCGATCTTAGCAACGGTGCGACGATCAATTTTACCGAACTCGAGCGCATCACCTGGTAGGTGGCCGAACTGAACTGGCCGTGTATTTCGGCAATCCATGTCGGATGCGAACTTGATCCGCAATCTCTGCACCGTTTACTGAAAACTTTATTTTGTCTGCTAGGTTGAATTGTTCGGATGGCAGAATGAACGGTTCAAGAAGCACATCCGTCTCGATCGCCTGTTTTCGACGGATTTGTTTTACGCGCGCCGCCGGTATTTGGATAGTCAGCGCAGCTCCTATCACTCAGAATGATCCGCGTTGTAACAATGGAAGCCCCCTCGCTTTTACAAGAACTGGATGACGCGGTCTCGAGAGGATCGGCCGAAAGTCGGTTGCGAGCGTTGTGGCACACCACCGATCTACTGATCGCCGGCACGTACACCGAAGATCAAATTTGGACCTTCGGAGAGGTGATCGGAAGGCTGGCCAGCGAGATTGAAGTCGCGGCTCGCACCCAGCTCGCCCAGCGGCTGGCTCGCATCGACAATGCCCCGATCAAAATCATCAATAAGCTTGCCTTTGACGATTCGATCGATGTCGCCGGCCCGATCCTTCGGTACTCCGAGCGGCTCGACGTTCGAACCTTGGTTGACAACGTTAGAACCAAAAGTCAGTCTCATCTTCTGGCTATATCCAAACGAAATTCGATTGCCATTCCGGTAACGGACGAACTCGTAGCACGAGGCAATCAGAAAGTTGTTAGCTCGGTTGCAGCGAACAAGGGTGCGCGCTTCTCGAATTTCGGCTTTTTGCACATGATCAAACGCTCCGAGAGTGATTCAATTCTCGCTGAGCAGCTTGGCCTCCGTAAAGACATACCAAGACATCTTTTTCAGCAGCTGATCGCAAAAGCTTCAGATGATGTGAAGAAGAAACTCGCGCGGGAGCGCCCCGATATCGCAAGCCAAATTCTATCTTCGGTGACCGACGTCACCGGCGCGTTGCATTCGAAGTTCGGACCGGCATCGAAGAACTATTTTACCGCAAAGCGGGTCGTGGCGCGCAAGCACCAATATGGCAATCTTACCGAGAACAGTATCCTTGAATACGCTCGGTCCCGTAAAGTGGAGGAAACCACGGTCGGACTATCGCTTTTGTGCTCATTACCTGTCGACGTGGTAGAGCGTGCGTTGATCGAAAACAACAGGGAAATGACATTGATCTTGGCGAAAGCCCTCGACTTCTCGTGGGAGACCACGATGTCGTTGCTTTTCCTCCACGCAAAAGACCATCGAATCGCTGCACGAGACCTGGATGGCATGAGCGAAGAGTTTATTCGTCTCAACTCCCAAACATGCCGGAGTGTTCTAGAGTTTTATCGTTCACGTAAGAGTGCTGCGGCCGCCGAATGTGAGGATCGTCGCTTACCTCAGCTACACAGCTAATGAATTGCAGAACCACAATTACTTGGTGCAGGGAGATCGCCCCAAAAAAACGATCGGGGACGATTTGCTACTCACTCCAAGCACCAGATCGGAGTACTTTGGATGTGTATTCAATCCATCCAAAGCCGCGTCTCGATCAGAGCACGGTGTCCCGGCTTGAGGAAAACGTATACAAAAGGAAAAGTTCAGGCTTAGGCCGCGATGATATGCTGTGCCAGAAGCGAAACGATCCAGCGCGTCGGCGTGGTCGACTTATCTTCCCACATTGAGCGGACCATTCCCGTTACCGACAATCCGTTAAATTTCAGCGTCGCCTTTTCGCCTCGATATTGAGCATAGCGACATCCTCGAGCCTGTATTGGATCAGTAATTTCGACGATTTGCATGCATCACCAATAGTCGCGGTACGCGATACGGTTCCGCGATCGTCCGGAAGATAACAGCGAACCGTTAACCAAAAATAACGGCTAGTCCGCAAGTGACATAGCTGACACTTGGGACCACGGCCGCAGCTAGCTAGTTTCTGTCGCGAAACGCACCACAGCCTTTAAAATAGCGGGTTTCTCGCAATTTTCGTGAGCGGTTTTCTTGACGTGTTCGTGTGTCTATGGACACATGCTTGTCATGAATCGTATTGATTCGGAATCGCCCTCGGATGTCATGCGCTGGCTGCAGAGTGAAGCTGCGGTTCTATGGC
>Ga0179587_10000421_pt1 | contig 17662 bp, 11 predicted proteins | sample CZODoug2_1_08_16_FD_185932 | JGI IMG/M metagenome (GOLD analysis project Ga0179587, IMG submission 185932) | Vadose zone soil fungal communities from Angelo Coast Range Reserve, California, USA - CZODoug2_1_08_16fungal | ecosystem: Environmental > Terrestrial > Soil > Vadose zone | place: USA...
TGCCAAGGATATGCGAATCCGCGTCGATGGAAGGCTGGCGTTGGGATGTACGTCGAAGGATCTCATCCTGCACATCATCAATCGAATCGGCGCGCAAGGAGCCCGCGGCTACGTCGTCGAGTTCTGCGGAGGCGCGATCGACGGCCTGTCGATCGAGGCGCGAATGACTCTGTGCAATATGGCGGTGGAGGCGGGCGCGCGGGGCGCGCTCATCGCCCCCGATCAGGCGACATTCCACTACGTGCTCGATCGTGCGATCGATATGCGCGCCCAGACGGCCGACGCGGTTGAGATCTGGAAACGGCTGAAGTCGGATAGCGACGCGCGCTTCGATGCCGAATTGCGGTTCGATGCGGGGAAGGTGGCTCCGCGCGTCACCTGGGGGACCAGTCCAGAGCAGTCCATACCGATCGATGGAGTCGTTCCCGACCCGACGGACGCGGACAGTCCGAGCGCACGCAGCTCCTACGAGAGGGCGCTGCTCTATACCGGTCTGAAGCCGGGCACGTCTCTCGACGGGCTGCCGATCGATCGAGTCTTCATCGGTTCGTGCACCAACGGGCGAATCGAAGATCTGCGCGCGGTCGCACGATTGGTGGTAGGACGCAAAGTGCATGAGAAGGTGCGGGCCATGGTCGTGCCGGGGTCCGGGGCGGTGCGCAAGCAAGCGGAGGAGGAGGGTCTCGCGGCGATCCTGATCGACGCGGGGTTCGAATGGCGTCAACCGGGTTGTTCGATGTGCCTGGGGATGAACGATGACGTATTGAAGCCCGGTGAACGGTGCGCCTCGACGACGAATCGCAACTTCGAAGGACGCCAAGGGCGCGGTGGACGCACTCATCTGATGAGCCCTGCGATGGCCGCCGCCGCCGCGTTGAGCGGTTTCATCACCGACGTGCGCAGGATGGAGCACGGACTTGTCTGAAAGAGGAACGATCGAGGGGGTTGCAGCGCCGTTGCCGATCGGCAATCTGGACACCGATCAGATCATGCCGAAGCAGTTCCTGCGCGGCATCGACAAGACGGGACTCGACGAGGGATTGCTCTACGATCTTCGATTCGACGCCGCCGGCGGACCTAGAAGGGATTTCGTGCTGAACCGCGCGGAGTACGCCCACAGCCGGATACTGATTGGCGGCGAGAACTTCGGCTGCGGTTCGAGCAGGGAGCACGCGGTTTGGGGCCTCTTGCAATACGGAATCAAAGCGATCGTCGCACCGAGCTTCGGGGAAATATTCTATTCCAATGCGATGAACAACCAGTTGTTGCTCGCGCCCGTGCCGCAGACGGCGGTGGACGGTATTCTCTCGGATGTTTCAAACCCTCTGAACAATCGGGTAACGATCGACATCCACCTTCGCACCGTTAGAAGCCGAAATCACCTGGCACACTTCAGTCTTTCCGCACGACACCATCGGATGTTTGTCGACGGCCTTGACCTGGTCGGCGCTTCGCTTGCTCAACTGGGAGCGATCGCAGCATTCGAGCAGGCCCATTGGGCGGAACAGCCCTGGCTCAAGGCAGTCGCGGCCGTTACCCGCAACCGACTGAGCTGACGATACCACTGCTATTGCGCCTGGCGAACGAGTCCGGCGCGCTTCAGCAGCCAGTCGAGAGAGACCGATCCCGCACCAGCGATCGCCAACCACAGAAACAGGGCAAGGTACTCCGTCTCGTCGAACCCGAGGAGGGCCTCGAGCGAGTCCACCTGATCCCACTTCGCCGATTTGATGGCGACGATCATGGTAACGCCCAAAGCCCCCGCCGAGATGCGGGTCATCAAACCTAGAAGCAACAAGATACCGCCAAAGAACTCAACGCCCGAGACGAATGGGGCGAGGATCTGCGGTAACGGGATTCCCCACGACGCGAAGTTTTCGGTGACCGCGGGCAGATTGCTGAGTTTGCCCCAACCACTCCACAAGAACACCCAGCCAACGACGATGCGGGCAAAGAGCGGCGCGAGCCATCCGAGATGCCGGGCAGTGCGCTCGGGCCAACCAATCAGGCAATCGATCAGTGCTTTTATCATGTTCCTAGGTCTCTTGAGTGTCGGGTTGAGTTTGAAGCGTCACCTTAGGATAAGACCGGAAGTCCCTCGATCTTATTACGAGTGATCGCTCAGGCCACGCGCACTGCAATTGGCATCAGCCGTGCCTCGCGCGAGACGCTATACGCCCAGGCGCGCAAAGCCTACCTCGCCGGCTGGCAGGTCGGCACGCACGCCAACGGCGACGTCGCGATCGATACGATTCTCGGCGTCTACGAACAGCTGCAGCGCACACTGGATGATGGGGGGCGGCCGCGTCGAGGTCGCCGCGGTCGAGCGGCCGCGGCGTCTTGGTGTCGTCGTACAGGAAGCCGATCACCCAGTCGCCTGGCGGAGTCCCGGCCGCCTTAGCGCGGATCGCTGCTTTGACGGCCTCTCCGCATTCTGACAGACACCGACCAGCCCGACAGCCGTTTTCGCGGCAGCCGTGGGCCCTACGTCTTGCCGGCGCTGCCTTCCGTAGCGCACCGATCCGCGCTTGCACTTGGCGTTCGAATTCTGGTACTTTGTAGTACAAAGTGTCCCGTCGAGCATGGCGTGACTTTGTCATTCGACCAAAACGTTGCGAGGAACCGAATGGCAGCGCGAGCCGAGTGCCCGCCGCACTCTTTACGCAACTCCTACTCGCAGGAACGAAGGCGTTTGGCCCTTTTTGTGTGCGCGGCGATTATGGTAGCCGGGGTCGGAGTTCTCGGCTTGGGGAGGGTTTCGTGGTTCAGGCAATTGGTTGAATCATGGATAAATATCCATCTATTGTTCGGGTTGCTACTCTGCGGTTTGGTTCTGGTCCGCTACAACTGGATCATCCGCTACGCGCCCCACCTGCACGAAGACATTCGCGAATTGTCCCGCCATCTATCACGAATCGTGTACTTGATGCTCTATGCTGTCATCGGCATTAGGCTGGGTATCAGCCTTGTGAATTGGGGCTGGCACGGCGGCTCACTGGCCCTCACTCTGCTCGACGAGGGTCTTCGCAATGATGATGATGGTCGAGTATTTAACCCCCACCACGACTACCACATGACCTTGCTGTCTGGTGGTATTACGCTTGGTATGGTGCGTGTCTTTCTGACGGGATGCCTTGTTTATCGCTCCCGCGGGGAGTAAGGCGGCTCAGCAGCCGTGCGCACTCGAGCTGTTAAGCCCAGTGTTAGATCCCTGCCAATCCAACAGGAATGCGCCACATGTCCGCACCGCTGGATCCAAGACACCGTCTGCATCAACTCCTGAAAGGGTTGCGCTTCCATCGGCGCGCAGTTCGATCAGGCTGCCCCCGGCGCGATCGACACGTAGTCCATTCACGACCAATCCATCGATACGCTTGCCGATCAGCAGTATCGCTTCCTGGCTGCTGTCCAATAAGGTCGTCGTCTGAAATTCGATCTGCGCCTTGATGGGCGCATCCAATGCGTAAAGCCAGACAGCCCCGACTCCGATACGCCACCGGGGATCGAAACTGCCGCCTCGCACGACCATATTGCCCCTCAAAGAAATCTTGCCCGACAGAGGTACTGCGTGGAAGCGGTTGCCCAAATGCAGCCCGCCTCCCTCCGTGAAGGTATCGGAGATCAGATTATCCGTAACAGTGATGTCATGGCCGCCATAAATTGCCACACCGTTCGCCAGGATGGGTGCGACAACCGTGTTATGACGAATGATAACGTCATGATTGGCCAGGTTCTCAGCCCACGAGGCAATTCCGTCGTCGCCATTGTTGCGAAAGAAGCTGTCCTCGACGATTACATTCGAAATGCCGCGGTGCAGGTTGAGTCCGTCCGCAGTGGTGTCCAAAACACGTATGTGTCCTATGAGCAAATCGTCAAAGGGGCCGTCGAGCCAAATTCCAACCTTTACATGCTGAATGAATAAGTCGCGGATGCGGCTACCGCCGCCGAGCGCACCGCCGATTGCAGCCAAAGGCTTGTGGTCATCGCGATCTTTGACTTCGCCTATAATCGCCAAATCGTGAATGTCGACCGCCTGTGAGGGATATGGCGCATCATGTCCATAAAGCCCCACACCGTCGCCATGCAGTATCGAATACCACGGCCCGGCGCCGGCGATTTCCACGCGGTCCACCTGAATATGACCATCTAGGCGAAAGCGCCCCGGTGGGACCCAAAGCGGTCGCCCGCTACTTGAGGCCGCAACGATCGCTTCGGAAAACGCTTCTCTGGAGTCCAATTCGCCGTCCGGATCGGCGCCAAAGTCGACCACCGACAACGAGCGCGAAGGCCGCCTGAGCGGCACCGGCACCATTTCAAAATCGACCAGATCAATCGCGCACCACGCTGCGTGGGTTCGGGGGCCGCTCATCAGTCGCACCACCGTACCGGCGGGCAGCACTTTGTCAAGCAAGACCCTCGCGTGATCGAAGAAATGATGGCCGTTGCCATCAGCGGGATGCTTGGTGAAAGGGTAGCGGCCATAGTAGCAACAGTATCGGGAGGTCACCGCGAGATCGGCTATCCGAAGCCCAAGTGCGTACACGCCGAGCTTCGCATCGATGGGCTTGCCCTCAGGACCGTCAGGGACGGCATAACGGACAGTAAGGGCATTGGCCGGTGCGGAAAGCGTGAACTCGACATAATCCCGCGGACCTTCAAGCACGACCGCCCGCCGACCGGATGCTTCAGAAGCGAGAGTTGTAAAGGTACGGTCGGGTCCGACGATGCGGCCATGGGTGGCACCGTTCTCCGCCTCATACTCCACAAATTCTAGAGGTGAGCCGACACCGGCAGTGACGCTAGGGTCCAAGGCTACGACGGTTGCGGCCGATGGCTCCTTACTCGGAGCCACACTCCAGAGGGACGGCACGATCAACAATACCGCAAGCAACCGCCTTTTCGGGCCGGACCAGAGCGGAATCACCTTAAAACCGGTGCCTCTCAAAAGTTAGAAATCATCAGCAATGCGTCGAATAGCCTGTGGCCCTGGCCCGTTGACCGGAGCTTCGAATGATCCGCAGTGCGTACGACACCTGAGAGGACGAAAACCCCCGGTCGAGTTGCGAGAGTTGCCGTGTTCCCCTTATCGGCGTAGCGTAGATCGAAACGGATAACACGGCTATGCCGACGACATCTGATTCCCGCACCGAGACTTTCACGAAGCTCTTCGCTGAGAGCCGCGACGCGTTGCACCGATACATTCGGCGCTTCGTGGGGTCGAGTGAAACGGCGAAAGAAATTGTCCAGGAAGCCTTTCTTCGTACCTATCGGCAACGCGAGTCAGTGACGACGCTCAGAGCATTTCTCTTCTCGACGGCGCGCAACCTTGCTGCGAACGAATACCGCCATCGACGGATTGTGGAAAGGGACGGATTTAGGGACTTCGGCGATTCGTGGGTCAAAACCGAGCGTGAGTCGCTGGAGGCAGAGTTGCTCCGGGACGAGCGCAATCGGCTCATGCTGGAGGCCATCGATCGGTTGCCTCCGCAATGCCGCGCGGCGTTTACGCTGCGGGTATTTCATCAGTGCTCCTACAAGGAGGTTGCGGAACGCCTCGGCATCTCGGCCAAGACGGTTGAAAAGCATATCGCACGCGGCCTGCATGATACGCACAGCTACATAAAGAGACGCTATGACGCCACGAGGCGGGACCATGGGTGACGTTCATAGGCTACCGAACAGCGGCGACACGGAGCGCGAGGCAAGCGCGTGGTTTGCCCGCATGAACGCCGACGATGTTTCGGATGACGATCGCTCTCGCTTTGAAAGCTGGCTCCGCGCTCATTCCGCGAATGCGAAGGCCTATGCAGCACTTTCCACCACGTGGCAGGAACTCGTGGAATCCGGGCCCCTCGTTCGGGCCGTCTATTTCGGTCAAGCGATGAACGCGGCCTCAGCCTCGCCCGCGCCACGCCGACGCTGGGCTGCCGCCGCCGTGGCCGCCGGTATCGGAGCGATCGTTCTCGGCGGAGCCTGGAATCTGTACAAGCAAAAGGAAGAGACCCGCTTTCAAACGGCGATCGGTGAGCAGGTCGCGGTGGCACTGCCTGACGGCTCTTCGTTCGATCTCAATACCGACAGTCGGATATGGGTCGACTACAGCCAGCGCCAGCGTGTCATTCGTCTCGAACACGGCGAGGCCTTTTTCAAAGTCGCGCACGATACGCAACGGCCGTTTTGGGTGCGCGCCGGCGACTATTGGGTGCGCGCCGTCGGTACCGCGTTCAATGTCTACTTGACGCCCACGGGCGTGGAAGTGACGGTGAGCGAAGGCACAGTCAACGTCGTCCATGCGACGACGAATGAGTCTCCTCCCTCTGATGCTGCGATTACCCAGTCTGCATCACCCGTGACCGCAGGTGAGCAGGCCGACGTACACGGCCGCGCTGAGGTGATCCACGAACTCAATTCGGCGCAGCTCAGCCGCCTGCTGGCCTGGAGAAAGAGCAGCCTCTATTTCCAGGATCAGCCGCTGGGTGACGTCGTCAACGAGTTGATGCGATACACCACACTGAGGATCGAATTCGACGATGACCAGTTACGCCATCTGCCCGTGGGAGGTACGTTTCAGACGAGCCCTGAAGGGGCGGAAGCGCTGTTGACAATGTTGCACGACGGATTTGGGACGACCATCCGGCGGGATGGTCAGGGTCACGTCTACATTGAAGGACCTGCCAAGTAGTGCCGAGATCGGCCCCTGAGCCTCAGCGCTTAGCTCCATGATGATTCGGTGACATCTGTAGAAAATCGACCGGGGGTTTTTTGCCCCTTGGGTGTCGTAATAACCAGACGGCTCGTGAAGAGTCGCAGCACTAGAACAATAAAGGGGGGGGGATGAAAACGAACAACAGCTTGGTTCGGATGGCGGTGTTGCAGGCGTTGGCTTGTGCATCGGGGCTGCTTCTAGCCACACCCGGTACTGCGAGCGCCGATCCGGCGCGATTTGACATCGCCGCACAACCGCTGCCCAACGCGCTCAAGAACTTCGCAGCGCAGGCGAAGATGCAGCTGTTATACCGATACGATATTGTCAGCCGAGCGACCGCAAGCCCGGTAACCGGACAACTCGAGAGGCACGCTGCCCTGGAACTGATGTTGCGCGGGACGGGATTGGAGGCGGTTTACAGCAGCGACAATACCGCGACCATTCGTCCCATTTCTGCTGGAGAAAAGGCGGCCCCCGGCACCAAAGCCGCAACCGGCGATAAGCCCAGTCCGACCAATTCACCGCCGACATCCTCCACGGCAGCGGATACGAGTCCGGGATATTTGAGGGTAGCCCAAGCAACTACGGGCCCGCAGCCGCCTCAAGGCGCTGCCTCGAATGACGCCGCGGAGCAGGGCCCCATCCAGGAAATCGTCGTCGTGGGCGTGAAACAAGCCATCGCGACTTCGCAGATCATCAAGAAAGAGGCCAACACCTTCGTCGATTCGATTACGGCGACCGACATCGGAGCCTTTCCTGATAAGTCGGCCTCCGACGCATTGCAGCGCCTCCCGGGCATCACCGTCAATCGCCTGCAATCGAATGACGATAGCACCCACCCATCGGGGGAACCGACGAACATTCTCATTCGCGGCCTGACGCAAGTGCGCACTGAATTCAACGGCCGCGACACCTTTTCGGCCGATCCGGCACGGGGATTGAACTTCAACGACATCTCGCCGGAATTGCTCAGCCGCGCCGATGCCTACAAGAATCAGACCGCCGATATGATCGAAGGCGGCATCGCCGGTACGGTTGATCTGCGAACGCGGCTGCCCTTCGATCAGGAGGGCCATGTTCTCGTCGGTTCCTTCCAGGGTGATTACGGCGACCGGTCGAATCAGCTGACCCCTGCCTATTCAGTGCTGGCCAGCGACTCCATCAGGACGGACCTCGGCCGGTTTGGATTGCTCTTGGACTATGCGCGTTCGCACGTGGTTACGCGGACCGAGAGCGTCATTGATGACAAGATTGATACTTACTGTTCCTCCGGCTTTGGAACTGCGGCGCATGCCACGGTCAATTCCGACGGCAGTATTCCCTGTACTTCCAATGTGTTCGGCGGTAAAGGCTGGGCCTTCGCTCCCGACGGCATCCGCTATTCACAGGTCGATTACGACCGCGATCGGATCGGCAGCACCATCGCGACTCAATACGAAAACAATTCGAAATCCCTGCTCGCCACGATTCAATATACGGACTCGAGCTATCACAACAAATGGCTCGAGGACGCCAGCCACGCGGTTCTCGATGGCTCGTATTACGGAACACCCGCCTTCAATCCGCGGGGCAGTTCGAACCTGGCCGGCTCATCGCCGCTGGTGTTCGGCTCGAACGGCATGCTGCAGTCGGGACTCCTCACGCAATCTCACGGCAGCTGGCGTGGAAGTAACTCGGCCAACCCGCAGGATGCAATCGACACGGGGTCGGCCGTGCCCGGCCTGCCGTTCGTCAATAATTGCCTCCCCGGCGCCGCGTGCGGGCGCGACGGCCTGTACTTCCAGAATGAAACTCGGGATTTCAATCACACTGAGGATACGAAAGAAGTCGGGGCCCACGTCAAGTGGGATATCGTTCCGCGGCTCCATGCCGATTTCGACGCCCAGTACATTGATGCGCACGTCGGAAATCACGATATCCTGGTGGCCACCGGCTCAATGGCCAACTACCAGTACAGCACCGGCAACCTGGGAGTCCCGCAGGTCCAATACCTGCCGGGTTCCAACGTCAACTATGCGGCCGGGGGGCTGTCGAATCCGCACAACTACTGGATCCCTTTCATTCAAGGGCATGAAGAGTTGGACGGCGGCAGGGAATCCGCGTTTGCCCTGGATGCGAAATACGACATCAGCGAGGGCGGCTGGCTGAATTCTCTAAAAGCCGGCGTTCGCTATTCGGATCGAAACCAGACCGTACGCTATTCGACCTTCAATTGGACACCGATCGCTGCAACCTGGAACTGCAATGGCCCCGGCTTCAATATCGACAACACCACGCCGGCCCCCTATCCGGCTTGTGCGCAGCCCCATGCCGACTTCAAAGGCTATGGTGCGGGAATCTGGGGCACCACGAATTTCAATAATTTCTACGACAAAGGTGTCTATCCGAACGGTCAGCTGGTTTTCATGAATAAGGGAACCATCACCAATATGACGAGGCTGCTCGCGGCGTTGAGCGGTGCCAACACCAACTCACCGCTTGGGACGGGATACACGGCGATCTGCGATCGAAAAAACGCCGATGGCAGTGCCCTCATCGACAACTGCTTCATACCCTCCGACGTGGTGCAGGTCGACGAGCAGACGAAAGCCGGCTACGTCATGTTGAACTTCGGCGGGGCGAACACGGATATTTTTGGACAGGTCAATGTCGTGGGCAATGTGGGTGTGCGCGTCGTACAGACCCAAGAAAAAAGCGCAGGCAGCGTCTCTTACCCCGGCTCCGGGAATCTTCTCGCGCTCGGCGCCTGCACCGCCCCCCTGGGGACCAACGTCGTCAATCCGGCTTGCTATGTGACGCCAGCGCTCATTGCATTCTCCAACGGCGGCGGCGCGCCCGACACGTTCAGAGGGTCGCACACCGATGCGCTGCCGAGCTTCAATGTGCGCTTCGGTTTGACTGACAAGGACTTCGTACGCTTTGCCTACTCGCGCGCCATGTCCCGGCCGAATATTGGATTGCTTCGCGATTTTGTCCAGATCAACTCGCCGTTCATCAATATGGGGCCGGACTCGCCCTATGTCATCTACAACTCGCCGACGGCAGCCCACATCGCTGCGAATGTCACCGGCTATAAGTTCGTGTTCAATTCCAACGCCGGTAACACGGCTCTGCGGCCGGAAACGTCCGACCAGTTCGATCTATCGTACGAACGATACTTCGGGCCGACCAGTTCGCTCACGTTGGGAACGTTCTACAAAAAACTGTCGAACAGTCTCTCGCTTGCCAATTACACCCGCGACTTCACGAATAATGGCGCAACCGAGTCCGTGCAAATCCTGGGTCCGATCAATGAGAAGGATGGCGGCAAGGTCACGGGTGCTGAACTCGCCTATCAGACCTTCTTCGACTTCCTGCCTGGGCTCCTCAGCGGCTTGGGGATGCAGGCCAACTATACGTACGTCAATCAATCCGGGATAAAAAACTCCAATCTGATCACCGCCGGCGCACTGAACGCCGGTGGTGTGGGCGCGTTCGGTGCGGGACAAAACGCCGTCACGGGCGTCGTCATCGACTCCCATCGTCTGGCGGGGGTTTCCACCAATACCTTCAATCTCGTCGGCCTCTATGAGAAGGGGCCGGTCGGAGTTCGTCTCGCTTACAACTGGCGCTCCGACTATCTCACGGCCAATCTGGATTGCTGCATCGGCTTGCCGGTATTTCAGAAGGCTGCGGGGTTCCTCGACGGTTCGGTCCGCTACTCGATCGGCTCCCATGTCGAGGTGTCGCTCGATGCGACCAACCTGCTGGATACCAGGACCCAGTACAAGCAGCAGATATTTGGTGATTCCCCGGCAAGCCCGGGAGCCAAACCGGTTTTCATGGATTCGGGTTGGTCTCGGGTTGATCGGCGCTACCAGCTAGGTGTCCGCGTCAAGTTCTGATGTCGTAATAGGTGAAAAAGTGTAGTCAGTAGAGATCGTAATGGGCGAAGCCACTCGGCAGGACGATCGATCGCGGCCGCTCCGCGTCGTCATCGTGGGCGGGGGTACGGCGGGGTGGATGAGCGCCGCCGGCATACGGCATCAACTTGGGACAGAAAACTACACCGTTACTCTCATTGAATCCGATGACATTGGAACCGTCGGCGTCGGTGAGGCCACGCTGCCGCACATCAAGATCTTCAACGACCTGTTGGGGATCGACGAGGCGCAATTCATGCGCGAGACGCGGGCGACGTTCAAATTGGGAATACAGTTTTGCGACTGGGATCAACCGGGCGATCGCTACATTCACCCGTTCGGCGCCTTTGGTGAACCCTGGGGCGGGGTGGAGTTTCAGCATCACTGGTTTCGGGCGCTGCAAGCGGGAGGCCAGCACTGTTCGCTCCAAGACTACTCTTATTCCGTGGTTGCAGCACGGAACAATGCCTTCGAATTTCCCAACGAGGACCGGAAGTCCATCCGTTCGACGTATGCCTACGCTTACCACTTCGACGCGGGCCTTTATGCGGCCTTTTTGCGCTCCTGGGCAATCGAGCGGGGCGTGCGCCGCATCGAAGGGCGGGTGTGCGAAGTCAATCGAGACCCAGCGAGCGGCGATCTTAGGGATTTGACGCTCCAGTCAGGCGAGCGTATTTACGGCGATCTCTTCATCGACTGTTCCGGCTTCAGATCTCTTCTGCTCGGAGGCATCCTGGGGGTTGCGTGGCGGGATTGGACTCATTGGCTACCCTGCGATCGGGCGTTGGCTGTTCCATGCAAAAGAGTGGGGGCGCTGACACCCTATACGCGCGCCACGGCTCGCCCGGCGGGCTGGACTTGGAGGATCCCTCTCCAGCATCGAACCGGCAACGGCTATGTCTTTTCCAGCCAGTTCATCAGGGACGGCGAGGCTCGAGATGCGCTGCTGGCCGTGCTGGACGGCGCTGCGCAGGGGGAGCCGCGTCTGCTACGGTTTGCGCCCGGACGGCGCGAACGGGCCTGGCAGGGCAATTGCGTCGCGATCGGTCTCGCGAGCGGCTTTCTTGAACCACTGGAATCCACCAGCATCTATCTGATCCAGGCAGCCGTTACCGATCTCGTCAATCTCATGCCAAGGCGGGGATCGGGTACGGACCCACGGCTCGCCAATGAGTTCAATCGCCTCAACGACATGCAGTATGAGCGCATCCGCGATTTTCTCGTTCTTCATTACCACGCGAATACGCGGGTCGGCGAACCCCTTTGGGACTATGTCCGATCAATGCCATTGCCGGACAGCCTGGTTCATAAGCTCGAGCTGTTTCGCTCGCGCGCAGCTCTCCCGAACCACCAATATGGTCTGTTCGCCCGCGATAGTTGGCTATCGGTCCTGGTCGGACAGGGGATCATCCCTACCGGCCATGACCGACTCGCGGACGCAATCCCGCTGGGTACGCTCGAAGAGCGACTGAGCGAATTTCGGACTCGAATTCAGACGCATGTCGATGCCATGTCAGCGCATGGCGCCTTCATCGCGGACTATGCCCAAGCGGCGGAGGCTTCAGCCTCCGAAGATGCCGCCGCATGAGCCTTCGGCCGCTGTCGCGCGTGGTGGTGCTGGGACGCGACGCCGATCTGTGGCTCTGCGTCAACGCCGTCAGCCGGGCGCTTGGCCCGGTGGGCGTGCGCGTGGTTGCGATCGAACTGCCGACTCAATTGACGCCGTCTCACGTCAGCGCGACCCTGCCGCCGCTGGAAGCCCTTCACGCTAAACTCGAAATCAAGGAGTCGCCGCTGATTCGTGCCACCGGGGGCAGCTTTTCGTTCGGGCAGAATATCGTCGCCGCTTCCGGCGGCGGAGGCGTAGGCCGGATGCCGAACTTCTTTCATGCCTGGGGCGCCTATGGCGCACCGATTGAGGGGAGTGCGTTTTATCCTTGCTGGCTGAAGGCGACGCGCCATGGATTGAACATCCCGTTTCATGACTTTTGCCTCACCGCCGTGGCGGCAAAGAACGGGCGCATGCTGCTCCCCGACGACGCCACATCGGCATTCGGCCGCACCGACTACGGTTATCACGTGCAGACGATGGCCTATGTCGGCTATCTGAAGTCGATCTCGGCGACACTCGGCGTCGAAATATTCCAGGCGCAAAACGTAAGCGTCGAGCGCGAAGAAACTGGCTCAATCGCTGCGCTTAACATCGATGGGTCGCGGCGCGTCGAGGGCCGACTCTTCGTCGATGCCACCGGCGAAGACGCAATCCTCATCGGCCGGTCGTTTGGTGTCCCGTGCGAATATTGGCAAGATTATTTCAATGTCGATCGAGTTCTGTCGGCACGGGCGCCGGCGTTCACCTCCACTCCGCCCTTCGCGGAAATACGCACGTCAGGCGGCGGCTGGACCGCGCTGCATCCCAGCCGGCTCGCTACGGGCATCGTGCACGCCTATTCGAAAGGCCTCTCGAACGACGAAGCCGCTCTCGAGTCGGCGACCGCCGCAGCCGGTGTCAAACTCGACGACGTGTCCTTCCGTGCAGTGAATCCATGCGTCCGCTCCAGGGTGTGGGAGGGCAATTGTGTCGCCGTCGGAGGATCGGCGTGCCTCCTCGATCCTATTCACGATGTCGATCTTCATGCCCTGCAATTGGGGGTAGTGCACTTGCTGTCGTTGTTTCCGGTTACCGAGCAGTTCGCGGCGGAGCGAGCGGAGTACAATCGGATCATGCGTTCTTACTACGAGCGTATCCGCGATTTCCAGTGCGCATTTTATGCGCTGGCATCCTTCGACGGCGAATTTTGGCGGCAGGCCCGTGATCGAGCCGTGCCTCAACCACTTGCACACAAGATCGCCACCTTCCGCGCGCGCGGCACCATTGCGGCCATGGAGGATGAGACCTTCCTGGCGGAAAGCTGGCTGGCGATTTTCACCGGCCTCGGCGTCATGCCTGAAACATGGCCGCCGGCGATCGACCGGATCTCGCCGGACCGTTTTAAAGCGGAATTCCGCCGGACACTCGATTTCATCAAGGGAAAAGTTCTCGAGCAGCCTACCCACGACGGATATCTTGACGGCCTATGCCGGCGTTCGGCGGCGTGATGGGCACTGCTGCGCGGTTTCCCGAGGGGAAGCAGGAGGATTTGCTGAGCAGGCTGCCCGCAATACCGGTCGCCTCGATCAAGACCGCGGCGCAGCTTGATCTGGCGGTCAAGGCATCGAGACCGGTGATCTTGCCGGGTCTCATTGAGCATTGGCCTGCACTCGCGGCCGGCCGAACCTCGGCTGCGACGCTCAACCAATACCTCAAATCCATGGACCGCGGCATCCCCGCCCCGGTCATGGAAGCGCCGGCCAGCACTGACGGACGATTCGGATACAGCACGGATCTTCGAGAACTCACATTCTCCACGCGTCAGCGCGGCATCTCTGAGACACTCGATCGCATCGAACGCCAGATGGATCGTCCGCATGCGCCGATCATCGCGGTCCAGATGCTGCCGCTCGGGACTCATCTGCCGGACTTCGTTCGACACAATCCGATGTCCCTGCTTCCGCAGATTGAGCCGCGATTATGGCTCGGCGGTCCTGTCCGGACGCAAATCCACAATGATCGGGACCACAACCTTGCCTGTGTGATCGCAGGCCGGCGCCGATTCGTGCTCTTCCCGCCCGAGCAAGTGGGAAATCTCTACATCGGTCCGATCGATAATCCGCCGCCACTGTCAATCGTTGATCTGGAGGCGCCGGATTTTTCGCGCTTCCCGCGTTTTGCAGAGGCATTGGCCACTGCACGTAGCGCTGAGCTGGGACCGGGCGATGCGCTATTCATCCCTCGCCACTGGTGGCACCACGTGACGTCGCGCGACCCCTACAACGCCATGGTCAATTATTGGTGGGGGACCCACGCGCAGGGGCTCGACAATCCCTACGACTGCTTTTTGACCGCGTTGCTGGCCATCAAGGATCTTCCATCGGCGGAGCGGATCTACTGGCAGGCCATGTTCGATGCCTATGTCTTTCAATCTGACGGCAATGCCATTAGGCACATTCCCCATGAGCTTCGGGGAGTCCTCGGAACGATGCGCCACGCAACCCGGGATGCACTGAAGCAAAAGCTCAAGGCGTCCTTACTGAAGTCGCCATGATCGATCGCCGATGTTCCTTCAACTGATCGCCAGGCGTCCATGCTGAAAGCACTCATCGGCTGCTGTCTGCTGTCTGCGGTGGGCGCGCCGGCCGCCGCCGCCGACATCATCGTTCGCAGCGACGGCGCGGATATTCACAGCGGCCCCTGGTTCATGCGTGTGACGGCCCTGGCCGACGACATTCTGCGGGTGCGCGCGGCTGCGGCCGGAGAGTTGCCCGAGGACGCCTCCTGGGCCGTGCCGGAGGAAATGCGCGGCCGCTCGATCCCGGTCAGCGTCAAGCCGAACATCGATGGCGTCGAGTTTCAGACCGCGGCATTGAGGGTGCGAATCGAACGCTCGCCGCTGCGGTTGATCGTGTCGGATCTGGCGGGCCACGTGATCTCGGCCGATGACCCGACCCGCGCAGTCGACGTGGTGGGCAGCGGCTTTACGCTGCGCAAGGTGCTCCCGCAGACGGAGCATTTTTTCGGTCTGGGTGACAAAACAGGTCCGCTCGATCGTCGCGGCCAGGCGTTTGGCCTCTGGAACACCGATGCGTACCGGTTTCAGGAATCGACGGACCCCCTGTACAAGAGTATTCCCTTCTTCGTCGCCGCGGGTGGACCGGGCGGCAGTTACGGAATCCTCCTCGACAACACGTGGCGCAGCTGGTTCGACTTCGGCAAGCAGGATCCGCAAACGCTTGCCTTCGGCGCCGCCGCCGGACCGATCGATTACTACCTGATTTACGGGCCGAGCGTTCATCACGTCGTCGAACGGTATACGGATCTCACCGGAAAGCCGCCCCTCGTGCCCGCATGGGCTCTGGGCTTCCAGCAGTCCCGGTATAGCTATATGTCCGCCGCCGAGGTGCATCGTATCGCCGACCGGTTGCGTGCCGAACGCATTCCCGCCGATGTGATCTGGTTGGACATCGACTATCAGGACCGCAATCGACCGTTCACCACCAATCCGGCTACTTTTCCCGATCTACCGGCACTGACGCGGGACCTACGGCATCAAGGATTGCGATTGGTGGTCATTACCGACCTGCATATTGCCGCGGCTCCGGATCAGGGATATGCGCCCTATGACAGCGGCATCGCCGGCGACCATTTCCTCAAGCGGCCCGACGGCTCGCTCTACGTCGGCGCAGTCTGGCCCGGCCCCTCGGTATTTCCCGATTTCACTCGCCGCGACACGCGTGCCTGGTGGGGTACTCTGTACCGCGATTTCGTGGCAGCAGGCATCGCCGGTTTCTGGAACGACATGAACGAGCCCTCGGTTTTCAAGACGCCGACCAACACCATGCCGCTCGATACGCAACACCGGATCGCGCAGCCGGGCTTTGCACCGCGCTCGACGACTCATGCTGAAATCCACAATGTCTACGGAATGCTGAATTCGCGTGCAACCTTCGAGGGCTTGAGGCAGCTCGAACCCGATGAGCGAGCCTTCGTCATGACGCGCGCGAGCTACGCGGGCGGCCAACGCTACGCGGTCACATGGACCGGAGATAACTCCTCGACGTGGAACCACCTCAAGCTGTCGATTTCAATGCTGCTCAATCTTGGCATGAGCGGCTTTGCCTATAGCGGCGCCGATGTCGGCGGCTTCATCGGCACGCCGAGTCCGGAATTGATGACGCGATGGATCGAGATCTCCGCCTTTGCGCCGATCTTTCGCGCGCACTCGGAGAAGGGCACTCCGCCGAAGGAGCTCTGGGTGCATGGTGCGGAGCACACGAGTATTCGCCGGCAGTTCATCGAGCAGCGTTATCGACTGATGCCCTATCTGTACGCCCTTGCCGACGAGAACGCGCGGAGCGGAGCTCCGCTCATGCGGCCGCTCTTCTACGATTTTCCGGACGCCCTCGACGCCCCGTGCGACCAACCGACTGCATTTTTACTGGGCGATCGACTACTGATCGCGCCGCCCCCGAACTTGGAATCGCCGCAGCCCTACGAGATCTGCCTGCCTGCCGGCCGCTGGTACGACTATTGGACCGGCGAGCCGGTGATCGTGCGCGCTTCACCGAAACCGTCCCCGGCGACGGTCGGTGCGCCGATGTCGCAGGTGATCACAGAGACCCCGGCGCTCGACCGCCTGCCGGTATTCGTGCGCGCCGGTGCGATACTGCCAGGTCAGCCTTTGGTGCAAAGTACCTCCGAGACGCCGCAAGGACCGTTGTCATTGGACGTCTATCCGGGCGACGACTGCCGCGGCACGATTTACGCCGATGATGGGCACAGCATGGCGTATGCCCAACAGGGCTATTTTCGGCAACGCGTACACTGTGTGGAGACCGCTACTGGAATCGATCTCGCCTTCGATGCGCGCGAGGGTCGATTCCAACCTTGGTGGCGCCAAGTGGAAGTGCGAGTGCATCACTGGAGCGGTGGCGCGCAGGCGTTCCTCGACGGCAAACGCATCGCGGATCCCGTGACCGAGGCAGGAGTACTGCGCGTGACCGTCGACGACCCAAGCCGTAAGGCGCGACTGTCGCTCAAAGCCAGTTCCGCTCGATAGTGAATCGTCCACGGTCTGACCCGAATAGGGCAGAGGGAGGGTGAACAGTCATGCAGCCGGACGTTCAGCGTTATATCAATGCCGTTTGGCTCCTCGTCGCCATTTACTGGGCCGTGGGGGTCGTGCGCGCGAAGCCGGCCGTCAGAAGGGAGTCGACTCTTTCCAGCGCGCTGCACGTTGTAATGGGCTGCGCAGCCGTGGCGCTCGTGTGGGATCCTGCGACGGGGATCGGCTTTCTTGGCAACCGCCTCACTTCAGCGGCTGCCTGGGTCCAATGGCTGGGATTGGCCGTCACAATTTGCGGCTGCGCATTCGCTATCTGGGCCAGGGCTTGTCTCGGATCGAACTGGAGCGCCATGGTCACAGTTAAGCAGAATCACGAATTGATTTTGCGCGGG
>Ga0179587_10000422_pt1 | contig 17631 bp, 11 predicted proteins | sample CZODoug2_1_08_16_FD_185932 | JGI IMG/M metagenome (GOLD analysis project Ga0179587, IMG submission 185932) | Vadose zone soil fungal communities from Angelo Coast Range Reserve, California, USA - CZODoug2_1_08_16fungal | ecosystem: Environmental > Terrestrial > Soil > Vadose zone | place: USA...
TTCGCTCAGGATGGTTTCCAGCGCTCGCACCCGCAGTTCGGTCTCGGACAATTCCGAGTGCTCAGGGTCGTGGTGATGATGATCGTGGTCGTGGCCTGTCATGGGCTGAGGATAGACGCAATATTCTGTCCATGTCGAGGCACAGACTCGGTTAGCCTTTCCGAATGGGGTTTTGGGGGCTACGCACAGCATTCGCCGTGACGGCGGCCGTTTCGGCGTGGCTCACGGCCGGCGACGCGCGGGCGGCCAACGGCGCCTTCGCGGTGGATGCCGCCGACATTTCCGAAGTCGGATCGTGCAAGGTCGAGAGCTGGATGTCGAGCGCGACCAACACCGATTTTTCGGCGGTGGCCAATCCCTCCTGCGTGGCCAATCTCTTCAAGCCGGTGGAACTGAGCCTGCTGACCAACCGCTTCCGCAGCGACGGCGACTGGAGCGCCAGTATCGCTCCCAAGGCGAAGTGGAATATCGTTCCGACCGGAATCGGAAAATTCGGATTTTCGTTCTATGCGGGCGGCGCGTTCGACGCGCTGACCGGCGAAAATCTCACGGCCTTCGCGGTGGTGCCTGCGACCTACAGGCTTTCCGAAACCATGCGGATCAACGTCAATGCCGGCTGGCTGTGGGACCGCACCGTCGATCGGCATTACCTGACCTACGGCCTTGGCTTCGACTGGAAATTCACCGATGTGTTGCAGCTGACGCTGGAAACCTTCGGCCAGGCCGGCGCATCGGATCTCCCAAGCGTGGTTCAGCCGCGGTTTCAGGCCGGTGTCCGTTACCGGCCCAACGAGATTTTTTCGGTCGATGTCATCTACGGCCGCAACATAACCGGCGAGAATGCCAACTGGATCACGGTCGGGACCACGGTCCGGTTTCCGGCGCCGGAAGCCAAGCCGGCGCGCCAGCGTACCGGGCATTTGTGAGCCGTTCCCAAGTGCCTGCTTGCCCAAGTGCTTGCTTAAGCCGCCAGAAGCCGTTCACGAGACCGCAGGGGGAGAGGCGGAAAGACAAGCGCCACCGCCATCGCACCAAGGCCGACGCTCAGCGAGCCGATATAGAGCCAACGATAGTCGTTGAAACTATCGAATATGATACCGCCGGCCCAGGGTCCAAAGGCCATGCCCAAACTGGACACCATCGTGGCCGCACCGAACACCGTTCCCATGATGCGGGGGCCAAAATACTCACGCGCGAGTACCGCGTAGAGCGGCATCACGCCGCCATAGGCCGTCCCGACCACGATCGAGAGCGCATAAAATTCGCCGAGCCTGTTGACGGCGAGATAAGCCCCGATCGCGAACGCCTGTACCAAAAGACCGCCGATCAGAACCGGTTTTGCACCCAACCGGTCGGCAAGCACGCCGAGCAGAAGGCGTCCGCCCAGACCCGACAGCCCTTCGACGCTGTAGATACTGACGGCGGTCATGGCAGGGATACCGCAGATCATGGCGTAGCTGACCATATGGAAAATCGGCCCGGAGTGCGCCGCACAGCAGCAGAAGAACGTCAGCGCCAGGACCAGGAATTGCGGCGAGCGGAACGCGTGCGCGACGGACATGCCGGCGCCCAAATCGATGGCGCCGTCCGCTTCGGGCTGGCCGGAGCTCGCCGTTTCAGGAGGCCGCCTGACCAGCAGCGCGGCCGGTATCAACAGCGCCCAGGCGATGATCCCGACCGTCATCATGGCCGTGCGCCAGTCGTAGGTGGAAATCAGCCAGCGCGCCAACGGCGAGATCGTCATGGGCGCAATGCCCATGCCCGCGGAGACCAGCGAAACCGCCAGACTGCGGTTATTGTCGAACCACCGTGTCGCGGCCGCGATCATCGGCGCGAAGAATGCGCCCGCGGCCAGGCCAACCAGAATGCCGTAGGTGAGCTGAAATTCGATCAGCGATGCCGAACGGCTGGCGAGAAACAGCCCCAGCCCGAGCAGCACGGCGCCGCTCAACACGACCGGGCGGGTGCCAAACCTGTCGCTGGCCGCGCCCCAGCCGAAGCCCGCAATCCCCATCGTCAGGAAGTCGATGGTCATGGCACTTGAAATGCCCGCGCGCGACCATCCCGTCTCCGTCGACATCGGCTGTAGATAGACGGCCAGCGAGAACATCGCCCCGATACCGACGCAGGTCATCAGCGCGCCGGCGCCGACGATCACCCAGCGATACGACAGACCCATGCTCCTATGCTCCTTGTTCAGACCTCACGATGTTCCGGAATAAGACGAACGGCGACCTGCGAAAGAGACACAATCGCCAATATTTTTTTGGAGGGCGCCGGCTCGGCGATCGCCAGGCGCTGGAATGGCGTGCGATCGGACCCACGATCCGGTTCCGCCCGCGACGTTCGATCCAGGGATGTATGAGGTCTCGGTAATTTTTCTTCCCGACAAGTGATAAACCGCATTTGTGAGGTATCGTTGCAGGAAAACAGCGGGCAGGGAGCGCAGACGTTGGCGGAGTTCGTAATCATCGAAAAGGGCCTCGGGCCCGAGGGCCGCATCGCCGTGGTGCGCTTCGACCGCGGCGACGGCATCAACGCGCTGTCGCCGGAAGCGCTGCGTCAGCTCACCGATGCGGCGCGCAGTTTTGAGGACGACAGCGGCACGTCCGTCGTCGTGCTCACCGGTAGCGCCAAGGCGTTCAGCGCCGGCTTCGACCTGAAAGACGCCGAGGGCCGGTCGCGCAGCGCCATGGATCTCGGGTCGTTACGCCGGCACTTAAAGCTCGGACCGCGCCTGACCCGCGCCTGGCAGGAGATGGAGCAGATCACCATCGGCGCGATCGAAGGTTTTTGCATCGGCGGCGGCGTGGCGCTGGCGGTGGCGCTGGACTTTCGCATCATGGCCCGCGACGCCCACATGCGGGTGCCTGAAATCGGCCTCGGCATGAACATGAGCTGGCAGAGCATCCCGCGCATGCTGCATCTGATCGGACCGGCGCGCACCAAGCAGGCGGTGATCCTGGCCGACCAGCGCATCTCGGCCGCTGAGGCCTATGAATGGGGCCTGGTGGAGGAGGTGGCTGATCCCGGCAAAGCCTTCGATACCGCGATGGCGCTGGCCGCGAAGGTCGCGGCACAGCCGCCGCTGTCGGTCGCCATGACAAAGCTCACCGTCAATCGGCTGGCGCATGCGCTGGACGATCTTGGCGGCCATATGGACGTCGACCAGTTCGCGCTGGCGAGTTTTACGGAGGACCATAAAGAGGGCGTGGCCGCGTTCCTGGGCCGGCGCAAGCCGCGGTTTAGGGGACGCTAGGAGCTGATCCGGAAACCGCCGGTGTGACCATATCAACGAGAACACCAGGATTTCGTCAGGAAGCACTCGGGGCGGCGAAGATTCAACCGCCTGCATCCGACGTTGCCGGCTTGTCGTTCTTAGTTCGCATTCTCCTGCATTGACCGGAAATAGTGTTCGGCGTGCTGGAAGTAATTCTCCGCTGCGATCCGATCCCCGGTGAGTGCCTCGGCGCGAGCCAGGTTCAGATAGCGCTGATAATTTCCTTGGGCGCTTTGAGAGTTCCTCGCTTGCGAGCGGGGAAATCCGGAAGATTCGGCTCTGTGGGATTGGGCTGTTCGCGGCATTGCATTGCTCAAGTGTTTCGAATTTCGGCGCAGCTGTGCCGCTGAGGGATTACGTTCAGAAGTGTTTTTCATATTGGTCCATATGGCCGCCCGGGGAAGCCGTGCGACGTCGATTGGAGGAATTGTCGGGCCGCAGCACAATCGGCGGGAGCGATGCCGCAAGGGCGGCGATCAAACTTCGACGGGGGTGCGAGGAGGTTGGGCGCGGCGCTCGATCAAATGAACAGAGCTGGCCGAACGGATCACGACCGACCAAGGTTATATGGGATGGCAAAGTGGCATTTTCAAGCCGCCGCGAGGCAAGGGCCAGTCTCGCGAGTTTTATTGACAAATACAACCGAAACGAGCAGCTTTGACGACGGCCGCTTCACAACAACCGAACGAGACTTTTCATGTTGAGATTGGTCTTCGCGCTCAATTGCTTATTCTGCCTCCTTGGTCCGACCGCCGCGTCGGCCTGGGGCTACCAGGGCCACAAGGTGGTCGGCTCGATCGCCGATCATCTGCTGAACGCGAACGCCAAACAACAGGTCAAGCAAATCCTCGGCTTCGATCTGCGCACCGCTGCACCATGGCCCGATTGCGTGAAGAGCGTCGTCCGGCATGACGACGGCACCTTCCATTACGAAGTGGACCCAAATCATCTGGAATACGAAGTGCCATGCGTGCCCTTCAATTCCATGGAGGAGAGGGCACGGATGGTGGATTACGTCAAACGAAACTGGTTTACGTGCTCGTACACGCCGGACGGATTCGAACGCGGCTGCCACAATACGTTCCATTTCGAAGACATCGCGATCCAGCGAGACAGCTTCGACCGAAACTTTCAGGGGACCAACGATCACGACCTGGTCGCGGCGATCGGCGCCACGATCGCCGTGTTGTCCAACAAGCGCGCGCCTTCATGCTTCTCGATCAAGGACAAGAAGGAGGCGCTGTTCATTCTCGCTCATTTTATCGGTGATCTGCATCAGCCCTTGCATGTCGGTTCCGTCTATCTGGACGCGGACGGCAAACTCGTCGATCCCGACGCCGCGCACAAGGTCGATGCCGCGACCGAGACCATCGGTGGCAACGCCATCGACGACCAGAACATCAACTTGCACCACGAATGGGATGACATCCCGACGGATATCGGCGAGGCCGCCACCAGAGAGTTGCTGCAGGATGCCAGGGGCGTACCGGCGAGCCAGGGTGGCATCGAAGACTGGCCGGCCGGCTGGGCTTCGGACAGCCTCCGCGTCGCGCATGAGGCCTTCGCTGGCTTGACTTTCAAACTGACCCAGAGCCACCCCAGCAGCAGATGGACCGTCGCGTTCGACGATCACACCGCCTACTTGCGCACGCAGGATGAGATCAAACGCAAGCAACTGGCCAAGGCCGGCGCCCGACTGGCCGAACTCCTCAACGCCCTTTGGCCCTAGCCTTGAGCCTCGGGCCTCGGGCCGCACAGAGACAGCCAACCTGTACGAAATCCAAAGTTCCGAAAGGCTCTATGTCATTGGAGGGGTTAATTGATTCCTGATGCTCTGAATCCAGTTCAACAGTGACGTCGCATCTTACGTTCGGAACTGAGCGCGGACACCCCGCCAGATGCAATTAGCGAATACGTTTTGCAGGTATCTGGAGTTGGCGACGGCTTTATGATGTGCTTACGGCTTCGGCGGGTACCGATTCGCAGGCCCGTACGTAGCGGTTTGCACCCGACTAGCAAAAATGCGGCCCAAGGGAACGGTTAGCCTTAGTGAGAGTGGACAGCCGTAACCTGTCGTTCTAGCCTGAACGGAAAGGGAACGATCTCGGGAGGGAGGCTGACAGCTCGGATCAGGCAAAGTTCCGCTCGTAGGGAGAGCAGGTCGTTTGTTATTTCGATATCTTCATGATGACGCGTTCCTGGCGTTTTCGCGGGAACACAAACATTTATACGCGGCCTGCCTGTTGGACCTGCACGAGCGCTTCTTCACGGGCGCTCCCGCGTTTCCGACGCCGCAAGTGGTCACGCATGCCATATACGACGTGATGCGGGCTAATCCTTCCCTCTGGAATGAGAGCGATGACTTTGGCGAGCCGCTGCCCGAGGTAATTTCGGCCGGACGCCGCCGCATCAAACGCGCTGCGGCAAGCAAAACGGAGTCGTCAGACAAAGCGTTGCTGATCGCACGGCAGATCTATGGACGGTTGACCGGATGGGGTTGGCTCGAGGAGGAAGAGTACGGCCTCCGGGTCACCGTCGACATGTCGATGGGACCGCTGTTGGTCATTCAGCGATTGGCGAGCCTGAACAAGGACGTCTCTCAGCGGTTTGGCGGCTTGATCGTTACGGTTCGCCTCAACCTGGAGGCGGTGGAGAAGCTTACTCCACAGATCGTCGATCGGAAGCAACGGGAGGTGGCGCTTGCCCTCCGCGAAGCACGCAACCAGGTCGATCAATTTACCAAGAGCCTCAGGGCCATTCTCTCCGACCTCAAGCGGATCCGCCGCACGGTCATGGAGTCCAAGACGGTCGGGGATCGTCTGGAGGCGTTCTTCGAGGAGTTCGTCAAACAGTTACTTTTAAAGGATTTCGAGTCCATCCTTACTTTCAATCACCCGTACCGTTTCAGGGATGCGATCGTCGATTTGGCCAGGAGAATCGTGCATACTCCGGCGACGATGCAGGTCCTGTCGGAGGAGTACGTCGCCGCAAGCATTTCACCGTCCATGGCCGAAGCGGCCCTCGACGTCGAGGGCGATCTTTTGGCGATCGAAAGTACTTTTGGTCAGATCGGCGAGATGTTCGAGAGGATCGAATCCTTCCGGCGTCAGTTGGAAGCGAGAGTCCGGAATACGATCAAGTATGCCGAACGTGGCGCACACGGACTGGTCGGCCGCGCTGGGGATCTCGTGCGTCGGCTCGACGGGTTGCTGGGACGCGGACAACATCGGAACGCAACCATCGAGTGGAGCATCGAGCCGTTGCGGGCTCCATGGTCCGAATTTCATCATGCGCCGAGCCGCGAGCCGAGAAAGCCGCTGGAGACCCAGCCGCTGGGAGAGCGTCCGACCGACCCACTCTACGAAATCCGCAAGCAGCTTCGTCTCCAGTACATCTCAAGGATTGCGCCAGGACCGGCCGAGGTGCGCAGCTTTCTGGAGAAGCAAGTGCCGGCGGCCGGCAGCAAGGAAGCCCGCTTCATCCCACTCGAGACCGTGGATGACTTTCTGGCTTTCGACGCCGCCCGTCGGTTTGCGTTGACGAAAGAGGTGCCTGCTGAAATCGCACGATATTTCGACCTCGAGTTCGCGCCGGATCTGCCTCCGCACGACAGCGAGTGGCTGCGATGCGGGAATTTCATCGTGAAGCGACACCCCGCAACCTCGCGAAGGTCGTCGCATGCTCAGTGAATTCGAAACCATCGAACGTACGCTCGGGGCGGAAAAGGCAGGCGATCTACGGAAGGCTCTGCATTTTCTCTTGAGACGGCAGTTCGTGTTCGCCGGAGATCCAAGGACGGGTACGGTCTACAACGTCCTGATGGACGGTCGCTTCAGAGCCGTCATCGACGGTTTCTTCGATAGCTGCGGATACCGGGTCCACCGCGATACGGAGGCGCAGTGGGCGGGCATCACGGCCTTGAGCGAGGACGTGCCACTGCCAAAAATGAAGTTGGACGAAACTATTGTAACCCTTGTCCTCGCCGCGCATTGGCAGGACGAGGTCAACGTCGGCGCGGTCGAGGATCGCGCTGTCGTCGTCACCACATTGAATACGTTGTTCGACCGCTACAAGGAGATGGTGCAATCGAATGGGTCGAGTTCGATATCTCTAGCCAGGTTTCGCGAAATCCTGAAGGAAGCATCCCAGCGCAGCCTCGTGGACGTCGGAGATTTCGACGCCGAGGTTCAGGACGTCGAAGTGGCGATTCGGCCGATGATCAAACTGATCAGCGGCGCCGATGCCTTGCAGAGGATCGAGCGTTTCGTCCGATCGCAGGAAGTGGGGCTTTCGGTGCCGAGTGGAGAGGACGCATGATGGAGTTGCGTCACATCGCCATGGTCAATTGGCACCTGTTCGATGTCGAGGACATCGAGATAACCGGCCACACCGGTGTATTCGGCGAGAACCGTTCGGGCAAATCGACGATTCTGGACATGGCTCAGGTCGTCTTGACGGGCGGAAACCGCAACGTGCAACGTTTGAATGCCGTTGCGGGCGATAAGGGACGAAGCCGCAGCGCGTCGAAGAGGAGTGTGGTGGATTACTGCCTTGGAGCACTGGGAGAAGACCAACGCAAACGGGAGCAAGCTCGAACCTACATTTGTCTCGGATTTGCCGATACCGAGGGAAAGCGTCCCGCGGTGTCGATCGGCATGGCGATCGAAGCACGTCGGTCAGAAAGCAACGAAACCATCCTCGGTCGCTTCGTCGTGACGGGAAAGATCCTCACGGCTGATGATTTCATCCAGAAGCATGACGGCAAGCGGTTTTCGGGCGAATGGGACGACGTACGCAGCCGTATCATCTCCGCCGTCGGCCAGGAAAATTTCGTCAACCATCGCGACAAGGCGATCGATTACGTGCGCGAATACATGCGCCGACTTGTTCCCCACGCATCGGTCGTCGGAGAGCAGAACGCTAATTCGCTGCAAAAGGCGGTGGTCAACGCGATGACGCTCGACCACGACCAGACGGCGACGGAATTCGTCCGTAACTATATTCTCGAAAAGAACAATATGAAGCTCGCGGAGTTGCGGGAATCGATCCGTACCTACCGTAACATCAACGAGACTATCAAAACGATGCGCGAGAAGCTGGACACGCTCCTCGCGTTGCGAATTATCGTAGAAGAACTGGCCGCGGCCCACGAAAGAAAGGCTTGCGAGCAGTGGATCGCAAAGCGAGGCTCCTGGTTGGCGGCGCGCGCGGCATACGCTGCTCAGCTTGCGCGGTTTACCGACGAGACCGCCAAACGGGATGCGGCCAAGGCCGAACTCGACTTTCTCGACGAGGAATTGGAGGGGGTCGACGCCGAGATTTTGAGGTTGGAGAGGGCGATCGCCGAGCATGACGCGAGAACCGGCAGAAGTCCTCTCGTTCAATCGCTTACTTCGGCAGCGCAGGCCGCTCAACGTTCCACAACCGCTTTCGAGCAGAGGTTGGACCAGGTTCGGGCGCTCCAACCGCTTTGCGCGATGAAGGCTTTCGGTTTCGACGCATTCATCCCCGCCATTTCCGGACTAACGCGGGCTGCCAAGGATGCCGCGATCGACCGATCGACCATTACCCTGCTGGATTTAGAATCAAGGCTTCTGGCGTTCGATCGATCCCTGCTGGACCGGGTGGACGAGGCCCGCCGAGGTCTTATCCGGGAGGCGGAAGACGAAAAGACCAAGTCGCAGCAATTGAGAGATCGCCTCCAGCAGCATTCCAGCGGCGGCGGGGCCGTGCATTTGGAACCAGCTACCGTTCACCTGTGTCGAGCGTTGCGACAAGCTGGGATGTCGCCCCGCGTCCTCTGCGATTTGGTCGAGATCGCTGACGTGGCCTGGATCGCGGCGGCCGAGGGCCTCCTCGGCCGAGATCGGGAGGCTGTTTTCGTCGACCGGTCCGACATCGGCCGCGCTACGGCACTTTTCAAAGACGGACGACGCGAGTTCCGAGGGGCTTCCCTGGTCAGTTTGAACAAGCTCGACGTGCTTCGGGGACCCCCCCAGTCGGGCACGTTTCCCTCGCTTTTCAAAACCGATGATGCAGATGCGCTGGCTTTCATCGTCAGAAGGCACGGATCTGTCCGGTTGGCTGAAACCATGGCTGAGTTCAACGACCCTGGCCGCGCCCTCATGAAAGATGGTCTGTACGACGATGGGTTGGTTCGGACACATCGGGCCGCGGATCCATCGAAATTCAAGATCGGGAAGTCCGCCCAAAACCAGGCGTTGCGCGATATGGCGGAAGAGGCCGAGCGGCTTTTCGAGACGTCCGCACGAACCGAGGCCGCGGCGAAGCTGGCGGACACCGCGCACGTCGAACTCCGCCGCTTCTTCGACGATAAGACACCGACTTTTAAGGCAATCGTGGCGGAGTTCGAGACATCGACCCGGGAAAGGAAGGAGGTCGAGCAGCGCATTGCGTCTTTGGATGGGGAGGGCGATGGCGGATTGCGCGTCAAGCTGAAGGTTCAGCGCAGTCTTCGGAGCGATCGCGTCGAACAACGCAAAACGCAGGAGAAGGTATTCACTTCACACTTGGTGGAGGCCGAAACGGCGAAGCGCGTGATCGAGGGAGGCGAGGAGATTCCCGGATCACGGCTTGGCGCACGCGTGGCTTGGTCTTTGTACAGGAAGGCGCTGCCTCTCTATGACCGGCTCTCCGGCCGCGCCACCTATCGCGGCCGATTCGACGGTCTTTCGAAGAGATCGGATGCCGATCGGCATCGGTCTATTTCGGACGCGGCCGCGAAGGCGGCTGACGGCGCAGAGGCGGATCGCATCAGGATTGAACGACAGGTTCGGCAGGCCCTGGGCGAATATTTCGACAAGTTCGGAGTCGTTTCGCAAGTGGGGACGGAAAGCGAGCCGCTGCGGGAGGTGAAACCGTGGATGGACTTGCTTATCGAGGAAATGGAAACCAACGAATTGCGGCGGTACGAACGGCAGGCTCGCGAAGCGGCCGATAAGGCCGCGACGCTGCTTCGGGGCGAATTCATCAATGCCTTGACCTCGAGGATCAGCAAGATGGAGCGCGAACTGGGAGCAATGAACCGTGGCTTGGCGGATCATCCGTTTCACAACGAGAAATATTCGTTCCACCATACCAGATTGGTTGAATTTCAGCCGATCCTGAAGATCATCGAAATCAGTAAAACCTCCCCCGAAGCGCTCGAGATGTTGTTCAGGGGCAACGAGGTGCCCGAGGATTTTCCTCATCGCGACACCTTGCGGGAGATCGAGGCCTTGCTCGAGGATCCCGCGAAGGACTTCGGCGTATTCGAGGATTATCGTAACTTCTTCACTTTCGAAATTCACATGCAGGACATCGTCACCGGCCGAACGACGAGGTGGGAAACCCGTCGTGGGACGGGCTCGGGCGCGGAGCAGCAAGTTCCTATTTATGTTGCGATCGGAGCGTCACTGGCTTCGGTATATGGCAACGCAAACGCCGTCGCTGGGCGTCCTTCGGGAATGGCCCTTGCCATTTTCGATGAGGCCTTTTCAAAAATGGACGGCAAAAACCAGCGTCAGATGATGAGTTTCTACAAAAAGCTCGGGTTGCAGATCATCATCGCGGCGCCCAACGAGAAGCGAATTGCGGTTCTCGAGCACATCGACTCGGTGGTCGAGGTCGACCGGATCGGGGAGGGCGCCCGAGCGACCGTTGTCCAATTGAAGGAACGCGCACGACGCGAAATTCGCGCGATGGATCCCGATCGGTTGTCCGACGACGAGCTCAAGAAGGCGGCTGCTGAATAATATGCCGTCACGCTTTACCGACGCCAGAGAGCTTATGAGCGACCTGCTGGATCGGTATGAGGCAGGTACGGCCAGTCCTATCAGTTATCCCGACTATTCGGGCTTCCCCGATGTCGTGGCAATCGACGAGTTCGCAAAGGAGCTCCGCGAAGCCGAGGCGGCGGGGGCGGTCCGGATCGCAAACGGGAAGGGGCGAAATGGCGACCAGATCGCGCACGTCAGACTGCAGGCTGCCGCGCCTATGTACGCCTTTCTCGGACGTCGACCGATCGCCGAGCTTGTCGAAGAGGCGAGTCGCCGATTGCTGAGCGGGTTCGATCTCCCTGCCGAGTTTGAAAGCTCGGTAGCATCGCTGCGGGCGGCCTGGACTCGCGGGCGGTCCTGGCAAGGTTTCACGCTCGATGACGTCGACCGCCTACGGACTGCTTTCGTCTTGGCGAAAGCTATTTTGGAAGGGCGTCATCGAGGTGCGGACTATCGGACGTTTTCTCGGCGTATCGCCGGTGAAAGTAAAGCGTTGGAGAGGGTGGAAGGACCGGTCGTCAGGCTCCTGAGCGCGACGCTCGAACTTCCACCCGGTGCCCGCCCAAAGGATGCGCTACGGACCCTTGGACTGGAGAAATTCGCTCCACCGATGTTGCTGTCGGGTCACATCGATTTCGATACGGCCGAGCTTTCCGCCGCGGCGCCCTTGTATTTCGGTATCCCGCCCAGCGAAGCACGTCGGGTGAGGTTTCGCGAAAAACCGCGATATTTTCTGACCATCGAAAATTTTGCCAGCTTCAACCGTCACGTCACTGAGGCGGATCCGCTTCGCGCCGGTGTAACGGCCTATGTCGGCGGATATCCGTCATTGGCAACACAACAGGCGCTGCGATCGTTCGCCGGAGCGCTCCCTGGCGATGTGCCTTTCTTCCATTGGTCGGACATTGATCCGGATGGGACTTGGATCTTCCGTACGATCGAGCGGATCGTCGGGAGGCCATTAACGCCCCACCTGATGACCCCAGATCTTGCTGAACAGCTTGGGCGCGCGCCGACAGAGGCCTTCCGCCCTCCGAGAGATGCCGAGAACTCGGCAATATCCTCGCTTGTAACCTATCTGCAAAGCGACGGAGCCAAGTGGTTGGAGCAGGAGGAACTCGACCCGGCGCTTCCATAAAATCTCATGGCGGATGACGAGCCAGACGCCGACGATTAAGTCGCCGAGTCTTTGCCGTGAGCTTGACGTGTCACCGCCAATTGGCTGTCTGGTTCACCTGCGGACGTTTATCGAAGGTGCGGTCGGTCCAGCCATTGTGGGGACGCCGACCCCAGGCCTCTCGCGGGGTAATCCCACCGCATCGGAACGCCGGAGATTTGAACCGGCGCAGCGATGCGTTGCGCGTCGCCCCATTCGGTCGCTTCGACGGCGGGCGAACGGTCAGCTTCAGTTTCCGCAGCGAGCGGAACCTCGTCGTGTCCGAGTTGATGATCGACGAGAAGTTTGGCTGTACGCGCCAGCGAGAGACGAACCTCACTACCGCTTCCTTGTGCGAAGCGCCTCGCCACTCCGCAGATCGCGGCGGCCGCCATCAGATAGCCGGTCGTGTGATCAAGAGCCTGGACGGGAAGCGGCGCCGGTTTCTCCGAGCTCCGGCGACGCATGCCAGCGTCAGCGATCCCGGTGCTCATTTGAACCAGACTGTCGAACCCCCTGCGTGTCGCCCAGGGTCCCGACCATCCATAGGCGTCAAGGCAAACGTCGATGAGTCCGGGCGACAATTTGCGGCGTGTCGCGGCATCAAATCCAAGTCCCTCGAGCGCCTCGGGCCGATATCCGTGCAAGAACACGTCCGCCTTTGACATCAGCGCTTCAAAGCTGGCGCGGTCGCCTGGACTGCGAAGATCGAGCCGCGCGCAGCGCTTGCCGAGTGTCACTTCCGGCACGACCCCTGGCTCGTCCCAGTCGGGCGGGTCGATCCGCAGGACTTCGGCGCCGTAGCCGGCCAGAAGGCGACTCGCAACCGGCCCGGCGAGCACGCGCGTGAGATCGAGAACGCGCAAGCCTTCTAGGGGACGCCCGCTTGGTATGGACCAGCTCGGAGTCGTGCCTGGCTCCGTCGACGCAATATGTGCCAGCGGCTCGGCCGCTACGGCCCGCCCTTGCGGATGCAGGTCCCATTCGGCGAGCGTGCGCATTTCGGCAGCGCATCCGCCGGCGTCCACAACAGCGGTTTCCAGATCGGCCTTGGCCCACTGGGCCACGGCATGCGCCACACTTTGCTTGTCGCCAAGCGCGCCCAAGACGCGTTCAACCGCGGCCCGATGATGCGGAGCGTTGGTATGAAGCCTGATCCAACCATCTCGGGCTCGATAGTCGCCCGCGATCAAATCCCATGGCGACGGCAAGCTCCAGCCGATTGGACGGAGCGAGCTCTGGAACCAGACCGAACTCAAGTGGCGGTCCACCGTGACCGCGGCGCGCTGTCCGTCCGCTTCCTGAACCAGCTTGGCGATGGATAGGCCCGCGGCAGCGATCGCCGCGCTCGCAATGTCGGTGACCGGAAAGACCGAGGGCAGGCCGCCCGAACCGGTAAAGACGACCTCGTCGGTCGCACCGGTCGCGCCGTTGACGGCCTGCCATGCGAGCTGCGTAAGGCGCCGCGCAAGTTCGGTCATCTTTGTCGTCCTGCCGCCCAAATCGGTTTGTTCTTGAGGGCAAGATTGGCCGTGTTATGATTGACGTCAATCTTGATGCAATGGATCAATGTGAGGCGGCATGGCGTGGATGACTGGGGCTCAGGCGCTCGCCGTCCTTGGAGTTCAGCCGCAAACGCTCTATGCCAATGTCAGCCGCGGGCGGATTTGCGCTAAGCCGGACCCTAAGGATTCGCGGCGCAGCCTTTACAACAGCGAGGACGTCAAGCGCCTCGCCGCCCGGCGCGCTGGACGGCGACCGGCGGCATCGGTCGCTGCGGCCGCGATCGGCTGGGGCGATCCGGTGCTCGCCTCGGACATCTCTACAACTGCAGAGGGTAGACTTTGGTATCGCGGTCGCGACGCCGTCGCTCTTTCCGATAGTGCCAGTCTGGAGGAGGTCGCCAGCCTGCTCTGGGAGACTGGGGACGTGCGGTTCGGGCGCCTGCAAAATGTGGCGCTTGCCACAGATGCCGCTGCTTCGGCGCTGGAGGCGGCGCTGCTCGTCCTTTCTCGGCGCGCCGGCACAACCCCACCTTCTCTCGGACTCTCGCGCGCGGTGCTCGTGACCGAGGCAGCCAATCTCGTAGATGATGTCGCTACCGCCATGCTTGGTTCGCTTACGGGGGCCCGAAGCCCTCTGCACCACCGCTTAGCCACCGTCTGGCGCGTAGCTCCAGCCGAGAGCGTTCTTCGGCGGACACTGGTGCTCCTCGCCGATCATGAACTCAACGCGTCCACCTTTGCTGCGCGCGTCGCCGCCTCCACCGGAGCGTCCCTGTCGGCCAGCCTGCTTGCCGGTCTGGCGACCCTGGCAGGTCCTCTTCATGGTGGCGCCGCTGCGGAAGTGCGTCTCCTGGCCGCAACAGCTCAGCAGATGGGCGCAGACAGAGCCGTCGGAGACTGGCTGGCACGGGGTCGTCCGCTGCCAGCGTTCGGCCACCCGCTCTATCCGGACGGCGATCCGCGCGCCCTCGTGCTGCTTGAACATTTCAGGCCGCGTCCAGCCTTTGCAGAGCTTCGCCTGGCGGCCGAAGCCTTGACAGGGGAACAGCCCAATATCGACTTCGCGATATCGGCCATGGCCGATGCATTCAATTTGCCAGCCGCGGCGCCGTTTATTCTTTTTGCAGTGGCGCGTTCTGTCGGTTGGATCGCACATATTCTTGAACAACTGGCGACAGGAAGCCTGATACGCCCGCGCGCACGTTACACCGGCCCGCCACTATTCGCTGTTTCCGTGCCAAGATGATCGCGGATCACTTGCGCCAAAGCAGTTTGAGCAATCCCGAAGTTGCGGCGCGGGCGGATCGCCGAGCTAACCGGGCGGGCGTGGGCGTTGGCGAAACTCCGAACTGCCATGAACTTGAAGGTGTTCGCATAAGGTATATTATGGAATATTTATATCCATAGGAATATCAGGTACTTGCACCAAAACGCTGGGCGCTCAAGCTAATTGGCCACGCCTTCGGGCCCCCGTCCGCAGGCAGCGAGCCACGGCCGTTCCGGCACCGGATATTTCAAGCTGGATCAGCGTGATGACGCCACCCTTGAATGCTTCCATAGGCCGACCGCCGGAGATCGCCATGCTGCGCGGAAACCGAGGCGATATGGACGATCGCGCCGCGGTCCATGGCAGCCGCGGTCCATGGCATGGGACAAGAATTCCAATGCGTAAAAGTTGATCCAACGCACGGTATTTCACAGGCTTGGTATTTCCATTGAAAGCAGGCAATAAGCCATCCGAAGTGGACTGATGACCGGGCGCTGCCGGGTCCTTATGATGCATTTCAAAATAATAATCAGGGAGAGAACCAGGATGAGCTTTTCAAGACGTACGCTGCTGAAGGCATCCGCTGCGTCGGCAGTTCTGGGCGGCATCGGTGCGCCGTTTGTCGCGCGCGCGCAAACTGCGGAATTTGCCTACAAATATGCCAACAATCTTCCCGATGCGCATCCCATGAACGCCCGCGCCAAGGAAATGTCGGCGGCGATCAAGACCGAAACCAATGGGCGTGTCGATCTGCAGGTTTTCCCGAACAACCAGCTCGGCTCCGACACCGATATGCTGAGCCAGATCCGCTCCGGCGGCGTGGAATTCTTCACACTGTCGGGCCTGATCCTCGCCACGTTGGTGCCGGCCGCCTCGATCAACGGTATCGGTTTCGCATTTCCGGATTATGATACGGTCTGGAAGGCCATGGATGGTGAGCTCGGCGGCTATATTCGCGGAGAAATCACCAAAGCCAATCTCGTCGTGATGGACAAGATCTGGGACAACGGATTCCGGGAAACCACGTCGTCAACCAAGCCGATCAATGGTCCGGACGATTTCAAGGGTTTCAAGATCCGGGTTCCGGTCTCGCCGCTTTGGACATCGATGTTCAAGGCCTTCGATGCTGCGCCGGCGTCGATCAATTTCAGCGAGGTCTATTCGGCGCTGCAGACCAGGATCGTCGAGGGTCAGGAAAATCCGCTGGCTATCATCTCGACCGCGAAACTCTACGAAGTGCAGAAATTCTGTTCGCTGACCAATCATATGTGGGACGGTTTTTGGTTCCTTGCCAATCGCCGTGCCTGGGAGAAACTTCCGGAAGATCTCCGCACGATCGTCGCCAGGAATATCAATGCGGCCGGGGTCAACGAGCGTGCCGATGTTGCAAAACTGAATGCCGGTTTGCGGCAGGAACTGGCCGGCAAGGGACTGACGTTCAACCAGCCTGAAATCGCACCATTCCGCGAGAAACTGCGTTCCGCCGGGTTCTATTCCGAATGGAAGGGAAAATACGGCGACCAAGCCTGGGCGCTGCTGGAAAAATCAGTCGGCAAGCTGTCGTAACGGGTCCTGCAGAAGCTGAGCAATAAGAAACTGACAGGGAAACCGGCAAAGGACCGCTATGGCTCACGCCGAATTGACGCAAGCCGCGGCCGGCGAGGCGATGTCCCCTCGCCGCCGTTCGCTTCCGGCATCGCTCGAAGCCTCGCTCGGCATGCTCGTTGAAATTCCGGCGGCACTTCTGGTCGTCGCCGAAATCGTGATCCTGTTCGCCGGCGTGGTCGCGCGCTATGGGCTGCACCAGCCGCTGATCTGGTCGGACGAACTGGCGTCGATCCTGTTCCTGTGGCTTGCAATGCTGGGCGCCGCGGTCGCATTCCGTCGGGCCGAGCACATGCGGATGACCGCCGTCGTGGCCAGCGCCAAGCCTGCGATGCGTGCCTACCTCGATCTCGTCGCGACCTGCGCCGCGCTGGCTTTTCTGCTGCTGATCGCCTGGCCTTCCTACGAATACGCCTACGAAGAAAGTTTTATCACCACGCCGGCGCTGCAGATTCCCAATATCTGGCGCGCCGCGGCGCTGCCGGTCGGCATTTGCCTGATGGCACTGTTTGCGTTTTTGCGGCTGGCCCGGGCCGGCGATATCAGGACCGTGCTGGGCGCGGTGCTGTCGGTCGCGCTGCTGATGGTGGTGTTCTGGCTGGCGCAGCCGTGGCTGCGGCCGCTCGGCAATATCAATTTGATCATCTTCTTTGTCGGCGTCGCCGGCTTCTGCGTCTTCACCGGCGTGCCGATCGCCTTCGGGTTTGGCCTGGCGATTTACGGCTATCTGGTGCTGACCACGCATACGCCGCTGATGGTGCTGGTCGGCCGCATGGACGAGGGCATGAGCCACCTGATCCTGCTGTCGGTGCCGCTGTTCGTATTCCTCGGCCTGTTGATCGAGATGACCGGGATGGCGCGCGCCATGGTGGCGTTTCTGGCGAGCCTGCTCGGCCATGTCCGCGGCGGGCTGCATTATGTGCTGGTCGGCGCGATGTACCTGGTGTCGGGCATTTCAGGCTCGAAGGCCGCGGACATGGCCGCCGTAGCACCGGTGCTGTTTCCGGAAATGAAGGCGCGCGGCGCAAAGCCGGGCGATC
>Ga0179587_10000424_pt1 | contig 17598 bp, 19 predicted proteins | sample CZODoug2_1_08_16_FD_185932 | JGI IMG/M metagenome (GOLD analysis project Ga0179587, IMG submission 185932) | Vadose zone soil fungal communities from Angelo Coast Range Reserve, California, USA - CZODoug2_1_08_16fungal | ecosystem: Environmental > Terrestrial > Soil > Vadose zone | place: USA...
CAACATGGCCTCGCGCAAATTGCGGAGAGCGAGTTCGCCGAGGTCGCTGGCTTTCACGATTGCACCCCGTCGCTCACCAATTTGCCGTCGGCAACAGAGGCGATGCGATCGGCAAATTTTTCAGCGAGATGACGTTCGTGCGTGACCAGCACGATGGTCATTCCGAGTGATCGCTGGATTTTACGCAATAAGACCATGATGGATTCACCGGTGGCGCTGTCGAGATTGCCGGTTGGCTCGTCGGCCAGCAACAGGGCAGGGCGATTCACCAGCGCCCGCGCCAGCGCGGCCCGTTGCTGTTCCCCACCGGAAAGCTCACTCGGGCGATGTGTCAAACGCGTTTCCAGACGCACGTGCTCAAGAGCCTCCCGCACGCGCCCTGCGCGCTCACCGCGATCCACTTCGGCGAGACGCAAGGGCAGTTCGACGTTCTCCTCAAGGGTCATGCGCGGCAGGAGGTTGAACGACTGAAAAACCATACCGACGGTGCGGCTGCGATAGCGCGCCAGCTCGAGCGGGTTCATCTCGGAAAGATTACGGCCCTGCGCGAAGATGGCGCCGGAGGTGGGGCGATCCAGACCCGCCATGAGGTTTAAGAGGGTGGACTTCCCCGAGCCGGAGCTTCCGAGCAGCGCCAGGAATTCCCCGGCTGGGACCTCGAGCGTGACGTCATCCACGGCTCGAATCAGCGCAGTACCCATCTGATAGTGCCGCGAAACGCGCTTGGCGCACACGGCGGAACCATTACCTGTTGGCAGCATAATCTCTCGATGTTACTACGCATGGCGGGCGTATTCGGTTACCGCACATCTGGCGGCAGTTGATTTCTGTTGCCAGTGCGAATAGCGCCGCAGGCTACTGCCGCCGACGCCATTCACCTAGGGCCGATTGTGGTGGACGTGGGGGGAAGCGAATCCCCGGCCCGTGCTTGCAAAGCACAGCGGGGAAAACACTAGAGTGCTTCGTGGCAGGTTGCTTGTCGTTGCCGATGAGTTAAACCGGTCGCCTTGCTGTCAGTGATTGCCTAGTTGACGATAGTGCTGAATCGGACCAGAAGATTCGAGAGCGGCATCAGTCGCTATTTTCTGTTCATGCTTTTCATGCAGGACTTAGCCTGATTTGAGAGAAGGAATTCTTTCCCGAAACGTCCCCAGGATACGCCGCCAGTCTGCGCAGCCACGAGTCGATCGCGGAGTGCTGCTCGGCATCCATCTCTTCAAACAGCACGCCCATGCCGAAAATTCCGAAGCCGCCGCCAGAATGCACGTAGATCACTTTGCCATGGATTTCGCATGTGCTCATGCCATCGCGGATGCAGAGACGTAATCTCGTACGGATGGGAATAGCTTCGAGTGTATCGATATAGCAACCACCCGAGCTCAATTCGCTAAGCTGTCCGCGAACCCACGTTCCGTCGAGCAGGGTAACTTCGGCATCCGCGAAAAACGAGAAGCGCGGATTGACGCGCCGTGTGGTGTAGGAAGCTTCAGCCATGGTGTCTCTCCAGTCCGGGAACTTTAAATACACTTGAAAACAAATCTAGCCATGAAATGAAGCAATCCCCTAACCATATAAAACCCAAAGAGTAAGAACCCCTATCTGATAGTGCCTAAACACCTTGGGGCGATAGCCACGAACAGTAGGCCAACCCACAAGCACAACGGACAGCATCTTCTTGCGCACTGCTGGAGAATGTTTGCCATAGGGTTTAACGGGGGCGCGTCTTTCGAATCGCTGGGCGTGCTGGTTCGGCCGAAGGGCCGCAGAGGGAGTGGGCATCCGCCTCGCTCAAAAAGACGAAACGGAGGGGGCTGCGCAGGCGATCAGAATGTAACAGGGTTGCCTCTAATTGCCTTGAATTAAACAAAGTGTGGTGATACGTTCAGGCCTCCCCTGGCACTACCCTTCCAAATGACCGGCTGGTCAATTTGTCCCTGCGCCGGGAAGATGTCCAAAGAATGGAGGGTCATTAGAATGTGTAAATCGCCACAGTACATTTGCACCATACTTCCACCCCATATCCTGACCAAGATGACTGAATCTAACCGCCACCGGCAGCGCGCCTTACGGACAATAGCGCTGACGGAACACGCGCGAGGGCGGCGCTCTATCCTAGGAACGATGCTCGGGGCGGTTCCGACGGGAACGCTACGACGTACGATCTATGACGCGCAAACGAGCGAACGCCTGCCCGGAACCTTTGTCCGCGGGGAGGGCGACGCGGAAACGAATGATGTCGCCGTCACGGAAGCCTACAAGTATTCGGGAAACACATACGATTTCTACAAACAGATATTCGGGCGCAATTCCGTGGACAACAACGGATTGCGCCTGGATTCTACCGTGCATTACAGCCAGCAGTACGACAACGCTTTCTGGGACGGGCGCCAGATGATTTATGGCGACGGGGATGGCGAGCTCTTCAATCGTTTCACGCTGGACCTGGATGTAATCGGTCACGAACTCACCCACGGCGTCACGCAAAACACCGCGGGGCTTGAATACGCGGGCCAGTCCGGCGCACTGAACGAGTCGATGTCCGACGTCTTCGGCACGATGGTGAAGCAATGGGTGCTCGGGCAATCCGTGGATCAGGCCGACTGGCTGATCGGCGCGGGCCTCTTCACGACGGCAGTGACCGGAGTGGCGCTACGCTCGATGAAAGATCCGGGATCGGCCTACAACGATCCGCAGATTGGCAAGGACCCGCAGCCGAAGAACATGGCCAACTATCTCGACATAACCGAGGACAACGGCGGCGTTCACATCAACTCCGGAATTCCGAATTACGCATTCTACCTGGCGGCGACGTCCATCGGGGGCAACGCCTGGGAGAAGACCGGTAAGATCTGGTACGAGACGCTGACGAAGAGGCTGAGTCCGAAGTCCGACTTCCAGGCCGCAGCGGATGGGACGGCAAGCGCCGCCGGCGACCTTTTCGGACAGAACAGTAATGAGCAGAAGGCGGTAATTGACTCCTGGACGAGAGTGGGAATAAGACCTGCGAGCGCGCCTTCGATCACCAAGACAGTGGGCGCGACCCGCTAGAACAAAGCAGAACACCGTATACGTGCGGCATGTGCGGAGCACTCCGGTAGGTGTGTTCATATGCCGCACGTTTATTGGCACCTAAGCGATAGAATTGAGGCGCAGGAGCCCGAGAGGCTCTCGTCGAGATGCACATCGCCTTCCAGCGTACCGGCGGTTTTGCGGGAATTCGCACCGCGTGCGAGATTAATACGGAGAATCTGTCCGCCGAAGAAGCGACCCAAGTGACCGCGTGGGTGGATGCGGCAAATTTTTTCAATTTGCCGGAAGTTTCACGCTCCGGCGGAGCCGACCAGTTCCAGTACAAAATCAGCATTGAAAAAGATGGCAGAAAGCACACCGTCGAGACCGACGAGCGCGCCACACCCGCGTCCCTGTCTCCGCTGGTTAAGTGGTTGATGGCGGCCGCCCGCCGAGGTGCCTCTGGCTAGGTGCTGATTGGACCGCTTCTTCCAGGTCGAGGCGCAACGAATCAAGGTCATTGCGGCCTACACAAAAATGAAGGGCTTGAAAGCGAATAGGTCAGAAACCCACAGAATCAGTAGATTTTCCGCGCTATCCGTTCCGCGAAAGGAAGCTCTGCAGAAACTGTACGCCACCGACGCTTGAGGTAATAAATCATTCCGGGATTCCGTGGACATGAGCAGCCTGCTGGTAGTGGTGAGGGTTTCAGCAGTTCTTGAAAGAGCCCGACAGGCACGTGCGCTTTCCCCCTTTGTTACAGCACATGACTTTGATTTCGTCGCGGAGGTCGGCCCAGGAGCCTGCCTGGCTAGCTCTGCTCACTTCGTGTCATCGGACTGTTGCTCTCACAGTCGACAAGCGGCGTTCGTGGTAACCTCTTCACAATGGATTGATATTTCCCGCGCCCGGTTCGTGTGGGTGCGATCCATTTTCGAATTGGACGTAAAGGGAGACAATCCCTATGAATGCGACTGTGCAGCGAATAGGTGCCCTTGCGGCGTGCTTCGTAGCGGGAATCATAGCTGTCTGTTGGCACATGGAAACTAGGGCCGCCGGCTCCAGAGATCCAAAGGCGAGGGCGAATCGCCTCGATCAGCCTGAAACAAGGATCGTCAGCTCCTGGGACCAGCAGGCTGCCGCCGCTTACCTCGATCAAAGGGCAGCCTGGTGGATGGAATGGCCAAAGGCCGCGCGCGATCACGAAACCTTCTGCGTGTCGTGTCACACAGCGGTACCTTACGCGCTCTCGCGGCCTGCTCTTCGTAAATCGCTCGCCGAGGCAGCCCCTTCCGCGAACGAACGCAGGCTCCTGGACAATGTCGTCAAGCGCGTACGCCTTTGGAAAGAAGTTGCGCCTTTCTACAGCGACGCGGATCGCGGCGTGTACAAGACTGTCGAGTCTCGCGGGACGGAATCCGTTCTCAATGCCCTGATCCTGGCCAGCAATGACGAGCAGAGCGGCCAACTCAGCAACGACACGCGCGCCGCGTTGGATAACATGTGGGCCGAGCAGCAAACCACGGGAAATAAAAAGGGCGCGTGGCTGTGGCTGCGCTTCGCCAATGAGCCGTGGGAAGCGGACGATTCAGATTACTATGGAGCCACTCTTGCCGCAGTCGCGGCGGGCACTCCCCCGGGGAGTTATCGCGCGCGGCCTGAAATCCAAGATAACCTCAAGATGTTGCGCGAATACCTGAACCGCGAATGCGCAGCCCAGACCACCATCAATCGTGCTGTCCTCTTGTGGGCTTCCGCGAAAGTCCCCGGACTCCTCGAACCGGAAAAGCAAAAGGCGATCATCACTGAACTGTTGGGTAAGCAGCAGGCCGACGGCGGCTGGAGCCTATCGTCACTGTCTGGGTCCTGGAAACGAAATGATGGCACCCCGCAGGAAGCGAAGAGCGACGGATATGCAACCGGGCTGATCACGTATGCGCTACAACAGGCGGGGATCCCTCGAGACAATACTCAGCTGAAGCTGGGGATCGCGTGGCTGGCCGGTAATCAAAACAAGTCGGAAGGCTTCTGGCAGTCCTACTCCCTAAACAAAAACATAGAACACCACATGACTCCAAGCACCGCTCTCTTTATGAACGACGCGGCCACGGCTTACGCCGTGCTCGCGCTTACTGAGGCCAATCGACATTGAGTCAGAACACACCGGTCAACTGGCCTCCAGATCCCCTTTTGGTTGCCGGGAAATTCTTCGAGATTTCGATTCAGCGACCAGGTAACGATCCTGGCGAGTGTAACTTCAACTCGCGTGCAAAGGGCTCCGACACGAGCGCAAAAACCCGTCCTCATTGCCGGCAGGCCGCAATAACTGAAACTGTTGTGACTATCCTGCAAGAAGTAGGACCTGCTTGGCCTGGATGAATGTTACGCGTGATCCTTACTGCGCTGCCGCAACGTCGGTGCATGCAAGAACCGAAAAGTGCGCGAGCCAAGCGGCGGCGTCTGCGTGGTATCGGCGAGCACAATGTCGCGCATAGCGCTGTTTGCGTCTCGCTCGGCATCGCCACCTGAATTTACACCCAGGATTTCGACGCGCATGAGCACTAGAGCCTGGCGGAGTTGAGCATCTGCCGAAGCGGCCCCTATTGACGTAGGTGTGGGAATTGAGTATTAAGGGGTAAGGCGAGCCTAAGGAACTATCCCTGAGCCGCCAAGATGTGGGTTTTCGTTTTCGATGACACCGTGCGCACCATTGCGTACACTGGTCCGGTTGCGGTTGACATCAATTATGAGGAAGCTCCTGGAAACCTGGTTGCCGATCCGGCCAAGATAGAGATGGAGAGAAGAAATGAGCCTGGCTACTTCCGCAGATAACGGCCGTTTTTCCGGCATCGACGCACGCCGAAGCACCCGCCTAGAACGCGCTATCCCCCTAATTATCATGGGCATAGACAAACTTGGAGAACCCTCTCAGGAGACTACCTCGGCGGTAAGTCTCAATCTCCACGGGTGCCGATTTCCATCCCGGCGTGATTATCCGGTTGAGACCTGGGTCAACCTGCAGGTGGCGGAAGCAAACGGCGGGGCCAAATCGGCGCTCGTCCGCGCCAAAGTACGGTCCATCCACGGTCCCAAAGCCCCGCAAGAACTCTACGAGATCGGCGTAGAGTTCGAAGCGCCGAGCAATGTGTGGGGAATTCCTACGCCCCCGGAAGATTGGCGATGCGTACCGGGAGGGAGTGCCTTGAGAACCCGGGCCGTCGATGGGCTAGCCCCCGAACGGGAGCCTGTGGTGATGGGTGCAGCGCTTCCACGGACCGAAATCGCTCGCGATCAGAGATTGGCCGAGGTTGCAGCATTCCCTGCTTCGCCAGCCGCCGCGGAACGGGCAACGGATCCGAGACTGGCCAAACCAGAGCGGGTGGTAATCACCAAGGACCAGCTCGTTAAGGCGCTGCAGGGAAAGCTGCAGCTGGCCGCCGAGAAGGCCGTAGCCAACGCCTTCGCAGCGCAGCTCGATGGAGCCGTGAAAAAGGCCCTCTATAGGATCGCCGAGATTTCCAAGGCGAGTCTGCAGCAAGTCCAGGAGTTCACGGGGCAACGTCTGGAAAACTTGGCAAATTCCTCGCGGGAAGAGATTCTCAGCCAGCTGACGGGGCAGCTCGGAGAAGTTCGGAGCCGCTGGGTAGAAGAGCAGAACGTGTATCGCAGCCGGGCGGAAGAGATTTCCGAGCGACTCGAGAAGCTGGTCAGTGAGACTCAGCAAGGTTTCACTGATGCACAGGCGTTTATCGGGAGGATTGCCCACGAGCTGGGACCGCAGTTTCAATCGCTGCACACGCAGCTGGACGAGTACGCTAGCCGTGCGGCTGAGGACTTCGAAGTCTTGGTAACCAGCGCTTCTGCCCGGCACCTTGTACAGCTGAAGGAAAGCACGCTGAAGGTGACGCAAGAGGCTTCGGCACAACTGGAAGCGCGTACCGCGGAGGTCGTTTCGCTAACTGGCGTGGCCAACGCCTTGTCCGAAGAACGCCTCGAAACACTGCTCAATACTTCACGCGAGCAGATCCTCACCCAGCTGGGAGTGCGGCTTGGAGAGTTCCGGCGCGACTGGGAAGAGCAGCAGGGTAACTATGGCAACCGGGCCGAAGAGATTGCTCTGCGGTTGGAGAAGCTAGCCACCGATGCGCAAACTGATTTGGCCGATACGCGGGCTTTCGTCGAGAAAGCCGCTGGCGAACTCGAAACTCATTTGCGTGTCCGGCTGGACGAGAGCATCAGGCGTGCCGCAAAAGCATTCGAAGCTGCGGCAGCCAGCGTCACCGACCAGCAACTCGCCAGGCTAACAGAAGGCCTTAAGACGGCGGCACGGGAGGCTGGTCTGGAACTCGAGACCCGCACCGCGGAAGCGCGAGAGGCTTCCGCCCAGCTGGAAGCCCACGTGACACAAACGCGTTTGCTGCTGCAGAGTCAGAGCGCTGTGAACAGCGTTTCCGAAGAGCGCCTTGAGAGTCTGGTCAATTCCGCGCGGGAAGAAATTCTGAGCCGCCTTGAAGAGCGTCTCGGAGAGGCCCAGAGTCGCTGGGAGGAGCACCAGGAAGCGAATCGCAGCGGGCCCGAAGAGCTTGCGCGGGGATTCGAGAAGCTGGCTGGCGAAGCCGGTCCTGAGCTGGGCGACACGCAAGGATTCATCGAAAAAGCTGCCCGCGAACTTGAGCCACAGATGCGCACGACGCTGGAAGAAACCGTTGGCCGCGCGACGGAGGAATTTGAGGCTGCGGCAGCCCGAGTCTCCGACCGGCAATTGGTGCGCCTAATGGAAGCCACGAGAATGGAGACGCGAGAGGTTTCCTCGCAACTCGAAGCGCGAGCGGCGGAGGCGCGCGCGCTGATCCAGAGTGCCGCTCATGGCATCCTGAACGAGTTCCGGCGGCAGGCGGAAGTGCAAATTGATTTGGCCATCTCCGAGGCAGCGCAGCGGACTAAGTCTTCACTGGCGTCGCTGGAGGCGGAGAGCCGGACGGCTTGCGAAGCGCGCCGCCGAACGCTCGAGGATGAGTTCGCCCGAGCAGGAGAACTGTCGAGCAAGGAGTTCCCCACCGGAATCAGGGCTTTCCTTTATTTCTGCTTGGTTGCCGCTTTCAGGTCCCGTAACCAACCAAAGACTACGCTTGATGGATTGGTCAGAGATCATGGAATAACTGTCCAGGAAATTGCCGGCCCCAGTGATTCGGCGGAACAAGGCGAGAACCATTCTTAACGCAGTCGGAAAATTCCGGAGTCGCCAATCCGGAGCCCACTGGCAGCGCGGCGCGAAAACAGGAATGAGGTCGCTCGGGTCTACTTGGCTCGCGCTACGGTGCGTGTGGCGGAGTCTAGAGATTCCGCTCATGCGGTTGAGTCATCGAATGCGGCGCTCTCACTCTCACAAGACTGACAGCCCTGGCGTTGGCACGCGCCGGCTCTGCCAAGCGCAAAGAACCTCGTGGACGAACTCAGTAAAAGCAATCCCGCGAATACCATTTCAAACTGCTGGCTGCCGATCATTCGCACAGCGGCCGAGCTTGATCGCAACCGCCCCACACAAGTCTGGCACACCTCGCCGGTGGGCCCAGCACGCTTTATCCCGCCTATTTGCGCGGCCCTGGCGTACTTGCGTCTGAATCAGCCCACTAGAGCCGCCAACCAGTTCCAAAAAATGGTGGATCACCGTGGTTGTGTCCAGAGTTTCTTGCTCGGCACGATTGTTCATCTGCAGTTGGCACATGGTTTTGCGGCCCCTGAAGGCAACATCAAGGAGCGCGCGGCGTATCAAGACTTCCTCACGTTGTGGAAAGACGCGGACCCGGAAATTCCCATCCTTATTGCTGCCAAGTCTGGGTACTTAAGCTCCATTAGTTCCGAGCAGAGGACAGCGCCTCCGTGACGACAGGAAACAAACGACTTACGCGTTTGTTTCCTGGAGGCAGCCAAGAACAAACCCCTGCCAGTGGACGATTAGTTCTATAGAGGTGAATGTCAAAAGAGAAATCTCTCATTGTTATGCAATCAGGTGGGGGACAAGACCAGTAAAGCACTCCTGACCCTGTCCTTAAACTGATCTACGGTACAAATGACACTTGGCCCTCTGCTTGTTAACCTGGCCGGTATGGGCGATTCTTCTTCATACGAGATTCCTAGCCGTTCCGCGCACCTTGGCCGGGTGCGTTTCGAACTTCTCCCTGACCGGAAGCCGCGGTGGGACCGAATCGGCCTGAGCGCTGCAGGACAATTGGCAACCGTGGGTTTCCTACTCTTGGCTCCCCTGATTTTCCCGCAGCCGATGCAGACCGCCCTGAAATTTGATGTTGTCGAGTTGATGCAGCCTGTCACGCAAATTCGCATCCCACCACCAACTCCACTGCCCCCAAAGATTAGGCCCAAAGTTCGGCTGCCAGAACCTAAGCCGGTACTTCCTGAACCCCCGGAGTTGAACCCCAGGCAGCAGCACGTTTTTCTGGTTCCGAAGCCTGAAGCGCCAAAGGTTCAAACTGTGGATGCGAAGCCTGTGGAACTCCATCCGATTCTTGAACAAACGAAGATTGTTGTGGTGACGAGCCAGCCAAAGCCCCCAAAGGAAGATGTGAAGGTCGGCACTCTCAGTTCGGGCAGCCCTGCGCCAGCAACGGTGGTTGCTCCAGTTAACAAAGTGCAGACCGGCGGCTTTGGCGACCCGAACGGAATCGCGGGTCCCGGAAATCCGAACCGGGCTGCGAACATTAACCAAGCTGGCTCGCCTCTTCTGCCCGGGGGTCCCGGCTATGGCAACGGTGGCAGCGGCGCCCGAGGCATACGCGGCTCCGTCGCCGCCGAGGAGCCCAAGAAGAACGCGCCCGCTCCGGGAGGCGCGACCACGGGTGTCGACATTTTGGACAAGCCGAACCCCATTTATTCCACCGAAGGGCGTATTCTCAGAATTGAAGGTGATGTGGTTCTGGAGGTGGTCTTCCTCGCCTCGAGCCAAGTGCAAGTGATCCGCGTGGTGAGCGGCCTAAGCCACGGTCTTGATGAAACAGCAATTCAGGCGGCAAAACAGATACGTTTCAGGCCTGCGAAGCGCGACGGGCAGCCGGTTGATTTTCCCGCCCGTGTGCGGATTGCGTTCCGTTTGGCCAAGTAAGCTTGGGGCAGCAACAGAGGAAGATACTATGCAGTCCTAAAATCTTCGATGGCGGCCCCCTTCGCCCGGCTTGCGCCTTTCAGTGACGGGCACTTTCACTGGTCTCTCAATTCATTGGTTCACGTTTTTAAGATCACCTAATCGTTTTGTTTAATACGTATGAAGATAACTCCCATCGAGCCAGCCGGCCAAACATGACCTACCACAGGACTGCATAGCAGCCCGCGACCTGTATGCGAACAGCAGCCCCTCACGCTGGGCCGGAATCTTGCACGTTCGTGTGCCGGGGCTCTTAGAGCTGACAGGCGCAAATCCTTCTGCCGTTCAGGTAAGCGGTCGGCACAGTCGGAGGCACCGGGCCAACCATGGTTGTAGCCATCGCCCACCGGAATCGCCAAAGCCTACGGAACGCCTCAGAAAATTCGCCCGCCCCAGCGCCACCGACGCCCATGAGGATGTCCATCATTCGACCATAACCTTTACCCTGAAGAGCTCTTCCTGATCCCCATCCAACGCCCACGCCGATGAAAATCCATGCAAGTAAATACATACAACCCCTTTGCGGAGTCGACGTAAGGACTGGGACAAACTTGGCTTGCCCCTCTGATCCAATAATAGGCGGGCCTTTTGCGGCTGCTGTGAACGGTTGAATTCACAAGCTCGTAGGTATCGACCTTGGAGGTTCCTGGGGGCCCGCCCAATCTACCGGCAAGCATGGTTTCTCGTCGCCAAGTACCCTTAAAATCGCAGATGTTTTCAAGACGAATAACTGTGCACTTTTATACAGTCCTGCAGAAGGCCGCGTTGGTAAGGTAGGGCGGGCCGGGGAACGCCTACATCAGGGCAGTGGTTCGGCCTGAATATGAAACCAAAAAAACTTAAGAAAAATGGAAATGGCGACTCTTTCGATCCGCAGGTTTTTCTCGATACCGCAGGAGTGGCAAGAAAAGTTGCAGAATTTCGGAGAGGCGAATCGATTTACTCTCAAGGTGATGCCGCGGATAGTGTTATGTACGTCCAGAAGGGCGGCGTGAAATTCTCCGTGGTGAATGGGTCTGGAAAAGAAGCGGTGGTCGCGATGTTTGGCCCGACTGACTTCTTTGGCGAAGGATGCATGGCGGGTCAGTCGATCCGGATGGGGACGGCTACAGCCCTTACACCAACCACACTTCTCGTGATGGAGAAAGACGAACTGCTGCGCGTACTCCATGCAGAACATGAGTTATCCGACCATTTCATCAGATATATGCTCGCGCATAACATCCGGGTCGAAGAAGATTTGATCGATCAATTGTTCAACTCGAGTGAGAAGCGTCTGGCGCGCACACTCCTTCTTCTGGCGCGCTATGGAAAACAAGATATGCCCGAAAGAGTACTGCCGAAAATTTCACAGGAGACCTTGGCGGAGATGATCGGAACCACGCGTTCGCGCGTGAATTTCTTCATGAACAAGTTCAGAAAACTGGGATTCATCGAATACAACGGTAAAATCAAAGTCAATAAGTCATTGCTGACAGTTGTATTACACGAGTGAGGCGGCAAATATCTTCTGCCAACCGGGGCGCATTCCCGGACCCGCTAGAAAGGCCTGTTCCTCAAAGCACATCCGGGGCGGATAGCGCTTTGATGATCATGCGGTGATTTCTCGCGCGCCTCGTGTATTCGTAGGAGATCTAATGTCACTTCCGAAAACCATGCTTCTCCCAGGAATCGAAGCGCTGATTGAAATGCGCTCCCTCGTGGAAGAAAAACCAATCACGCTGACACCTGTACCGCCACGCGCGGCACTCCCGAACAGAATCGCGGTAGTGGGGAACTAACTCAGGTGGAGGTATAGAAGCAATCCATGCGTCCCGGCAACAAAAACTTCAAGCGTATATCCAAGAAAAAAGGGGCCTTCCATGCCCAAGCTTTTCTCGATCCGGTCGGGGTGAAGAGAACAATTAAAGAGTTAAAGAGTGCGGAGATTGTCTATTCCCAAGGTGATGCCGCTAAGAACGTAATCTACTTACAAGAAGGCGGTGTGAAGCTCTCCGTCGTTAGTGAAATCGGCAAGGAAGCGGTCGTCGCCATTCTCGGAGCGGGCGACTTCTTTGGTGAAGGCAGTCTGGCAGGTCAGTCCGTTCGTATGGGGACGGCTACCGCGATTACGCCCAGCACTGTGCTCGTCATTGAGAAGAGTGAAATGCTCAAGGTGCTTCATGAGCAGCATGCCCTCTCCGACCGGTTCATCAGTTTCATGCTGGCACGGAACATTCGAATCGAGGAGGACTTGATCGATCAGCTCTTCAACTCGAGCGAGAAACGGCTTGCCCGCACTCTTCTACTGCTTGCCCATTACGGTAAAGAAGACCAGCCCCACGGAGTACTCCACAAAGTATCGCAAGAAACGCTGGCGGAGATGATCGGCAGTACGCGCTCGCGGGTCAATTTTTTCATGAACAAGTTCAGGAAATTGGGCTTCATTAAGTACAATGGCGGTCTTCAGATCAACACTTCTCTTTTGAGCGTCGTGCTGCACGACTAACGCAAAACGCTGCGTCGGCGATAGGGAAATTGAAGCTGATCCCATTCATGCGCAAAAGCATGTCTTCGGATGGCAAGCTTCTATGAACTAATCTTCAAGGACACGAAATCTCGCGTGACTAGCCCGATTCGCACGAAACGCAACGATTTACCGTGATGGCCTGCTTCATTGTCCGGTCCTCCGCTTGGAGACTAGTTCAGGGAAACTGGCCACGCGAGCACGCGTCTTCGCCGTGGCCGATTTCCCTCAAGGCCGCAATACCCTTGATGGCCTGGCTCATTGTGCCGTGTGATCGCAATTGCGGCGAGACACGTAGCGCGTTCAATCAATTGAAGCTCGCGGGCAGAGGGGCGGCGCGGAACGCAGCAGTACATCTCCAAAGATCCAAGCAGTTCGTCATTCTCCGCAACAACACCTGCGCTACAAAAGGCGTGCAAACCAAAAAGCGCCGCGATCCGGGCGATGGCGGCATGATCGGTTACATCGTCGCCCGGCAGGGAAATGAGCGAAACCATGTTGCCAATCTCAGAATCAATAGCAATGCAGATCCTATCAAGAACTTCCAAAAGGGGCCTACGGGCAGAAATCGATTGAAGAAGCCGTTCCTCAGCTCGCAGTAAATATTCGATTTTGTCGTCAGAACTAACAGGCAGTCTGAGTACTCGTGATCTATTACGTGAGCGGGAATGATATTCATCCATCTGCGCCTTCCTTTGCAGGCTGCGTTGCTATCAAACTGATGCTCTCGATCATGGCGACTCCGGATTCAAGTGGGTTACAAACAATTACGAGACGCGAGCGGCTTTCGCCTCTCGTGTTTCATGGCATAGAGGGCCTGGTCCGCTGCGTAGAGAAGAGTTCCGATGGCAACGGCATCCTTTGGATAACTGACAACTCCCACGCTGACGGAAATCCTTGGCTCTTCTTCATCATTTGCAACCAGACCGCAAATCCGGTGTCCTACCAATTTCGCGGCGGCTATGCCGGTCTCCGGTAGGACCAGAGCAAACTCGTCCCCGCCTTGCCGCGCTGCGGTGTCTACCGACCGGCAGCAGTCTGCCAGGATGTGCGCCAGCCTGCAGAGCGCCCGGTCTCCCGCTAGATGACCATATCGATCGTTGATCTCTTTCAATCCATCGAGGTCCAGCAATACCAGAGAGAATTCCCGCATGGTGCGTTGGGATCGAGAGATCTCTGCGTGCAACGCATCGAAAAGACGGCGATGATTGGCCAAGCCGGTCAGTGAATCGCTCGATGCCTGATGGCGCAGTTGCTCTTCAAGCATCCGCTGCTCGGTGATATCGACAGCGATGATTTCATGGCCGACGCAATCTCCATGCTCGTCATAGATACCGCGTCCGCTCAGCTTGGCTTTCAGAGTCGTTCCGTTTTTCCGCTTCCACTCGATTTCCATAGGGTTGATTCGCATGGTCTCGGAGGAGCGTCCCGCCAATGCTGAGCACGTACCGAGATTAAAGACGCCGTCAGACGGATGATTGGCCGCTAGGAGTTCTTCTTTGGTTGCGTAGCCAAGCATGGTTACCAGGGCCTGGTTGACGTTGAGAAACTTTCCTTGAGCATCACACCGGAATATTCCATAGGCGGGATTGTCCACCAGCGCGTGATACAGCGATTGCGAATGCCGCAAGGCCCTTTCGGCCTCTTCCAACTCCGCACGCAGCTTCTTTTCGTTCAGGGCGCGGCGAACGGCCATGGGCAACTGAGCGATGTGCTCTCCCTCAACGTAATCGAAGGCACCATGAGCGGTTAATTCCGCGATGGATTCCTTTCCCTTGGAGGTGGTCACGAAGAGAAGGGGGATTTCCTCCACGGTTTGACGCAGGAATTGCAAACCCTGCGATCCTTTCCAGCTAGGACTGGGGTACTCGGCAACGACCACATCATAAGACTGGGAGCGGAGCTGTTCGGTACACTGCGCTAAACTCAAAGCGGTATCGGCACTAACAACGAATTGCGCTTTCTTGAGCTCTTGCAGACAGCACTCCACCGTGTCTGCTTCGCGATGGACGAAAAGGATGTGGATAGGACGCGATCGGTGAGAATCCGTGCTCCCAGGACGGGAACCTCTCGGGTCCGACGGGATTTTGTTCTGAGTCCGGCTCGACATGGAAATACTCACCCGGAACCATGGAAGTCGCTCACAAAGAGATCAGCGGCCGAAGCATACACCCTTACGCGCCTATAGTAGGTATGGCAACAAAAGCGAGTCTGTTCAATTTTGAACAGTTGTCGCACAGCCGTACAACGGAGCGCGGGCGGCCAACAGTCTTGTCGCGTTTGGTGGCCAGACCTGCTGAGTCCACTACCGGTATCTCAGAAAAGTCTTAGCTATGTCAACTGAGAACCGAAATATCAACCTCACGGATTGAAAGCCACCGACGCGTTGGAGTCGGTCTGGGCTGCCCAGCAAGCTTCGGTATACCTTGTCAGTCAGATAGGGAACCAAAGGTTTCATCTCGGGCAAACTAGGCAAACTAGCACAAACTACCTCCGCGACTTGTGCCCAAAGTCTCCTCTCAGTAGAATGTTTAATCTTCGTTTCCAACAGTTTTTTTTGTAGACCCCTTGGCAGTCGCATTTTGCAATGACCGCTTCCAGGTCGCGCTCGACGGAGTTGAATCGGAGTCTTACCGAATGGGTCAGCACTACGACGTCGTCGTCATCGGCGGCGGCCACAACGGCCTAGTCAACGCTACCTATCTCGCCAAGGCGGGCAAGAGAGTTGTTGTTCTAGAACGACGCCATGTTCTCGGCGGTGCCGCGGTTACCGAAGAAATCATCCCGGGCTTTCTTTTTTCCGAATGTTCTTACGTTGTCTCGCTCCTTCGTCCAGAAATCATCCGTGAACTCGATCTCCCTCGTCACGGTCTGGAAATTTTGCCCCTCGATGGCACGTTCTCTCCCATGCCCAGTGGTGACTACCTCTGGCGCATGAACGACCACGCCAAATCCGTCCGCGACATTCGCCGCCACTCCCGCCTTGACGCCGAAGCTTACGACGAATTCTCCAAGATGATGACGCCCATGTGCCGCTTCATGAAGCCCATGCTCTCGATGGTTCCTCCCGATCCCACGACGCTCAATCCGAAAGACCTCAAGCAGCTTCACTTCCTCCTTCAGCGCTTCCGCGAACTTTCTTCCGACGAGCGCTACACCCTCGTCCAGCTCATGACCATGAGTTCCGCCGATTTCCTCGACCAATGGTTCGAAACCGACGTCCTCAAAGCCACCATGTCCGCCTCCGGAATCATCGGCACATACCTCGGCATTCGTTCGCCCGGCACCGCTTACGTTCTCCTGCACCACTACATGGGAGAAATCGACGGCGCGTTTCGCTCCTGGGGCTTCAGCCGCGGCGGCACTGGGGCTATTTCGAACGCCATCGCAGACGCCGCGCGGGAAGTTGGCGTCGAAATTCGCATCAAAGCGCCCGTGGGCAAAATTCTCACAAAGAACGGCCGAGCCTACGGCGTCGCCCTTCAGGATGGTGAAGAGCTCTCCGCCAACGTCGTCTCCTCCAGCGTCGACCCGCACCTCACCTTTGAAAAATTTCTCGACCCGCACGAATTGCCTGCCGATTTTCTCGAAGGCGTGCGCCGTTACAAATTTCGTGGTTCTTCCGGCAAGGTCAATCTCGCACTCGACGCGCTTCCCAATTTCATGTGCCTTCCCGGGCCAGGTGCGCATCTTCGCGGCGCCATTTCTATTTCGCCGAGCATGGACTACATGGAGCGAGCCTACGACGACGCCAAGTACGGCCACTACTCGCGTCGTCCTTATATTGACATGGTCATTCCAAGCCTCACCGATCCCAGCGTCGCGCCTCCCGGCAAACACGTTCTTTCTTGCTTCGTGCAATACGCGCCGTACAAGCTCGCCGAAAGCACTTGGGACGATCAGCGCGAAGCCTTTGGCAACAATGTCATCAATACCATTGCGGAGTACGCACCCAACATCAAAGACATCATCATCGGCCGCCAGGTGCTCACCCCGCTCGATCTCGAGCGCGAATTTGGCCTCACCCAGGGCAATATCTTTCAAGGCGAGCTTTCTCTGGAACAGCTTTTCTTCCTGCGCCCTGTCGCCGGTTGGGCTTACTACCGCACCCCCATCCAAAACCTTTATATGTGCGGCTCAGCCACGCACCCTGGCGGAGGCATCATGGGCGCCAACGGCCGTATTGCCAGCCAGGTCATCCTTAAAGAATGGAAAGGCAGTTCGCCGCGCCCCACTGCGGCCGCGTCAAAGGCGTCCAACTAATCATGCCCATCGGACAGCGCGTAGTTCTCATCGGCGGCGGGCACAACGCTCTGATCACCGCTTTTTATCTAGCCAAGGGCGGCTTCAAACCTGTGGTCCTCGAGCGCCGCGAAATGGTTGGTGGCGGTGCCATCACGGAAGAATTTCATCCCGGCTTCCGCGCTTCCACCCTGGCGCACACACTCGGCCCGCTCCGCGCCGATGTCGCGCGTGATCTACAACTCGATAAATTCGATTGTGAAATTCTCTCTCCCGACCCGCGCGTCTTCGCTCCAACGTCCGATGGTAAGGCGCTCCTTTTCTACGACGACGTCGCCAAGACCGCCGCTGGCATCGGGAACTTCTCCGCCAAAGACGCTTCGAAATATGCACAATTCGCTAGCTCGCTCGAAGAAACCGCCAGCTTCTTCACACAACTCGCTTCGATCACGCCTCCCGCAATCGACAAGCCCACTCCCGAAGATTTTTGGAATCTCTTAAAAACTGGCCGCAGCGTTCGCAGCCTTGGAAAGACCGGCATCTTCGATCTTCTGCGCTGGGGTCCCATGGCCGTCGCAGATTTCGTCGCCGAATTCTTCGAAACAGAATTGCTTCGCGCCGTCATCGCCGCTCGCGGCATCTTTGGCACAGCGCTCGGTCCCTGGTCCGCCGGCTCGACTGCCGT
>Ga0179587_10000425_pt1 | contig 17596 bp, 24 predicted proteins | sample CZODoug2_1_08_16_FD_185932 | JGI IMG/M metagenome (GOLD analysis project Ga0179587, IMG submission 185932) | Vadose zone soil fungal communities from Angelo Coast Range Reserve, California, USA - CZODoug2_1_08_16fungal | ecosystem: Environmental > Terrestrial > Soil > Vadose zone | place: USA...
GAGATAATCGAGCGCGACAGGCCCTTGCCGAGGATGTAGGTCTTTACCTCTGGCGGCGCTTTCTTGTCGAGCACCGGCACGAACAATCCCTTGTGCAACTCGGTGCCGATGAAGCAGAGCCATTGGTGCAGCCGGCTGCGCTCCATGCCGGGGCCGGTTGAGATGCGGGCCTGCGGAAAACGATCCGCGACATATTGCAGGATCGCGGCATTCTCGGTGAGCACGAGTCCGTCGTCGGTGCGCAGCGTCGGCACCAGGCCAAGCGGGTTGACCTGCCGGAAGTCCGAGCCGTCGTTCTGCACGACCTTGGTTTTGGGATCGACCTCGAGATAGTTGGCCTCGGCGCCGGCTTCATACAGCGCGATGCGGGTCGCCAGTGAGCAGGCGAGCGGCGAGAAATACAGGTCCATGGATGCCTCCTTGGCGGTTCGGTCCCGGCTTTCGAGACCTGGGGTTGATTTTTATACTGTTCCGCATAATATAAATCGCGTCAAGGAGTTTATTGCGAAATGGTACAAAAAAGTAAAAAGCCGGCGGCGACCCCCGATGCCGTCGCGCCAAAGCGCCGCGGCCGGCCGCGCGCCTATCAGCCCGAAATCGCGCTCGGCAAGGCGCTCGATCTGTTTCGCAAAGACGGCTTTGCCGCCACCTCGCTCGACGACCTCAGCGCCGCCACCGGCATGAACCGGCCGAGCCTTTACGGCGCGTTCGGCGACAAGCGCGAGCTCTACATCAAGAGCTATGCGCGCTACCGCGCCGACGCGCGCGCGGCGATGATCGACATCTTCAGAGACGAACTGCCGATCCGAAGGCGGCTGGAGCGCATCTTTGCGGTGGCGCTCGATATCTATCTGTCCGGCGATGCGGGCCCGCGCGGCTGCTTCACCGTGATGACGGCGGCCTCCGAAGCGGTCTCCGATCCCGAGATCCGCGCCATGGTACTGGAGGGATTTTCCGAACTCGACAAGGCGTTCACCGCCTGCTTTCGGCTTGCGAAAGAGAACCGCGAACTGCCGCCAACAGCCGATCCGGTGGTGCTCGCGCAATTGGCATCCGCGACCATCCACAGCATTGCCGTCCGCGCCCGCGCGCGCGTGCCGCGCAAGGAATTGGAAGCGATCGTGAAGGGCGCGGTCGATGTGATGGTGCGCGGTTAGTCCCGACGTGGTCCCGGCTCTGGTGCGCAATTGCGCACCAGGCGGTGACGACGCAGATATCTAATAGCCGCGCGCGGGATCGACGACATTCTCCAACGCGCCGCCGGCTTCAAAGCGTTCGATCTGCCGCGCCACGTATTTCGATATCTCGTCTGGATCGGTATCGGCGGCGTTATGCGGCGTCAGGACGACCTTGGGATGCGTCCAGAACGGGCTGTCCGCCGGAAGCGGTTCATTGGCGAAGACGTCGAGCGATGCGGCACCGAGCGTGCCGTCGTCGAGGCATTGCAGGATGTCGGCTTCGTCTTGCAGCCCGCCGCGCCCGGCATTGATCAGGACGGGCGCCCCGAGCGGACTGTTCCGGTTGAGCTTCGCGAACAATTCCCGGTTCAGGATGTGTCGGGTATCCGATGTGAGCGGCAGCAGGCAGACCAGGATGTTGCTCCGCTGCAGAAACGCGTCGATCTGCGCACTGCCGTGAAAGCACTCGATGCCCTCGATCTGCTTCTGGCTGCGGCTCCAGCCCGCTACGCGAAAGCCGATGAGCCGCAGCGCTTCGGCGGCGTCGGCCCCGAGCGTGCCAAGGCCCATGATGCCGACCGAAATCGCGCTCGCCGGCCATTGAAACTTCGGCTCCCAGCGCTTCTCGCGCTGGCTGGCTCTTAAGTAAAGCTCCTGCCGATGATGCATCAGCACGTGAAGCACGACATATTCCGTCATTCGATGGGTGAGATCGCCGACCGCCACGCGAACCAGCGGCACTTTCGGCAGGCTCGAATCGGCCATCAGCGCGTCGACGCCGGCACCCAGATTGAAAATGACGCGCAGGTTTGGAAACGCGGCAAGATCGCCGTGGCCCGGCTTCCAGACCGCGGCGTAGTTAACCTCCGTTGGATCGATGCCCGCCTGCGGTAGCAGCAAAACGCGCCGGTCCTTGCATACGATGTCGAACCGGCTCTTCCATCGCTCGGGAGACCAGTTTGCGGACCCGCCGCGCACCAGCAGGGCGAGCGCACCTCTATTCATCGGATTTTCGCCTTTTACTTTGCGGAATTGCGAGTGATCTTACCGGTCCGGGTTGTCTGTGCAAAATATTTCCCTTCCCTGTCGGCCACCGTCATACTCATTCGTCTTCCAATCAAACGGGAACCCCTCCCCATGCTCTACGCCATCCTCTGCTACCACGACGAAGACACCGTCGGTTCCTGGACCAAGGAACAGGACGCCGCCGTCATGAAGAAGCTTGCCGTCGTGCAGGACAAGCTGACAAAACAGGGCCGGCTCGGGCCAGTGGCGCGGCTGTTGCCGACGACATCGGCGACCACACTGCGCAAGGACGATCCGCCGCTCGTGATCGACGGGCCCTATGCCGAGACCAAGGAGCAGCTGCTCGGCTTCTACGTCATCGACTGCAAGAATCTCGACGAGGCGCTCGACGTCGCCCGCGATCTCGGGGCGGCCAATCCCGGCGGCGCTTATGAAATCCGCCCGGTAGGTGTACTGAATCCAGGGAGCATCAAGCCGTGACCGACACCGCCTGGATCGATGCCGCGCTGACTTCGGCGCGTCCCCAGGCGGTCGGCGCGCTGCTGCGCTATTTTCGTAATCTCGACACCGCCGAGGAGGCGTTCCAGAACGCCTGCCTGCGCGCGCTGAAAAGCTGGCCGCAGAACGGTCCGCCGCGCGACCCGGCGGCCTGGCTGATCATGGTCGGACGCAATGTCGCGATCGATGACATCAGGCGGAACCGCAAGCAGGAACCGCTGCCCGAGGACGAGGCGATTTCCGATCTCGACGACGCCGAGGAGGCGCTGGCCGAACGGCTCGACGGTTCGCATTATCGCGACGACATTCTGCGGCTGCTGTTCATCTGCTGCCATCCGGATCTGCCGGCGACGCAGCAGATCGCGCTGGCGCTGCGCATCGTCTCCGGCTTGACGGTGAAACAGATCGCGCGTGCGTTTCTCGTCACCGAGGCGGCGATGGAGCAGCGCATCACCCGCGCCAAAGCGCGCGTCGCCGACGCCGACGTGCCGTTCGAGACGCCGGGCGCCGTGGAGCGCACCGAGCGGCTTTCCGCCGTCGCCGCCATGATCTATCTGATTTTCAACGAGGGCTACTCCGCCAGCGGGGACACCGTCGAGATTCGCGCGCCCTTGTGCGAGGAAGCCATTCGCCTGGCGCGGCTACTGCTTCGGCTGTTCCAGAGCGAACCCGAGATCATGGGACTGACGGCGCTGTTGATGCTGCAGCATGCCCGCGCGGCGGCGCGCTTCGACGCCGAGGGCGCCTTGGTGCTGCTCGACGATCAGGATCGCTCGCTTTGGAATCAGAAGATGATCGCCGAAGGCCTGGCGCTGATCGACAAGGCGATGCGCCATCGCCAGAGCGGGCCGTATCAGATTCAGGCGGCGATCGCGGCATTGCATGCCCGCGCCGCAAAGCCCGAAGACACCGACTGGACGCAAATCGATCTGCTCTATGGCGCGCTCGAAATCATGCAGCCGTCGCCGGTGGTGACGCTGAACCGCGCGGTCGCGGTGTCCAAGGTACGCGGACCCGAGGCGGCGCTGGAGATGATCGAGCCGCTCGCGTCGCGGCTTTCGAACTATTTTCATTTCTTCGGCGTGCGCGGCGCCTTCCTGATGCAGCTTGGCCGCAACGAAGAAGCCCGCGTGGCATTCGACCGCGCCATCGCGCTCGCCAACACCTCGGCGGAGGCTGCCCACATCCGGATGCATCTCGACCGGCTGATGCGCGACAGCCAGCCGCAAGGTGCGAAGGCGGGGAAGTAAGAGCCGCGGACTTCCGTCATGGCCGGGCTTAGCCGTCCGAAGGACGGCGTCGCTTCCGCTCGCCTATGCCCGGCCATCCACGTCTTCAAGCGCTCTCAACAAGAAAGACGTGGATGCCCGGCACAGGCCGGGCATGACGAAATTGGAAAAATCTCCACTCCTCTGTCGGATTACACCCGTCTCGTTCGTCCTGGGATTGTGCATCACCAATCCATCCAAGGAGACGCGCGATGAACATTCAAAACAGCAAGACTATCGACGAAACCAAAATCCGCAGCCTGATAGACGAGCGGGCCAATGCGCTCCGCAACAAGGACGCCCGCGGCGTGATATCCCATCTCGCGGAGGATTTCGTACAGTTCTCGCTCGCACCGCCGCTGATCGCCACGGATGCAAATGTGAAGGGCTTTGAAGCCTGGTTTGCGACCTGGCAAGGCCAGCTCGGCTGCGAACTCCGCGACCTCACCATCGCGGTTGACGATGGCATCGCCTTCAGTCACGGCCTCAACCACATGACAGGCACCAAGACCGATGGACAAAAGGTCGATCTGTGGTTTCGCCAGACGTTGTGCTTCCGGAAAATCCATGGCGCCTGGACCATCGTGCATGAGCATGAATCGGTGCCGTTCTACATGGACGGCAGCTTCCGCGCCGCGATCGATCTGAAACCTTGACATTCCGGACAACGATTCATTCAAGGAGAAAGCCATGTCGACGATTGCCGAGACCGCAGCGGTCTCAAGACCGATGCTCTGGTTGGGCCGCGTTCTCAGCGGTCTCGTCATTGTGTTTCTGCTGTTCGATGGCGCCATCAAGCTGGTGCCCTGGCCGGTCGTCACGGAAACGATGGACAGGATGGGTTATGGTTCGAGCGAAAGTCTGGCGCGAACCCTCGGCGTTATTACCGTCGCCTGCACCGTCCTCTACGCGATCCCGCCGACCTCGATCCTGGGCGCGATCCTGCTGACTGGCTATCTCGGCGGCGCGATGGCATCGCATGTGCGGATCGGCAGCCCGCTGTTCACCCACACGCTGTTCGGGCTCTATCTGGGCCTGATGGTGTGGGGCGGGCTGTGGTTCCGCGATGGGAGTTTGCGCGACTTGATACCCTGGCGGCGTTGATTTGCCGCGCTGACAATTCACAAATAGGGAGTTTGCCATGTTCGAGATCATTGCCATCATCGCCGTCGTGCTTGCGATCGCCATCGCGATCCTGCTCATCCTCGCCGCGACCAAGCCGAATACGTTCACCGTGCGGCGCGCGACCACGGTCAAGGCGGCGCCGGAAGCAATATTTCCGTTGATCAACGACTTCCATCAATGGGGAACCTGGTCGCCTTACGAAACCAAGGATCCCGCGATGAAGCGCACCTACAGCGGGACGGCGAGCGGCAAGGGCGCGGTCTATGCATGGCAAGGCAACAAGAATGTCGGTTCCGGCCGCATGGAAATTCTCGACAGTTCGGCGCCTTCGAAAATCGTCATCAAGCTCGATTTCTTCGCGCCGTTCGAGGGCCACAACACCGCCGAGTTCACAATGCTGCCGCAGGGCGATGTCACCAACGTCACATGGCTCATGCATGGTCCAGTTCCGTTCATGGCGAAGATCATGCACGTGCTGATGAACATCGACCGCATGGTCGGCAAGGATTTTGAAATTGGTCTCGCCAATCTGAAAAGACTAACCGAGAAGTAACCCGATATTCGAAACATCAACCAGCAAGGAGCCAGCGATGCAGGTCAATCCCTATCTGTTCTACAACGGCAATTGCGAAGCCGCGCTCAAGTTTTACCAAAAAGTGCTGGGCGCCGAGATCGAGGCGATGCTGACCTATGAGGGCGGGCCGGAAGAGATGCCGACGCCGCCGGAATGGAAGAAGAAGATCATGCACGCCAAGATATCGATCGACGGCGAGGTGATCATGGCGTCCGACGCGTATCCCGGGCACTTCCACCAGCCGCAGGGCTTCTCGGTCTCACTGCAGGTCGAGGACCCCGCCGATGCCGAACGCAGGTTCAAGGCTCTGGCAGAGGGTGGCAGCGTCAACATGCCGTTTGGGAAGACCTTCTTCTCCAAGGGCTTCGGCATGTGCGTCGACCAGTTCGGGATTCCCTGGATGGTCAACTGCCCGATGGAGCAATGATCGTCTACCGGCAGGCCGGATAGATCGCCGTGAGCTCGCGCCCGCGCAACAGCAGCAGGCGCGAGCTCAAGCCGCCGCGGCGGCGAATCCAGCCCCGGACCGCGGCCGGATAGGCTTCCAGCACAAGTTCGGATGCTTCCGGCTCGGCGTACATCCGGCCACGCGCGTCGACCGATCGCGCCGCGTGAAATCCCAGTATCGCCTTGCGGGTCACGCAGATGCGATCGCCGGGCACCATGCTCAGCACCAGCGTGCAGGCCGACAAGCATGGTCCGTCGATGACGACGCGTTCGCCCGAGGCCCGCACGCGCTCGAACAGATCGAGGAACGGACCGACCTGACCGCCCGGGCTGGCGAGGATGCGAACCTCGGCATGCGCCGGCGACAAGATGAGCGCGCACAGCATGGTTGCGAGAAAAATGGCTTTCATGACGGCCGGTCGCATCATGCGCGGCTCCTTCCATCTCGATGACCGTATGAAATAAGCAATGGCAGAGCGTGAGGCAAGGTTTCGTCACTTGCCCGCGCCGGAGACCCCGGCTTCGGAAAATGTGGCCATTCCGCCATGGCAGGCCAGCGCCGCGCGCAGCAGCAGGATGGCGACGCCCGCGCCTGAGGCTTCGCCGAGCCGCATGTTGAGATCGAGCAGCGGATCGAGGCCGAGTTCGCCAAGCAACGCCCGGTGGCCGGATTCGGCGGAGACATGTCCCGCGCGGCAATGATCCAGGATGCCTGCTTGCAGACGCGCGAGCGGGACGACGGCCGCGGTCGCGACGAATCCGTCGAGCAGCACGGGAATGTGATGACGCCGCGCGGCGAGGATCGCGCCGGCGATGGCGGCGAGTTCGCGTCCGCCTAACGCCGCTGCCACTGCGAGCGGATCGCCCGATATCGCGCGATGAAAGCCGAGCGCGGCATCGATCGCCGCGCGTTTGCGCGCCAGTCCGGCATCGTCGACGCCGGTGCCGCGGCCGGCCCAGCGCGCAGCCCCGCCGCCAAGCAATGCCGCGCACAGCGTCGCCGCCGTGGTGGTGTTGGCGATGCCCATCTCACCGACCGCGAGCAGATCGCCGTCCGGCGGCACCGTTCGATATCCGATGTCGACCGCGCCCAGAAATTCGTCGACGTCCATCGCGGGCGCGACCGTGAAGTCGCGCGTCGGGCGGTCGAGTTCGATCGGCACCACCCGCAGCCCGGCGCCGGCAAGTTTGGCGATCTGGTTGATGGCCGCGCCGCCGCTCGCGAAATTCGCTACCATCTGTTCGGTTACTGCTTGCGGATAGGCCGATACGCCGCGCGCTGCTATGCCATGATTGCCGGCAAACACCGCGATCGTGACGCGGTCGAGTTGCGGAATTTCGCGGCGCTGCCAGCGCGCCAGCCATATTGCAAGCTCTTCGAGACGGCCAAGACTTCCCGGTGGCTTGGTGAGCGATTGCTGCCGCAGAGTTGCGACGTCGGCCGCGTGCACGTCGCCGACGGGCAGATCGCGACAGAAGGCGCGGATATCGTCTAGACTATCGAACTGCATGCGATTCCCTTGTCGAGTGGGTCGCGAACCAATGATTCCTTCGGATTCTCTACCATGAATGACTGGCTCGACGACCTTCGAACCGCCGTCGCATTCCTGACCCGGCTGCCGATGCCGCATCCGATAGGGCCGATGCCCGCGAATTTTGTCCGCGCGCACCGGATGTTTCCGCTGGTGGGCGCCGCGATCGGCGGCGCAGTGGGCCTGCTCTTTCTCGGCATGCGGGCGATCGGCGTGCCCGACCTCGCCGCGGCGGCGCTTGCCTTGGGGGCGAGTGCGATCCTGACCGGCGCGCTGCACGAGGATGGACTTGCCGATGTCGCCGATGGATTCGGCGGCGGCCGCGACCCCGCAGCGAAGCTTGAAATCATGCGCGACAGCCGGCTCGGCACGTATGGTGCGCTGATCCTGATGGTGAGTTTTGTGACCAAACTTTCCGCGCTGGCAGCGCTTCCGGATGCCATTGTCGTGCAAAGCCTGATCGCGGCGCATGCGCTGGCGAGGGGCGTGTTGCCGGTCATGTCGATGGGCCTGCCTTACGCGCGTCAGGACGGATTGGCTGCCAACGCGGGCAGGCCCGATCTCGCGACGGCGGGAATTGCGGGGGCATTTGCGCTTGTTGTTGCCTTGCTGGCGCTGCCGGGGAGCGACGCGCTGTGGGCGGCACTGGTGGCGGCCGCCGTGGCGATCGGCATGGCATGGCTGGCGCAACGGCAAATCGGCGGCCAGACCGGCGATGTGCTCGGCGGCGCCGAGCAACTCGGCGAGACGGCCATCCTCGTGCTGCTCGCCGCGCGGCTGGCTTGAGCGTCATCGATGGGCACCGAGACAAATCTTTGGCTGATCCGGCACGCCCGGGTCGACGGGCCGCGCGGTGTCATCCATGGTCCGGACGCGCCGGCTGATACCAGCGACGCCGCAGCCTTCGCCGCGCTGAAGGCGCGATTGCCCAAAAATGCTTTTGCGGTCAGCAGTCCGGCGCGGCGGACACGGGAAACCGCAGCTAGCCTCGGGCTCGATCCGGTCATAGAGCCCGCCTTTCGTGAACAGGATTTCGGGGTTTGGACCGGACGGCGGCACAACGATCTCGTCGCCGAGCTTGGCGACGCCTACCAGGATTTCTGGAAATCCCCGGCCAGCAACCGGCCGCCCGGTGGCGAAAGTTTTGTCGATCAGATTGCCCGCGCGGATGCAGGGCTGGCACCGTTGCCGGCGGGCGATGTCGTGCTCGTCGTGCATTCCGGTACGATCCGCGCCGCGCTCGCCATCGCGCTTGATCTTAATCCCGACGGCGCGCTGCGCTTTGTGATCGATCCGCTCTCGGTGACGCGGATCGATCGTCTCGAGAGCGGCTGGCGCGTCGTCGCGGTCAACCAGCGCTGTCAGGACGCTTAGAGCATGATCCGGAAAAGCATGCCCTCGGGCCACGACCCGATGGGTGGGAACCGGTTTTCCCTCGCGACAAACGCGAAGCGTTTGCGCGGAGATCATGCTCAAACAAAAAGATAGAGCGGGTTGACGATTCGAAGCAAAGTCATCCCGCTCTAATGCCGCAAATCGCAGGCTGCCACACGGTTGATGTCGGCCAGGCGCCGGTCGGCGCTTGCGCTGAAGTCCAGGCTGGCCACCAGTTCGAGCAGGCGACAGTAAGCGAGATCCGCGACCGCGACCGGCAAGGGCTCTTCATCAAAAGTATCGACATAGCTGCCGACGACAGTATTCAATAGCCGACACAAAGCGCGTTGCTCGGGGTCGCTCTTGCTGACATCATCTAGTTTTTGCTGGAAAGTGCGGAAGGTCCGCAATCCGTGGTGCTGTTGCGAAAGCCACGTATGCAAGTCGTTCATTGAAGCCTCTTCAGGTGGGAGAAGAAGCTACCGGCTTGTACAGTCGGGGAGGGCGGCAGACAAATGCTTTTTTTGCAGATCTCTGCCGCAAATTATGCAGACGCGGAAAATTTCATTGCCGCGCATCGCAAGGCCATTCGGTGCATCCTTTTTTGGAACTTAACCGTTCCGTCTCTCGCCGCGCAGCGTCGGCAACCCGATGCCGGCGGCGTCGAAGCCGCCATCGACGGCGAGGATCTGTCCCGTGATGTAGCTTGAGCGGTCGCTGCATAGAAAGAACACCGCCTCCGCCAGTTCTTCCTCCAGGCCGTAACGATTCAGTGGGATCGTGTCGTGATAGTCGGCGCGGATTTCAGGGGTGTGAACGGCCTTCGCCATCGCGGTCTCGACCGGACCGGGCGCGACGCCGTTGACGCGAATGCCGAGCGACGCCAGTTCGACGGCGAGTTGTTTTGTCAAATGCGCGAGCCCGGCCTTGCTGGTGCCGTAGGCCGAGCGCAAGGTCGAGGCCCGCACCGCCGAGATCGAGGTAATGTTGACGATCGCGCCGCCGCCGTGCTCGCGCATCAGGGGGGCGGCCGCCTTGGTGCACAGGAACGGTCCGGTCAGATTGACCTCCAGTACGCGTTTCCAGTCGTCGTTGGACGTCTCCAGCAGCGGCGCGAACACCGCGACGCCGGCATTGTTGACGAGCGCGTCGAGCCGGCCGAAGCGCCGCTCGATTTCGGCGACAGCGCTCGCAACGGCCTTCGCGTCGGAGACGTCGCAGTGCAGCCCCAGCGTATGTCCGGCAGCGGCAAGCGCCTCGACGCTCTTCCACAACAGTTCGCCCTCGATATCGAGCAGCGCCACGCACCAGCCCTCGGCGAGAAACCGTTTCGCGACCGCAAGCCCGATGCCACGTGCGGCACCGGTTACCAGCGCGACTTTTTGCGGGGAGGGGGTCATGGGACGGTCCATCGGCGATTGATCAAGGTGCGCCTCTATAACCCAAGCCATCCGGCCTGTCCCGGCCGCGGTGCAGCATGGTTCCGTTGACGCGCATCGCTTGCGCGCCGCGCAGGATCCGGGGCACGCTCTCACAGGTGAAAGAAGCGGGCAGTCATGGCAGTGAAGGGGCCGGTTCAATGATCGTCGTCGATGTCAGGGACATGCTGCCTGAGCAATGGCGGCTGGGCGTGGAAACCCGCATGCTGGTTTCGGCCGGCAATGGCGCGGCACAACTCTGTATCTTCGAGCAATGGATCGCGCCCGGCGCCGGCGCGCCGACTCATTCGCATCCCGTGGAGGAGGTGCTGACCGTGCGCGACGGCGAAGCCGAGATGTGGATGGAGGAACAGCGCGTCACCGTGTCGGCCGGCCAGTCGCTGATCGTGCCGGCGGAACGCATGCACGGCTTCCGCAATTCGGGCAACGTCACGCTTCACATCCACGCGGTGCTGGCGTCGCCGATTTTCGAAGCCACGATGGAAGGCGCCACGGAAACCGTGCGGCGCTGGGAGGCGGTGTGAGTGCCGTCATCCTGAGGTGCGAGACCTTGCAAGCCGCGTCGTAAATCCGCTCCTCACTTCTTCCCCTTCCTTGCCACCACCTTCTCATACGCCTTCTGCAACCGCTCGCCCACACTCAGCCCGGCCTGCTTGCGTCGCTTCACGCCGAGATGGGTCTCGCGCAGCTCGTCCATAAACTCGGCCCACATTTTCGGACCGCCTTCGCTCAAGAGCTTGGCACGGATGCCGAGTTCCTCGCTCACCGGCAGATATTTGAATCCCCAGCCCGACATCTGCGCCAGAATCGGCAGCAGTTCGATGCCCTGTTCGGTCAGCGAATAGATCCCCTTCTGCTTGTGGCTGGGATCGTCAGCCCAGGTGATGATGCCCTGGTCGAGCAGCGTCTTCAGCCGGTCGGCGAGGATGTTGGAGGAAATGCCTTCCTCGGATTTGGTCAACAGCTCGCGAAAATGCCGCCGGTTGCCGAACATCATGTCGCGGATGATCAGGAGACTCCATTTGTCGCCGACCACCTCTAACGTGAGGTTGATCGGGCAGCCGGAGCGCTGGGCTTCGTCCATGGGCGGTATCCAAACATGCGGCGAAACGCCACGAAAAGACCGCTTGCAATATTGCACCAGTTATCTCAGGATACAACCAGTTGCAATATGCAAGCGGTTAGAAAGGAAACGCAATGGCGAAGCTGATCATGTGGAACCTGATGACGCTCGACGGTTTCGTCGAAGGGCCCAACCGCGATATCTCCTGGCATTTCGACGTCTGGGGCGACGAACTCGAAAAACTCTCGATCGAGCAGGGCAGGGCCGCCGGCGGACTGATGTTCGGCCGTGTGACTTACGAACTGATGGCGAACCACTGGCCGAACGCGACCGGCGAGGTCGCGGACTTCATGAACGCGCTGCCGAAATTTGTGTTCTCGCGCACGCTGCCGAAATCCAATTGGAACAACACCCGGATGTTCAACGCCGATGTGCCTGAAACGGTGGCACGATTGAAGCGTGAAAGTGCCAAGGACATCTTGCTGTTCGGCAGCGCCGATCTCGCGGCAAGTCTGATGCCGCATGGCCTGATCGACGAGTTCCGCGTTGCCGTGAACCCGATCATCCTCGGCGGCGGCACGCCGCTGTTCAAGCAAGGCGAGCGCGTGAAACTGAAACTTCTCGACACGCGGGCGTTATCTACCGGCATCGTCATCCTGCGCTATGCGCCTGCTACATAAGGAGATCGAATGTTGCTCACGCTGCATTTCCACCCCTTGGCGTCGTTTTGCTGGAAGGCGTTGATCGCCTTGTACGAGAACGATACGCCGTTCGCGCCGAACATGGTCGATCTCGGCAACACGGCCGATCGCGCCGCGCTGTTGAAGCTGTGGCCGATCGGCAAGTTTCCGGTGCTGCGCGACGACGCGCGCGACCAGACCGTTCCGGAGTCGAGCATCATCATCGAATATCTTGACCGGCATTATCCCGGCCGCACCCAGTTCATTCCGGCGGATCCCGATCTCGCATGGCAGACACGGCTGCGCGACCGGTTCTACGATCTCTATCTCCACCTGCCGATGCAGAAGATCATGGGTGACAGGCTTCGCGCCGAGGGCAAGAAGGATCCGCATGGCGTGGAAGAAGCGAGAGAACAGCTGCAGACGTCCTATCGAATGATCGAGGCGCAGATGTCGGTCGGCACCTGGGCGACGGGGGAAACGTTCGGTCTCGCCGATTGCGCGGCGATGCCCCCGTTGTTCTACGGCAACATGGTCGAGCCGTTCGGCGATGCGCATAAAAACGTGACGGCTTATTACGAGCGGCTGAAGGCGCGTCCGTCGGTCGCGCGCGTGCTGAAGGAGGCCGAGCCCTATTTCAACATGGTTCCGAAATGAGGAGGCCGAAATGACCTCAAGCAAAGCGGAAATGATCCGCGGCATCTTTGCCGCCTACATGTCGAACGATCGCAAGGTCGTCGAGGATGCACTCACCGACGATTTTCGTTTCACGAGTCCGTATGACGACGAGATCGACAAGGCGACCTATTTCGAACGCTGCTGGCGCAACAGCAACTGGATCGAGCGCCACGAGCTCGAGAAAATCTTCGTCGACGGCAGTGAGGCGTTTGTGACCTATCGGTGCGTAGCCAAAGGCGGCAAGAACTTCCGGAACACGGAGTTTTTCACCTTCGAAGGCGACAGCGTCAAACGCATCGATGTCTATTTCGGCGCGACATACGAAAATGGCGCGTTCGTCAAACAACCGTCGTAAAACATTGGAGCAGCAGAACGGTCACTATTCGATCACCTCGGCGCGGGCGATGCGGCAATCAAACGTCCGTTATGGACAGATCGCGAGCCTTTGGTGCGAAAGGCGTTTTGGGCAAACCGATCGCCCAATGCAGGGTGCCCGAGGCGGTGCGATCCCGACCGCAATTACTTCCGAAATAATTTCGTCCGGCATGTCGGTGCCGCAAAACACGGTTCGTCATATCCATAGAGCCGGGGCTCGGCGATCGCCCAAAACCCGGTCACTGGAATTTGAACCCAACGGAGCGAGACGATGCGATTCATGGTGATTGTGAAGGCCGACAACAACAGCGAAGCCGGCGTGATGCCGAGCACGGAATTGCTGACGGCAATGGGCAAGTTCAATGAAGAGATGGTGAAGGCCGGTGTCATGCTGGCGGGCGAAGGTCTGCATCCGAGTTCGAACGGCGCCCGCATCAGATATTCCGGCAAGGATCGCACCGTCACCACGGGTCCTTTTGGGGCCACCCGCGAACTCGTCGCCGGCTTCTGGCTGATCCAGGTGAAGTCGCGGGACGAGGCGATCGAATGGATGAAGCGCGCGCCGTTCGACGGCGGCTCCGAGATCGAAATCCGGCAGGTCTTCGATGCGGAGGATTTCGGCGAAGCGCTGACGCCCGAATTGCGCGAACAGGAACAACGCCTCCGCGCGCAGGCGAGGAAATAAAGCTAGCGCCCGTCATTCCGGGATGCGCCGCTTGGCGCAGACCCGGAATCCAGAGATTAGTAGCGCCAGATTCCGGGTTCGTGCTTCGCACGCCCCGGAATGACAACAAAATTGCAGACAGGACACACGATCATGCGATTCATGATGCTGATGATTCCCCTGGGCTATGAGACCGCGCCGCCGGACGTCAAACTCGATCCCGAGCGTGTGGCAGCGATGATGAAATACAATCGGGCGCTGAAAGACGCCGGCGTGCTGATCACGCTCGACGGCCTGCACCCGCCGTCGATGGGGGCACGGGTTTCGTTCGCGAGCGGCAAGCCCCTGGTAACCGACGGTCCATTCGCCGAGGCCAAGGAAGTGCTCGGCGGTTACTGGATGATCGATGTGAAATCACGGGAGGAGGCGATCGCCTGGGCGACGCGCTGCCCGGCCTCCAGCAATGAGGTCATCGAAATTCGTCAGGTGCAGGAAATGTCGGATTTCCCCGCCGACGTCCAGGAGGCGGCGGCTGGATTTACCGAATTGAAGGGCAAGCCCGGACGTTAACGGACGTTAACGTTTGTGCCGGCGTCTGGTCGCGCGATTCGGGGCGGACGCTGGCTGGAACTGGCGCTAGTGACCTTTGCGGCCGGCTCATGTAAAAGCCTTTCACATGAGCTGGCGCAAGGAACAACGCCGCGCCGAGCGCGGCTATCATCACGGCAATCTGAAAGAGGCGCTGCTGCAGGCCGCACTCGGGCTGATCGCGGAGAAGGGCCCGGCGGGGTTCACCTTCGCCGACGCCGCGCGTTCGGCCGGCGTCAGCCCCGCGGCGCCTTACCGGCATTTTCGCGATCGCGACGAGCTGCTTTCGAGCATCGCGCAACGCGGCTTCGAGCAGTTCGAGGAAGCGCTGACCCAGGCCTGGGACGATGGCCGTCCGGACACCGTCACGGCGTTCGAGCGGGTCGGCAAAGCCTATCTCGCGTTCGCCCGCGCGGAGCCGGCGTTCTATTCGGCGATGTTCGAATCAGGGCTTCCCGTCGACCTTAATCCTGCATTGTTAGCGGCAAGCGAGCGCGCTTTCGGCATCATCCGGGCCGCCGCCGAGCGTTTAGCCGCGCTGGCGCCACCCGGCATGCCGCGCCCGCCGGCACTGATGATGGCGCTGCATATCTGGTCGATGTCGCACGGCGTGGCGTCGCTGTTCGCTCGTGGCGATGCGGCGCGCCGCAAGCTGCCGATGTCGGCGGAAGACCTTCTGGAAGCGGAGGTGTTGATCTATCTGCGCGGTCTCGGCTTCCCGACCGACCGTCGACCGCCCGCCCAAAAAGACCAAGCGGACCAGAAGCCGCCCGGGCCGCCGCCGGTGCCGCCATCCGGTCCTTGGGGCACCCCAAAATAAATTCGAGCGCGCCGCCAGCGCCCGGCTTGACAAAAACCGGGGATGGTTTAGGTATGTAAATGTTATTTACATTCACAACGGCGTGATGCCGTCATGGAGAGGGAAATGGCCTACACCGCAGATGTCAATCGATGGCGCGGCCCCGCCGAAGAGAACTACCGACCACATATGCTTGAGTCGCCGTGGCACCCCGGCTGGATTGCCGTGACCGTGCTGGGTTTCATCATCTGGTGGCCGATCGGCCTTGCCCTTCTCTTTTTCACACTTGGGAGCAGAAAAATGGGTTGTTGGAGTCATCAAGACCGCTGGGCCAATAAGATGGAGCGGATGCAGTACAAGATGGAGCGGATGCGCGGCCGCATGGAGCGTCGCGGCTTCGGTTTCGGCGGCCCGCCGTCGAGCGGCAACCGCGCCTTCGACGAATACCGCATGGAAACCTTGCGGCGCCTGGAGGAAGAGCAGACCGAGTTTCGGGATTTCCTCGATCGGCTGCGCCACGCCAAGGACAAGGAAGAGTTCGACCAGTTCATGGCGCAGCATCGGACCCGCCCGACGCCGCCGCCCTCGGACGGTCAGCCCCAGGCGTAAGTCTCGGCAATATCGGGGCTCGGCCTCCGGCGTCATGCGCCATCCGGCCTGACGGCGACACCACCGCCCGTTTGCGAAAGCAGACGGGCGGTTTTGCGTATGGGAATCCCGATTCTGGCGCAGCCCGTTACCTCTCGTTGCCGCCCTTTGCCGCAGCAAATTCTCCTTTGGTAACCTCGCATTAACCATGATTGGCGTCTGGTTAGAGGCGTAAGGTCGCGCCGATAGGCCCTTGTTTTGACATGTTGGCGGCGGATGCAAGCCTCGGCTTCGGCGGGCCTCCCATGCGACACAACAAGGCGCCAGCGTTGGCGCTTACCGCTGCGTCTGGCGCGCGGCTGTGGAACCGGCAGCCATTTGCTCCCGGAGGATTTGGGACGCTTGCGTTGAGAGGATACCGCTTATGAATCCGGCCGACGTGGCTCAGACAGCCTTGCCGCTGGCATCCACCGACGTATCGCTGATCGCGCTTTTCTTTCAGGCTCACTGGATCGTGAAAGCGGTCATGCTGGGGCTGCTGGCCTGTTCGGTCTGGGTATGGGCGATCGCGATCGACAAGACGTTCCTGTATGCGCGCACCAAGCGCGCCATGGATCGCTTCGAACAGGCGTTCTGGTCGGGGCAGTCGATCGAGGAACTTTATCGCTCGCTGTCCGCCAAGCCGACGCAATCGATGGCGGCCTGCTTCGTCGCGGCGATGCGCGAATGGAAGCGGTCGTTCGAAAGCCAGGCACGCTCTTTCGCCGGGCTTCAAATGCGCATCGAAAAGGTCATGAATGTCTCCATCGCCCGGGAAATCGAGCGGCTGGAACGCCGCCTGCTGGTGCTGGCGACGGTCGGTTCGGCGGGCCCGTTCGTCGGCCTGTTCGGCACCGTCTGGGGCATCATGTCGAGCTTCCAGTCGATCGCGGCCTCGAAGAACACCTCGCTCGCGGTGGTGGCCCCGGGCATCGCGGAGGCGCTGTTTGCCACGGCAATCGGCCTTATCGCTGCCATTCCGGCGACTATCTTCTACAATAAGTTCACCTCCGAGGTGAATCGGCAGGCCCAGCGGCTGGAAGGGTTCGCCGACGAATTTTCAGCGATCCTGTCGCGCCAGATCGACGAACGGGCGTGAGGTGCGGTATGTTATGAGCGCATCGTGATGAGGAACGTATCATGGCGATGAACATGGCAGGCTCGCCGGGCGGCGGACGCCGCGGCCGGCGTCGCGCGGTGATGGCGGAGATCAACGTTACGCCGATGGTGGACGTAATGCTGGTGTTGCTGATCATCTTCATGGTGTCGGCGCCGCTGTTGACGGTCGGCGTGCCGCTCGATCTGCCGCAGACCCAGGCCAAGAGCCTGGAGCAGGACAAGACCCCGCTGCAGCTTTCAGTCGATGTTCAGGGAAGGGTGTTTATCAACGACACCGAAGTGGCCATGAACGAGCTGATACCGAAATTAAAGGCGATCACGGACGCCCGAGGCGGCATGGAAGAGCGTATATTCATGCGGGCGGACAAGAAGGCGGATTACGGAACCGTGGCGAGGGTCATGGGGCAGCTGTCGGGCGCGGGGTTCAAGCGGCTGGCGCTGGTCACCGAGGTGGAGCAGGGGTCCTAGGGGTGAACGTCGACAAGACACTGGTGGCGTCCGTGGCCCTGCACGTCCTCGTGAACGGGCGGGGGCTGGCGTCG
>Ga0179587_10000427_pt1 | contig 17564 bp, 14 predicted proteins | sample CZODoug2_1_08_16_FD_185932 | JGI IMG/M metagenome (GOLD analysis project Ga0179587, IMG submission 185932) | Vadose zone soil fungal communities from Angelo Coast Range Reserve, California, USA - CZODoug2_1_08_16fungal | ecosystem: Environmental > Terrestrial > Soil > Vadose zone | place: USA...
GCTCTTCGGCGTCGCAACCCTCGGCATCCTTCTCGGCGGCGGATTGAGTCTCGCGGCGGCAGGACAAGAGCTGTTCGATTGGCCGTCGCTGGGGCGCGCGCGCTTCCCGGTGGAACGGTTGGGGGCGGTCGTGTTGGCCTTGGGTTATGTGGCCGCGGTCATCGCCGCTGTGAACCTCTCGGGCGGGCGGAGGATACTGGGCTGGGCCGCGCCGCTCGGCCGCATGGCATTCACCAACTATCTGGCGCAATCCGTGATCTGCGGCTGGATATTTTACGGCTATGGTCTAAGCCAATTTGGCCGCCTCGGCGTGGCCGCGACACTGGCGATAGGCATTTTCGTGTATGTCGCGCAGGTGGTGTTCAGCGCGTGGTGGCTGCGCCGCTATCGGTTCGGTCCTGTCGAGTGGCTCTGGCGCTCGTGCATGTATGGGGCACCGCAGCCGATGCGGGCAACGGTCAATTCAGCGATCATGCGCGTGACCATGGCAGATTGATGCGGCCCCCAAATACCCAAGCTGCGTTCTACTTCAAGCGGAAGCCGCTCAAGTGAGCACGGCTGGTTTTGGCACAAAGCGTCAGTTTGCTCGGTGCAAGGCCATGTCTGGAGTTGGGGGTCAAGCCGCCTTTCGATCGGTGAGCGGACGGGCTTGGACGAATTGCATTCTTAGGATCGATTTGGCTGCGGTTCTTGACCCTTATCCAAGGGTTGTGATTGACTGTTATGCACGTTTTTCTAGGGAGCTAAGCATGAAGAAAACCATCCTTGTTGGTCTTGCAATCCTCGCCGTCTCTACTTCTGCCGCTTTGGCTAAGAGCCACGCGAAGAAGCCGAAGCCAGAAGCCGCCGTTACGAGCACGGGCAGCGCAGGTCCGCTCATGGGCCAGGTTAGTGACGCTGACCGCGCGATGTATGTGAAAAATAAGCATGACTCAGGTGTGAAGTAGTATCATCGTTTCGGATATCGTTAGCGCCGCTGTCCGCTGGATGGCGGCGTTAATTTATTTCGCACCATCCCGCCTGAACCCCATCATCGCCCTTGTCACCCGGGTTCCTCGCAATCCCCGATGAGTGCCAAGATGCGACTTCCGTTTTTGACCCGGACATCGGCCCTAGTCGCCTAGCGCTCAGTGTGGTTTGATAAGTTGAGCTTCTCTTTTTGAGCAGCAATCACCCCATGCCCCAACCGCCAATGAATCTTAAATTTATCCCGCTGACAGGAAGGTTCTTGAGTTTGGAACCGTTCGCCCCGCACCTCAAAGACGAGGTCCGCGTTGCGGTAGACTGCGATGCTGATAGCTGGGCGATCATGCCCGTTAATCCGACCGGTGAAGGCTTTGATGCTTACTGGTCCGCGGCGTGCGGCGCGCCGCCCAATCAGCGGATGGCGTACGCGATCCGACGACACAGCGATGACCGCGTGGTCGGGATGTCGACTTACTATACCGAACTCGTGAGCCAGGGTGGCGTGAGTATCGGAACTTCCTTCCTGCATCCGGACGCCCGCGGAGGTGTCGCCAATCCGGAGATGAAATTGCTGATGTTGGCGCACGCCTTCGACTGTGGTGCAGCGCGTGTCCAATTCAAGGTCGATACACGCAACCGGCGCAGCCAGGCAGCAGTCGCCAAACTTGGCGCCGTCAGGGAAGGTGTCTTACGCCGGGACCGTATCACTTGGACTGGCTACATTCGCGACACCGTTGTGTTCTCCATCCTCGATCACGAATGGCCGCAACTTAAAGGGCGAATCCAGGCGCGAGTAGAGAGCTTAGCCGTGGCCTAAAGGCTACGCGCGGGAACGAATATTCGTTCGGTGCTGCCTCTGCCAGATAACTCCCTCAGCTTGTTTAGCGTAGGAGCGGCGTCGACTATTGGCACGAAACAGACCTGTCGGGCCGGTCTTGCGATGTCTGTTGATTGGGGGCGGCCGGAAGTGCAGGGCGGCACGTAAAACCGACGCGATTGATCCGGAACGGACCCCGTCCGGAATTCTTGGAATCTTCTGACAGACTAACTGACTTGCGACTTCGGGTGGTCAAGCTAGGATGAGAGGTGTTGTTGGAAATTTCCAGTATCAAAATGGAGGATTGCTATGCGTGCGTTTCAGCAAGTGGTCGTTGCAGCCTCTCTATTGCTCCCTTCAGCGGCTTTCGCCGCGGAGGTGAAAATCACCGTTCTGTATAATCAGCCTAAAAGCGTGGAAGAGTTCGACAAGTACTACTTCACCAAGCATATGCCGATGGTGTACGCCGTCAAAGAGATAAAGAAGGTTGAAGTCGCGCGACCGACGCCAAGTCCAACTGGCGCTCCTTCTCCGTATCATATCGTTACTGAGCTTTGGTTTGATAGTACCGATGGTTTGAAGACAGTCGCCGCCGCTCCGGAATGGAAAGCCATCGTTGATGATGTACCGAAGTTCACAGAACCCGGTAGCGTTACCATAGTCGTTTCGGAGATCGAGCCGAAGAAATAGCAGCGCACGAATCGGTGGCACGCCGTCGGCCTTCAATAATCGTTGCAACCAGCCAGTGGAAGTTTGAGTATTCGATGCGGTGTGAGTCCGCTGTATCATTAGTCGGGTGACTTGGCTGGGACGATCGCCATTCAACTCGGCGCAAGCCAATAATGAAATGCAGTCGTTAACGACAGGGACTGTTGCTATGCAGGCGTCGACTGCAGGCCATCAATGCGAAGAAAAGCATGTACCAAATTCGCAGTTTCCAAAAGCACTTTTGAAGCAGCAAGTACTGAAACTTAAGCGGGCTTAGTGCCCGTTTTTTCCATTTCTACCGCCTTCAGCGCAACGGAAGCCGCCAAGCCGCTAGCATAAAAGTTCTCAAGCGGCGACAATCGTCTACCATCGCGTGTTATTCGAGTTAGTTGATTGTCAATTTTGGCTCAACAGCAGTGTCACTGGCCGACGTATCTGGTGAGCAATCGATTGTGTAATCGGGCTAACGAGATCACTCTGCTCGAGTCATCTCGGTTGAAGACGTTGCCACTTGTCTGTTTGTTCGGAAAGCGGAGGGGTCGGCCATAGGCCGACTTGTTTCATAACAACTGATTTGCGCACCCTGTGTCGTAACCATGCGCGGTAGGCCGCAAGCGCGCTGATCTGTCCAGTTAATGGTTAGACCTAGTCGGACTCTTCGGTTTTCGTCTTGATCATCGCAGCGAGCGCTTGGCGGCGTTCTTCGATGATGCTGGGATCGTCTTTGTGGAGCTGAACACCGTTCAGCTTGCGGAGATGTGGCAAGCCTTGTCGCGATACCGAAGGGAATGACGTGGGCGGCGTCCTGCGACGCATCCTCTAGGCTAGAACAGCTTCCACCACACTCACGGGCGATTGCGTTGCCACCACGCGGTTGAGGCGGAAGCCTGCCTTATCGAGTAGATGCGCATACTCTGCTTCCGTACGCTCCTGACCGCCGACCAGAACCAGCATCACCATGTCTAATATTTTCCCTGGGTGTGGAGCGTCACCGGGAGGCAGGACCATCTCAACAATCAGCAGCCGAGCATCAGGCTTCATGGCTTTGCGACAATGGCCGAGAATTGTCAGGCACTGATCATCGTTCCAATCATGCATGATATGCGACAAGATGTAGGCGTCGCCGCCAGTGGGCACCGTCTGGAAGAAATCTCCACCCTCGACGGTTACACGATCCACAATGCCATTGGCTTTGAGTAACTTGGTCGCGTCCACCACCACATGCGGCCTGTCGAATAGCAGGCCACGAGGTTCGGGGTGTCGTGCAAGGATAGCGGCGAGCATGTTGCCGGTCGCGCCTCCGACATCGACGACAGTTCTGAACGGCGAAAAATCGTACGCTGCCGCGACCGCCGGAGGTTCGGCACCGTGAAACCCGACCATTGCTCCACTAAATACTGATGCGTCTTCGGGATGTTGAGCAAGATAGTCGAAGAACGGCATTCCTTGCGCTTTTTCAAAGCCCGTACGACCTGTTTGCAGGGAATGAAGAAGGTTGGCGAAGCCACTTCCCACCCAACTGCTGCCTGTCATAAGCAGGGTTGCCCTTGCTGAGCCCGGCGCGGCCGTCTTCAACGCCTCCCCGAGCTTCGTCAACGAGAAACGCTGTGCTTCGCCTTCGGTGAGAAGCCCAAGACTCGCCATCGTTCTCATCAACCGATGCAAAGACGGCGCGTGCAGATCCAACGGCCGCGCGAGCTCAGCGGCGCTCCTCGGACCGTCAGCGAAATGATCCGCCAATCCAATCTTGGCAGCGATCTGGACGACTTGGGCAACCGCGCCCCCGGTTCCCATCTGTATCAGCTGAACATGCGGTGGAAGGGACTGAGGAGCGGCTTGAATTGTCTCCGCCATAACTGGCTCCAAAATTGAACTCTGAGTGGATTAAAAGCATTCTGGAAAACGCATAATATTGGGCGCTGATTGACCTTGTCGTCAAGTCGCTCTCGGGCGGCTTTTCCTCGATAACCTTTGCCAGCGCGATGTCCGTTCTTGCGTTGGCACGTTTCGGCTGTCCGTCGCGCTCGTTATGCGTCTGCTTTCAGGGGAATAGCGTACGACCGGCGCGGAAGACATTCCATAAAAAGGCATATCCGAATCTTGTGTGTGGCGATGTCTTTGTAAACATTGCATTCCCCAAGAATGATGGGTCAAGCCGCTTTGCGGCCTGACCCTGGCGCTTTCGCTGTCGGGGGTTCGTCCCACGATCGGTGGCCACCATCGCATGCTTGCGGACGAGAAAGCTTAATTGGTCTGGTAAACCAAAGCTGACTAGATCTGATGACTTATGAATTCGCGGCCTATTTGCATTCTCCGGTGCGATGCCGCTGTTTTCGATATGATCACTGGAAAAATGGGAACGGGTCCATCGGCCAGTCTTCTTGCTCACAAGGCAATCAATCTTTACGACGACTTATCGGGTTTAGAGAAACGCGTGGCCGCGGCGAACATCGATCATTATAACCGCAAAACGGGCCAGTGCGATCCGAGCCTGGGGACGATTGCTCGACTGATCGATGTTAGCCGCCGCACGGTCAGCGTGCGCACGAGATCGACGCGCTTGACCTGGGTCTCGCCGATCGCCACCGCAAGATCGGGCTTGATGCTGACATAGGTCGGCTCGTCCGGCTTCTTCTGCAGGGTCGCGGTCGAGGTCGGCAGATCGACCGGGAGATCGACGGTCGCAAGCGGTGCGGCCACCATGAAAATGATGAGCAGCACCAGCATGACGTCGATGAACGGCGCAACATTGATCTCGCGGGCTTCGGCGAAATCGTCGTCGAGCCGCCTTCAACGAATGAAGCGCCCATGATGCAGCTCCCCGCCTACTCCGCCGCGCGCACGTGCGCGCCGCCATGGCCGCGATCGAGATCGCGCGACAACAGGCGCGCCGCGGCACCCGAGGCGCGGCTGACCTGTTCAAGATAGGTTTTGGTCACGCGCGCGAAGTGATTGTAGATGATGACAGCCGGGATTGCAGCGACGAGGCCGATGGCGGTCGCAAGCAGGGCTTCGGCGATGCCGGGCGCCACCACCGCGAGGTTGGTGGTCTGGGCCTTCGAGATGCCGATGAAACTGTTCATGATGCCCCAGACCGTGCCGAACAGGCCGACGAAGGGGGACGTGGCTCCGATGGTCGCAAGCAGGCCCATGCCGAGCCGGATGCGGCGCGCCTCGGCGCGCGAGATTTCGGTGAAGCTCGAGGCCGCGCGCTCCTTGATGCCGCTATCGGAGGAGATGCCGGCCGACAGCCGCGCCTCGCGCATCGCTGCGGCAAGGAACGCCGACAGCACGCCGGCCTTCGATCCCAGCGCGAACTGCGCATCGGCGAGCGAACGGGTCTCGCTGATCGTCTTGAGCGACCTGCGGAGCTTTCCCTGCACCACCGACAGTTCGATCATCTTGGCGATGAAGATGGTCCAGGTCACGAGAGAGGCGAAGGCAAGCCCGATCATGACCGCTTTGACGATGACGCCGGCCGACAGGAACATCGACCACGGCGACAGATAGTGCGGCACCGGCACGGTCGATTTCAGCGATTTGGCGTTGTCGCCGCCGGCCTCAGGCGCAGACGCGGCTGGCACGGCCGTCGCTGTTGCCGGTGCAGGCTGAGCTGCTGCCGGCGCCACAGCTTGCGAGGCGGCCGGCGCGGACGGAGTTGCAGCTGCGGGCGGTGCGGCCTGCGCATTCAGATAAGGTATCGGCTGGGACGCCGCATTCTGTTGCGCGAGACCGGCAGGCGCGGATGCGCAAAGCGCAAGCGCAGTCAGCAAGTTAAGAATGGCTCTGAACATTACCGCACCTTCTTCGCCCATTACCGCACCTTCTCCAAGGCAACATCGGCCAAAAGCGAAAGAAGCGGCCAACTGAGGCGGTTCTCGCCGAGTCGAGGCGCGGTCATTTTCTACTTGTTCAATGCGAGGTTGCTGCAATACCAACTGACTTCCACGGGCTTCCAACCAAGGAAATAACTGGTCTCGGTGCACGCAACGTAGGTTTTGAAGTGTCGCGGGTTTCTGCACCCTGCGGACGGCATGGGCCAGGCAGACGCGGAGCATCCGACCCAAGGACGGTTGCCTGACGGGAAGCTTGATTGGCAACCATCGGTGCAACTACTGGACTCCTTCTCGAGCTTACGAAGCCTTTCCAACACTGACCCTTCCCCAGACAACGGCGTTGTGGTGGTCGGCGATGTCCCATGAGACGCGGTGCGGCGTCCTGTACCGCGGACAACCGCGCGCTGCGTCGGCCTTTGTGGCCTGATAACTTGCTTCGGCGCCTGCACCGTGATGGTCGGAAGGGAGGTGCTGCCCGAGGGTTCAGTTAGTGCCATTGCTGCGCCGCTAAGGCTGAACAGCATCATTGCAGTTGATGCGATGGCGATAGCCAGATTCGAAAAGAAGCGTGACGAAAATTTCATAGTCATGTCCCCGAAGTGCGTGGACAGCCAATCGAAGAAGCATCGTCCCGAAAGCGTCACTGTGACACGAGATCGAACGTCGTCGCATGCAAAGCGACCGCATATGCGGACGCGCCGCCAGCGAGACGGCTGATCCGTCAGCGCATGGCCGGTATATCGAGCTCTGATCGGGGATCGAAACCTGGATCGACATTGTTTTTTGCGGCGACTGCATTTCCGAAGACAAATGACAGCCGGGGTTCAGCTGTCCGCTAACGAGCCTCATACGCATGCGTTACCTGTTTCGATTCTCTACGGTGACCCGAAATTTCCCCCCAACCAGCATGCCGGTGCAGTACCACCAGGATCGTTGTCGGTCCCAACCCAGGAACATTTTGGTTTCTACGCATTGCACGTAGTCCCTGTGAGTGAGCGTGTCTTTGCAGGTTGCTGAGAAAACTGAGAAGTATCCCGCCGATTCGCTGCATCCAACCCAAGGGTCCTTGCCGTGTCTGAAGCTTGATTCGCAACCATCGTTGCAACTGCTGGCCTCTCTCTCGAGCCGTGCAAGCTTCGCCATGACAGGACCCCGTGCAGCCGACGGCGTCCCAGTCGCCGTTTGAGGGGATCGCGATGTCCGGCCTCGGTGTACCACCCGACCGGACCCTTGCGACCTTTCCTCCCGTTGCGGCCTTGCCACTTGCCTCGGCGCTTCGATCGTGACGCTAGGAAGCGCGGAGCCTGGTGTGGCTTGCGACATTGCCGTGCCGGTGAGGCTACACAGCAATGCAGTTGACAGGATAGCGACAGCTGAGGGCGCGACAAGGATTGATGACATTCTCATAACTCGTTCTCCCAAATCCGGACATAAATGCCGTCCCGGTGTGGACACCGCACAACGTATCCGACGAGCCATTCCGTTCGGGCCGGCATTATGCTCCGGTGCGGTCACACGCATCTTCCACGCTGGCGGAAATGCGTCGGCCGAGTCGAGTTTTGCCGCAGCCAATCGAATACGAATTCCTGGGTCGGATTGTCGATATGGCCGGGAGATGCCGCGGTTTCTTCCGTCGAAAGGACCTTCAAGGCAAGGGACGCGCCCGACTGTCTGCAGGATTCGTGGACATCCGTTGCATTCTCGACAGCGATATAATCGTGTTGTCCGATCGTCATCAGCGAAGGGCATTTTGGCGTCGCCGCGGAATGCGCGACTCCCGCCATCCAGACCCGCTCGCCGGGCGCTGCTTGATCGCGACCGATCCGACGTATCGCAAGAAAGCGTTCGTGGCGTTCCCAAAGTCCCCGCATGTACCGAAACGAGTAGACCACGTCGTCGGGCCGTTGCAGCCGTCCCGCGTCGCTGTAGCACGGCGGCCCGGGCGGCCCGGCCAGTTCGGCCTCGGCTGGTGAGCCGAGCATGTCCTTGTCAGGGTTCGTCGACATCGCTTTCTCCCAAAAGGAAGCGAAGCATCACTAGAAGTGTCCGATGTATCTGGCGAATTTCCGCGTGTGTCCGTTTTGAAATTTTCCATGTCGGATCGGCAGGACGATACATTGTGTTACAAAATAGGATGTGCGCTTGCCTCGCGGTTGGGTACTCTGGCGTGTATGGGGAACCCGGACCACATTCTCGTCGTCGACGATGACCTGGGTCTGCGCGAGCTGCTGGACCGATACTTTGCCGGCAACGGCTATCGGGTCACTACGGTAGCCAACGGCCGCCAGATGCGCGAGGTTCTCGCAAACCACCGGATCGATCTGATCGTACTCGACCTCATGCTGCCGGGAGACGACGGCCTCACGCTTTGCCGCAACTTGCGCGCAAATCAACCCTACGACATTCCGATCCTGATGCTGACGGCGCGCGGTGATGAAGCGGACCGCATCGTCGGCCTTGAGATGGGGGCAGACGACTATCTCACGAAGCCGTTTGCCCCGCGCGAGCTGCTCGCGCGAATCCGCTCGGTTTTGCGCAGGGCCGAGATGTTGCCCCGCAACCTTGCGGCATCGGAGAAAGCTCGCCTCTTTCGGTTCGGCGAATGGAAGCTCGATACGGCCGGGCGTTTCCTGGTCGACGCCGACGAGACTGTGGTCTCCTTGAGCGGCGCCGAATACCGATTATTGCGCGTGTTTCTCGATCACCCTCAACACGTCCTCAATCGCGATCAACTGCTCGACCTGACGCAAGGCCGTGAGGCCGAAGTCTTCGATCGGTCGATAGACCTTCTCGTCAGCCGCCTTCGCCAGCGATTGCGGGACGACGCCCGGGCCTACATCAAGACGGTGCGCAGCGAAGGCTATGTCTTTGCAGCCTCCGTCGAAGCATTGCAGGACCCGTCATGAGCGCGGGTTTTCGGCGTATGGCGGCGCGTCTTTGGCCGGACTCCCTGTTCGGCCGGCTCGCGATGATCTTGTTTGCCGGCCTTGTAGTTGCACATGTGCTGGCCTTCGTGCTGATTGTCCTCGACCGCATCGCTATCGAAGACGAACTGGGGACTAAATTTGCTGCTGTGGACATCGCGGAAGCGGTCGCTATCCTCGACTACATCAAGCCTGAAGAAAGACCTGCCTGGCTCGACCGCCTCGCTCGACGCGATTGGCGATACGTTCTCAGAGATGGGGGAGAGATAGAAGCGGAGCCACCCAAACGACGACAAGCGAACATCGCGCGTTTGCGGGCCCTGCTGGGGCCCGCCCACGACGCGAACTTTGTCTACTTCGATCCGCCGAAGCGACTGCGACGGGGCATACTCATGCACCTGAAGGACGGTAGCCCGCTAACGCTCGAGATCTTTTGGCAAAGGGCGGTCATTTCGCCCTGGTTGCCGGCGGCGCTCGCCATTCAACTCTGTATCATCGCATTCTTCGTCTGGGTTGCCGTAAAACTCGTGACACAACCGCTGGCGCGCCTCGAGCGCGCGGCCAACAGCCTGGGTTCGGATCTGCGCGGCGAGTTGCTCCCGGAGGATGGTCCGCAGGAAGTGGCGCGCGCCGCTACCGCGTTCAACGCCATGCAGCGACGCATTGCCGAGCAGGTTGCGGAACGGATCCAGATTCTGGCTGCGATCTCGCACGATCTTCAGACCCCAATCACGCGCATGCGGCTGCGCGCTGATTTCCTGGGTGACAGCGACGCCAAGGAAAAGCTGCAGGGCGACCTGCAGGAAATGCAGAGGCTCGTCAAGCAGGGTCTGGCCCTGGCGCGGGAGTACGACGACATCGGCCCGGGGACCAACGCGCATGTCGCCGTCGAAGCATCGCGGGAGCCGTCATGAGCGCCCGTTTTCGGCGTATGGTGGCGCGTCTTTGGCCGGACTCGCTGTTCCGCCGGCTGGCGATCATCCTGTTCGCCGGTCTCCTGTCTGCACATGTGCTATCCTTTGGCCTGGTCGCCCTCAATGTCTTCGGCCCCAGCAGCGAGTTATCGGATGACTATTTCATGAGGTGGATTGCGACGGCGGTCGCTATCCTCGACCGGGTCAAGCCCGAAGAAAGACCCACATGGCTCGACCGCCTCGCTCGACCTGCATATCGATACGTTCTCAGAGATGAGGGAGAGATAGAAGCGGAGCCACCCAAACGACGACAAGAGAACCTGGCGCGTTTGAGAGCCATGCTGGGAGCTGAGCACGACGCGAACTCTGTCCTCTACTTCGATCAACTGGATCGACGTCGAGTGGGCTGGCTCGTTCACCTGAAGGACGGCAGCCCGCTGATGCTCGAATACGTCGTACCTAGGACGCTCATTTCGCCCTTTTTGCCGACGCTCATTTCGCCCTGGTTGCCCGCGGCGCTCGCCGTTCAACTCTGCCTTCTCGCATTCTTCACCTGGGTTGCCGTGAAGCTCGCGACACACCCGCTGGCGCGCCTCGAGCGCGCGGCCAACAGCCTGGGTTCGGATCTGCGCGGGGAGTTGCTCCCGGAGGATGGTCCGCAGGAAGTGGCGCGCGCTGCTACCGCGTTCAACGCCATGCAGCGACGCATTGCCGGGCAGGCTGTGGAACGGATCCAGATTCTGGCGGGGATCTCGCGCCGTCTTCAGAATCCGATCACGCGCATGTGGCTGCGTGCGGATTTCCTGGGTGACAGCGACGCCAAGGAAAAGCTACAGGGCGACCTGCAGGAAATGCAGACGCTCGTCGAGGAGGGTCTTGCCCTGGCCCGTGGACGCGACGAGGTCGGCAGGCAGCGGTGCCAGACCGACCTGTATGCCCTTATCGACAGCCTCGTCTGCGACTATTCCGACGCCGGAAAATCTCTTCGCTTTGCCGGAGAACGCGGGGTGACGATTCTCACGCATCCGCAGGCCTTGCGCCGCATCATGATCAACTTGATCGATAACGGGCTGAAATTCGGCGAAGACGTCGAAGTCGCCATCGATGCGCAACGGTCGAACGGCATCACGATCACCGTATCGGACCGGGGCCCCGGTATCCCCGACGAGCATCTGAAGTCGGTATTCTTGCCGTTTTATCGTATCGAGGCTTCGCGCAATCGCGAAACCGGTGGCACCGGGCTTGGCCTTGCCATCGCTCAGCAACTTGCCAGCGCGCTTCGCGGGACGCTCACGCTCGCCAATCGCGACGGCGGTGGATTGGAAGCGCGCCTCGAGTTTTCGAGTTGACAACACGATGGCTTTGACGCGGATGATCTCAGGATTTGCGCTGCCACAGTATTCGTCGTCATCGACATAGCCAAGAGCACGGCGCACTACCGCGACGTGCTCGGCTTAACGGTGACGATGTCGCCTGGTTGGCACTTTTGCGACACACCGATGGTTCTGCCACAGAGTTGCGAAGAGGATTTGACTGGTCCCGGGAAGCCGAGCGCTCGGGAAGACAAATGGTATCGTCATGAACGCAAAAGTTTGCCGTCGGCCGAGCTTCAACATCGGGGCCCGACGACTTCGACCAACTCGAATACCTCTTCTGAACGAGCGATATTGATATACGACGGCAGAGGGCGCTAACCGTGATTGGCATTCTTTCTCCAGCTGTAGAGCCAAATTCGCCGGGTTCTACGGGAGCGCTCAATTTTCGGTTTTGGCCTTATTTGGCCGTCTTGAGGGGAGAGCTGGGTCGTGTCCCAGGTGGTGGTGTAACTGGAGCAAAGCCGCTCGCGAAGCGCGCCCCCAATAGCGCCGTAGCGAGCGAGCGGCTTTGCGGTAGTCATCGATGATTCGTCGGTAAGGTCGGGTTGCGACACACAACCTGATTCGAGGAACCACCGATGACCGACGACATGATGAACCTGCGCGCGCTCGTGGAGAAGACCCCCGATGCCGATCTTTTGCGCGAGATGATCGGCTTTGCCGCCCACCGGCTGATGGAGCTCGAGGTCGAGGGACTGACGGGCGCAGCTTATGGGGAGAAGAACCACGATCGGCTGGTCCTGCGCAACGGCTACCGCGATCGCAGCTGGGAGACCCGGGCCGGCACCGTCGAACTGCGCATTCCCAAGCTGCGCATGGGCTCCTACTTCCCGGGTTTCCTTGAACCGCGGCGGATGGCCGTGAAAGCGCTCACCGCGGTGGTGCAGGAGGCCTACGTCCAGGGCGTGTCCACCCGTTCGGTCGACGACCTGGTGCAGGCGATGGGGATGAGTGGCATCTCCAAGAGCCAGGTGTCGCGGCTGTGCGCGGAGATCGACGACAAGGTGAAGGCCTTCCTGAGCCGGCCGATCGATGGCGACTGGCCCTATCTGTGGATCGACGCCACTTACGTGAAGGTGCGCCAGAACGGGCGCATCGTCTCGGTCGCGGTGATCATCGCGGTGGGCGTCAACAGTGATGGCCGGCGCGAGGTGCTCGGCATGGACATCGGTCCGTCCGAGGCCGAGACGTTCTGGACCGCGTTCCTGCGCAAGCTGGCGCGACGCGGCCTGCGCGGCGTCAAGCTGGTCATCTCCGACGCCCATGAGGGGATCAAGGCCACGGTCGGCAAAGTCCCGAATGCCAGCTGGCAGCGCTGCCGCGTGCACTTCATGCGCAACGCCCTTGCTCATGCCGGCAAGAGCGGGCGGCGCGTCGTCTCCGCCTTCATCGCCACCGCGTTTGCCCAGGACGACGCCGAAGCGGCGCGCGCCCAATGGCGAAGGGTCGCCGATCAGCTGCGCCCCAAACTGCCCAAGCTCGCGACGTTCCTCGATGAGGCCGAGACCGACGTGCTGGCCTACATGAGCCTTTCCGCGCCGCATCGCGCCAAGCTGCACTCCACCAATCCGCTCGAGCGCGTCAACGGCGAGATCAAGCGGCGAACCGAAGTGGTCGGTATCTTCCCCAACGAGGACGCCATCACCCGACTCGTCGGCGCAATCCTGCTCGAACAGAACGATGAATGGGCGGTCCAGCGCGGCCGCTACATGACACTGGAAACCATCGCTCCTTTGGGCGATGATCCCACCGTCAGCCTCCCGGCTATCGCCAGCTGACAGATCCGGCCGATGCCGGCGAACGTGGTGGCCCCAACTCAGCTACACCACGCCACGGGACACGATCGGGAGCTGGCAGCCGGCCCGGCCGGCTGGCGACTTTGCGCTGGTTCACTTTCTACCTCGCCGGCCTACGCGGAGAAGGTTCGACTCCAGTTCCTCTCCCTCCGCCATGTTATCCTTGTCCAGCCCGGACACATAGGTAACAGAACGTACCTAAGACATGGGTGACAACCTAGTGCCGAACGGGTTGTCGAGAGGTTGCAGGGTCGGCGCCGGCGTTACCAGCCACCACGTCGGTTGCGGGGATAACTACACGTCACATGGCCACTAAAGCTACTCCCGGCCGGCTTTGCCGAACGGCAAAGCATTCAACGCAATGGCAACGGTTCGGTGAAGATCCTTACGGATCGCGCCGGACTGCGCATCGACCGCCATTCCCCAACCAATCTTTTGGATGAAGCGGGCGAGCGTGCCCAGATCGACGCCGGAGGGCAGGTCTCTGTCTAACTTCGCCTTTGCAAAGCGCTTGCGAAGCCTTTCGTTCGTCTTCTTCCGAACGGCCGCTAACATCCGTCGTTCCGCGTCGGCGTCTTCGGGACAGGGCAGGCGCAGTTGACGGCGCTGCATCCCGGCGGGTGTCTGGCCGTCGCGTAGCCGTAGAACAGCCTTTCGGCAACCCGGCAAGCCTTCGGCTCGCGCAGCGCCTCGGCTGGCCGGCGTGCTCGTCGTCGTGATCCTGCTGCTTAAACTGCTCCCGTCCCGCAGGACTGCGGCTTAGTTCGAATGGGTCGCATAAATCCAAAGGCGCGATGGATCGGCATGAAAGCTGACAAAACGCTCGTCCCAGTCACCTGTACGAGGCTCTCTTGGCAGGAGCCTTGGGCTTGGCTTTGAACGTTTCGATGACGGCTTCTGCCGTCGACATGAATTTCGCGCTCGGGCCTTTGCTGCCCGCGGCCTGCCGGCTGACGCGGGCACCCTCGAGTAGAAGCGTGAGCGTGTCGGCCAGCACTTCCGGCTGGGAGATGCCGGCGCGGCGGCAGAGGGAAGCGAGGCGGTTGCGGTGCTCCGTCTTCAACTGTTCGATGATGGCGCGTCCAGGATGACCGTCTTGGGTAAGTTCGACGGCGGCATTGGCGAGGTCGCAGCCCCTGTCGTCGGAGGTCACGCATTCGTCCGCGCAGACCAGCCACGCCTTCAATTGGCCCTGCATGTCGCCGGGATGGTTGCGCTCGAAATTCCGCCACATCTCGTCGACCTCGACGGCGACGCCGCGCAGGTAGGCGACGATAAGATCGTCCTTCGAATCGAAGTGTCGATAGAGGGTCATCTTGTTGGTGCCGGCGGCTTCAGCGATGGTTTCGACGCCCACGCCGCGGATGCCGTGCCGATGGAATAGATCCCGGGCCGCCAGCAGAATCCGCTCGCGGGGCCGAAGAACGTCGGAATGGGCTACGGACATCTCGTTTCCTCAAGGGATTGCGCTGTGCCGCCCGCTTGACCACGGTGTTACCGGTCGGTAATGTCGGCCGTTACCGACCAGTAACATCCTTCGACAGTTCGGGTCAAGATCGGGCCGTTTCCATGGTTAGCTTCTTCATTCATCGCCCGATCTTCGCTTCGTCGATCGCCGTCATCATGGTGCTGGCCGGCGCCATCTGTTATTTCCTGCTGCCGGTCTCGCAATTTCCCGACATCACGCCTCCCCAGGTCGTCGTCAGCGCCGCCTATCCGGGCGCGAGTGCGCAGGTCGTCGCCGACACCGTCACGACGCCGCTCGAGCAGCAGATCAACGGCGTGCAGGGGATGACGTACATGTCGTCCGCGAGTTCCAATGACGGCTCATCCACTATCACGGTGACCTTCGACGTCGGCTATCCGCTGAGCATCGCCGCGGTGGATGTGCAGAACCGCGTTGCGCAGGCCGCGGCCTCGCTGCCGCCGATCGTCAATCAAGGCGGCGTCATCATCAAGAAGCAGAATCCGAACTTCGTTCTGATCGTGAACCTGGTCTCGCCGGACCGCTCGGTGGATCCGGTGGCACTCAGCAACTACGCCTATCTTCAGGTGGTGGACCCGTTGAAACGGGTTCCGGGGGTCGGCGACGTACAGATCTTCGGTGAGCGGCGCTACTCGATGCGCATCTGGCTCGATCCCGACAAGCTCGCCAAGCTCGGTATCACCGCGGTCGACGTGCAGCAGGCGGTGGCCGAACAGAACGTCCAGGTTGCCGCCGGCAAGATCGGGCAGTCCCCGGCGCCCGAGGGCACGCCTTTCGAAATGCAGGTGAATGCAACCGGGCGGCTCAGCGACCCCGAGCAGTTCGGCGACATCGTGGTGCGCTCTGACCCCGCAAGCGGGGCGATCGTCAGGATGAAGGATATTGCCCGGATCGAACTAGGCGCGCTGCAATATTCCTCGACCGCCGTGTTCGGCAAGGATCCGACCGTCGTGCTGGCCGTGTACCAGATGCCGGGTTCGAACGCGCTGGATCTGCAGCAGCACGTCAAGGACAAGATGGAGGAACTCTCGAAGCGCTTCCCGAAGGGGATCGAGTACGGGCTGCATTACGACACGACGCGTTTCGTCAAGGCGGCGAAACGCGACGTGATCATCACGCTCAGCGAAGCATTGGCCCTTGTCATCCTCGTCGTCTTTATCTTTTTGCAGAACTGGCGCACCACGCTGATCCCCACCATCGCTATTCCGGTTTCGTTGATCGCGACGTTGGCCGTCATGCAGGTGATGGGCTTCTCTCTGAACATGCTGAGCCTGCTCGGCATGGTGCTGGCGATCGGGCTGGTCGTGGACGACGCCATCGTGGTGGTGGAGAACGTCGAACGGCAACTCGAAAACGGTCTCCCGCCACTGAAGGCGGCGCAGGCCGCCATGGCTGAAGTGACAGGGCCAATCATCGCGACGACCGCCGTGCTGATGGCAGTCTTTGTGCCAGTGGCGTTCATCCCCGGCGTGACCGGCCGTCTTTATAATCAGTTCGCGCTGACGGTCGCGATTTCGGTCGGAATCTCCGCGTTCAATTCGCTGACACTTAGTCCGGCGCTGAGCGCTGCATTTCTGCGGCACCGGCCGCCGGCAATTTCGCGCCGTTCCGCTGGTTCAATGCCGGGTTCGATCGTCTCTCGCACGGTTACGCAAAATTGGTGCGGGTGCTGATCGGATGGCGATGGGCCGTCTTGGCAGTATTCGTTGGCGTTCTTGGCGCAACCTACTTTCTCTCACAGCGCATTCCGTCGAGCTTCCTGCCGGTCGAGGATCAGGGCTACTTCTTCGTCGTCATCCAACTTCCGGACGGCGCCTCGCTGCAGCGCACCGATGCGGTTGCCGAAAAGGTGAGGGGCATACTGGAAGGCACGCCGGGGGTCGACATCGTCGGATCGATCAGCGGCCTCAACTTCCTGACCAATGCCGCCCAATCGAATTCGGCGGTGGAATTCGGAATTCTCAAGCCTTGGGACGAGCGACCGGCTTCCCAGACCGCTTCACGTATCGTGGCAGACGTCCGGATGAAGCTGTTGATGGTTCCAGAGGCGTTTGTCCTCAGCTTCGACCCGCCATCGATTCCGGGCCTCGGTGCGACGGGTGGTTTTGAATTCCAGGTCGAGGATCTGACGGGCAGGGGCAGTTTTGCGCTGAACGAGGCCACGCAGGCGCTGATCGCGGAAGCGCGCAAGCAGCCCGAACTCAATCCGATGCAGTTGTTCAGTTCGTTCTCGACCTCGACGCCACAGTTCAAATATGACCTCGATCGTACCAAGGCGAAACTGCTCGGACTCAATGTGCCCGACGTCTTCAATACCCTGCAGATATTTTTGGGCTCGCTGTACGTGAACGACTTTAACCTGTTCGGGCGCACCTTTCGCGTCACATTGCAGGCCGACAAGGATTCGCGAGCGGCGGCGACGGACCTTAACCGGCTCTACGTCCGTAACTCCAGCGGCAGCATGGTCCCGCTGAGCACGCTCGGCCTGCTCAAGCCCATCGTCGGTCCGGAGACTGTTCCGCACTACAACAACTACGCTTCCGCGCTTGTCAACGGTGGCGCTGCGCCGGGCTACAGTTCGGGACAGGCGGTTACGGCGATGGAGCGGGCCGCCGCGATCGCGCTACCGCGCGATTTCGCATTCGAATGGACCGGCATTACCTATCAGGAACTGAAGGCGGGATCGATCGCCACGGTAGTGTTCGTGCTGGCGATCGTCTTCGTGTTCCTGATCCTGGCCG
>Ga0179587_10000428_pt1 | contig 17564 bp, 24 predicted proteins | sample CZODoug2_1_08_16_FD_185932 | JGI IMG/M metagenome (GOLD analysis project Ga0179587, IMG submission 185932) | Vadose zone soil fungal communities from Angelo Coast Range Reserve, California, USA - CZODoug2_1_08_16fungal | ecosystem: Environmental > Terrestrial > Soil > Vadose zone | place: USA...
GGCCGTGACTATTACTATAAACAACGCGCTCAAGGCCTGCATTGCTCCTGGAGTTCGAGTAGCCGAACTTCCGGCGAGGGATGCATCGCCATTCGCAGCAGCTTGGTGTGGCGTTTCCGGAGTGGATTCGCCTTCAGCTATTGCCAGCTTAACACCCCCTCTCGCTAGCTTGCTCGCGATCCCAGAGGGGCCTCGTCTTGTGGTTGCCAATGACACACATCTCCTCGCCGCTCCTGTACGACTGCATTCGGATGTTTCCCATGCCGTCACCGTCATTGCAGGAACTGGGTCCATCGCCGTTAGTTTCAGAGATGTCGAGGGGCGGCTGGAAGAACTTGGACGACTTGGTGGTTGGGGTTGGATTCTAGGAGATGAAGGTGGTGGCTTCCATGTTGGTAGAGAGGCGATTCGTGGAGTTCTGACAGAGCACGACAGAGCAACCGTTGGCTCATTGCCTGCACAGAGCGTACTCAAAACTCGGCTGTTAGAGCACTTCGGTATCACGGACGTCATGGACCTGCTTACCATCGTCCATCTTTCCGACCCATCACCTAACACGGCTCTCGACCCAGATTCGCCCCATTACCTCCGAGTACCCAGGGAGAAGCGCCTCTCATCTTTATCTCCCCTTGTTTTTGCCGCAGCCTTCGACGATGGTGATCCTCTTGCCTTGCACATCCTTCGCGAATGCGCCAATCATATTGCATCACAAGTAGCAGTCCTATTGGGCAATAGCAGCAGCGCTGCACCTCGCCTAGTCAGAGCACATGACAGTGTTGTCTCCTTTGGAGGTTCGTTGGTTGGAGTTGAAAAGTACCAAACAATGGTATTGGACAACCTGGCAGAAAGGGGACATGTCTTTCGATATGTGGAATTTGTAAATGATGCAGCCGCCGTCGGGGCTGTTGGATTGGCGGCGGCCGCTAGAGCTTCAAGCGCACTGGGACCGCAGCCTTGAAAGATTCTTAGAGCTGGTTCAAGCCACCACAAGTTTTACCGGTTTTCGATGAATTATCTACATTGTACAATGTCGAAGTTGAATGACATATTACCATTGCAGTTGTATCCGGATGTTCCTTAATCAATTCTATTTAGTACATATGTAACGGTGTTCATTTCTTGGGTACGTGCCTGACGACTTCTACTGGAACTGTACTGAACTTTAGAATGTATTTCCCTTGCATTAGTCCATTCTAGTAGGAAAGCACCCATACATACGCGGTATCCAGACGGTCCCAGTGTATTGAGGCGAACACGACCAGCTCCCCAATTCCTTATTGGAAAAGAAACCGCCAGGAATACAATCTGCCGTGTTCGAGCATGCGAGTCACTTCTCGGTTCATCCCAGTTTTGCAGCTCTTTCTCTTGCTCTATGTGGCCATTGGCGTCCTTTATACGACATCCCTTCTTTTCATCTCGATTTATTCTGCCTTCGCGAAAATGCTCAATAGTCCCACCCCTTCCCAGTTCACTTGGTCTCTGTTTTTCTTTTTGCTCGCCGGGCATGCACCAACGATGCAGCAAAACCGTTATGACGCATTGCAGATAAACAAGACGGATTCTTTCTTCTCTCAGTATTTGGGTGGCCGCCGTATGGCATGGTTTTCATCTGAAACTTCCTTGGAATATGACCTCGGCAGCCCGCAACCAGTTTACATCGATGAAGAACTTTTCTTATCCAAAGCGTTCTCTCGCTCTATGCGTCCGAGCAAAATTATCCCTTACTTCTACCGGGCATCTGGACACTTTGACCACGATGATATCACCATCGCCACCCTCATCACAAGCAATCGATTTCAGGTCTTCAAACGTTTAGTACAACGGTATAAAGGTGCTTCTGCTCTAAAAGAATGATGTCTGCCTCTTGACTTCTTTCGCTTCCGCATATATATTGCTTTGTGCCATCATATACAGGACCTATATCCGTGACTATCCACGTGCGAAACACCACATCCCATATTCAAGACCTCCTTCACTCACTGCATGGTCTTTACGCGTCTTCTGAGTTCATGGCTACCTACGTTGACGTTCACTTGGTGATTGACTCTTTTGACCGCCAATTCAACACATGGAGAAACATTGCTCGATTCTTTGCTCGAACCGAGTTTGTCTTCATGCTCGATATTGATTTTGCCATCTGCACAGACTTTCGTTCCTCCATAAGGAAGAGCGAAAGCATTAAGGAACAAATGCGCGATGGACATTCCGCTTTTGTTATTCCTGCTTTTGAGTATGTGAAGGACAACGAAGGTGTAGATCTGGCCAACTTCCCCAAAGACAAACGGGTAAGTACTTTTCTCGACGATTGACACCGCCTCAGCGGAAGCTCTCATCCAGGCCTTGCTGGCATTGGTGAAATCGAAACGCATCGACATGTTTCATGCCTCCTGGGTACCTGGCCATAATAACACGGATTACAAAGGATATTATGCCGCCCGTCCTGGAGAGACATACAAAGTAGCATCGTATCAGTCCGCATATGAGCCATATGTCGTATTCAAGAAAGATGGTCCCCCGTGGTAAGGTCTATGTTGATATTCCGGTCAAACATCCCACTCCAAATATACCTAGGTGCGACGAGAGGTTTGTCGGCTATGGGGGAAACAAGGCTGCCTGCCTCTTTGAAATGTACCTGTCTGGAGTGTCTTATCATGTTCTTGCAGATCATTTCATCATTCACCAAAATCATCTGTATGAAGAGACGGCTCGCAAGAATGAGGTACAAACTATTCCTCGTCTTGCGTTATATTTCTTACACCAGTTCCAGCGTAAGTACAATCGTAAAGTCTACTCAGACTTTAAGGAAGAACTGTGCTTTCGGTAACTCAGCACCGATATCTGAATTTATTGATCTCGCTAACATAGACTACAGATACCTCAAGAGTCATCACGAAAGCGGCCTGCTTAACACAACGGGAGGTGTCAACACACAACAGGAGTGTAAAAGGTTGAAAAATATGCCGAGGGTAGCTGCAGAGGTATACCATACCATTTATTCTAATATGAGGCTTCTAGTTCTGAGCTAAATTAGGTTCTCAAGCTGCTGTGAACGACATCATGAGGCTCAGCTACGAAACTTTTCGGATGGGACTATCTCATAACTGTTGCCAATTTCACATAACTCGTTGACCGATTCTTGTGGGCCTGATCAGTCGATCTGCCGGATCAATGGCCGGCCCGTGACTCGGGGATAACCCGCTAAGATCTACTAAAGTTAACCGTTTAATTGGACCTGCCTCGGTTCTACCCTTACCCCCGTCATAAAAAATCATTTCTTGATAGTAAAACAGCTATGCTCCCTCGAATTCTTATATGTGGTGGGTTGGGACACTTAGCTTTCGTTTTTGCTTATGACTCCCAAAGCCAAGATTGCGTGGTCCCATGATGATGTGAAGAGGTTATTTGGCGACATCGCAGAAGTGATCGTAGGTATCTGAATAACCTCGCCCAATACTAGCATCTGCACTAATATGATATACGTACAGTATATGGATTCACTCAATCGATCCGATTTCCTTGAAGGTTTCTGCCCAGGGGGCAAATATTCAGATGTTGTGGGCATATACAGAGAAAATATGTCTGCCGAAAAGATTGGTCCGTTCGATAAAGAACTCATCAACGGATTATCTTCCAGCGTAAAGTGGATTGCGCACAATGGTGCCGGCTATGACCCGGTTGATGTAAAGGCATGCTTGTCCAGAGGTATCCACAGCTCTAACACCCCCATTCCTCGCCTTTATATTTTATACCAGGCATATTCCTTTCCAATACTCCTGGAGCTGTCGACGATGCGACTGCAACTACGGCCTTGTACCTTCTGATTTCGACAGTCCGGCAATACTCCGTCGGTGAACGATACCTTCGCGCTCTAAAATGGAAACCAGCGGGACTCGCAGCCAAGGCACACGACCTGACGGGACGAACGTTGGCTATCCTGGGCCTTGGGGGCATAGGATTGCGTTTAGCTGAACTTGTCCGTGCTTTCCCCATGCGGGTCATTTATCATTCCAGACACGAAGCGGTCAACACTCCAACGTATTGCGAATACTTCAAAAATGTGGAGGATATGCTTGCACAAGCAGATGTTCTCAGTGTCCATGTTCCCTTGCGGAAGGAAACCGTACACTTGGTAGGGGAAAAATGGATCAGGGCACTGAAGCGCGGTGCAATCATCATTAATACTGCGCGTGGCAAAGTGATTGACGAGGAAGCGATGATAAGGGCATTGGAAGATGGACATGTATGTTATCCTGTGCCATTGGGTCGCTGTGCAAAGCTAATGATTGTCTTTCTTCAGCTCGCAGCTGTCGGCTTAGACGTCTTCCCAAACGAGCCTCAAGTCAATCCCCGCCTTCTCGAATTTCCCCAAGTCACACTTCTGCCACACATGGGTACCGAGAATCAAGATTCACAACGAAAGATGGAGGTTCGAGCCCTCACGAATTTGAGGGACTACATTGTCAAGGGCATGGGTCAGGATCTGGTCATTGAATTCAATCCACCAAAGCTGTAAGCAATATACAACAATTGTATACCCATCTTTTTCTCGAGAAGCGTTGACTTGTTCCGCAAGATTGGACAATAAACAAGGTGAGCGTCGACTTTTGCCGTAGTTGTACGAGCGAGCTGTGACTGGCCATGAGGAAGCCTGGGGAAGCCTTAAGCCAACAAGGGTGACTACGATCTCAGACCTCGTTAGGCTGATACAACATGTCGATTTACAGATGATAGAACCAGCCTTTGGTCTCCATATCCCAGCGAGTCATTGATATCGATGGAAAATACCCTTGGCAGTCTGTAGGTAGCCATTCTTTGAACATGACGATTCAAATCCATTGTGGAATCAATAGCGACAGAGAGTTTGGCATGTTCAACGACCAATTGGCTGAATTCAGCTGTGGACCTACAAAGGTAAGTAGTTGTGATTGGCATTTGAGGTTGTCCGAATGAATGGAGCCCAGAGGGACGATAGTAGCGACATTAGAGAATTGCAACGCAAGTTACTACTGCATGGAAGAAGGGAGGAAGCAGAAATCTTAGCGGCCAAGAAGACTATACGAGAGGACCTCAAGACACGCATTGGGGAACATCTGCAGTTAGATACTTCGGCTCTGAAACTAAAAGATTATTGAATGTTGAACAGAGATCATATTCGCTACTCGATCAGGACCGAAGTTGCGACTCAAGCGAAGCAGGAAGTGGAGATACAGATCCAGGACCACATCCCGGTTAGTTTAACTCGGCGGGCGGTTGAAAGCAAGAAGCGGATTGCAGATATGAGAATCGCTCTCACAAACTCGTCAGCCTTTCCTTTCTGAACAGGGCAGGACTGCTAACCCTGGTTGCAGTGAGGCAAGAGCCAAGAACGCCAGCATTCATGATACAGATCAAGACGAACCGTTGGCGCCTATACTAAAGGCGGATGGTACAAGGAGCGAATTGTTTCCAGCAGACCTGAGAACTCTTCTTTCCTATGATCGTGAGTTGCCATTTTATTCCTTTGGATATGCCAACGATCGTGCATCTCATCCAGTTGAGCTGGTGAAGGCATTAGTGAGAGATTATGAACTCGTAGAGGACGTGACCGTGGAGATGAATTTGAATCGATTTATGAAATACATAGGTTAGCTGAAGGGGAAGACCCAGTAGCAACTGACAACCATCACCCGCAGGCATACTTGAAAGCAAAATGTCAGTTATCAGGGGTTAACCAGTGACAAGTCACGGGGAAGGTTATTCACACAGAATATGTAATTGTAAATAAATAAATTTGATCATTGTTGGACCTCACAGATGAGGGTGGGCACACACCCTTTCTCTCTCTTTCCGTCGTAGAATCTGACAAGATTGCACCTGTTAGGATCAGGAATCTCCTCTTACACAAGTCCTGGGCGCATATCAGAAATTCACGCGTGCAGAACTCCTTCTTTTCCTCAAAGTACGCACCCTTCCAACATCTGGCACCGACTGCGATCTTGCTTCTCGCCTGGCACACCATGACCTTCATACCTACCACTTCCCTATCGCTCCTCAGGGACAAAAGACCCCGTCTCTGCTGTCGTCGAAACCACAAAGGTCTGGCCAATCACCAGATTTGCCAGTCGAGATCCTCGCTGTCATCATGGACCATGTCGGAGATTGGGAGCTAGCTAAAGCAGTTGGCATCCCGACAGCTGTGCCCCGCCCTTTGGAATGGTCGCGTGCGTCATGCACAGATCAAGCAATGATCCCTGGTCATATCCCGTTGATCCGTGCCTCAGATCCTTGTCTGTATCCGCCAACTAAAGTTGGCGCAGTCCTTGCTATACGCTTCGGCTATGTGAACGTTCTCGAATACTTTCTCTCTACACATCATTCCATTTTCTTGTCGGTTTTTGCGGGTGATCTGATCCCCCTCAATGCTTCGCAACACGGGCGGGTGGAGGTTCTTGCATGGTGGAAACATGGGTTTGAGCTGCATCCCCATTTGGTACCATGCCCGGCACCTGGCACTGTCGCTGAAGCCGTTGACGAGGCATCACAATACGGACAGGTCATGTCTCTCGACTGGTGGTTGAATTGGGGGCATCCGTTCGAGTACACCGAGGCCGCACTTGAGTTTGCAAGTGCCAAAAATCGGATTACAGTTCTTGATTGGTGGCTGCGGCAGAATAGGCTCACTGGTCTTCCCCTCAAAATTGGTCGCGTCATGGAAATGGCAAGTACCGCAGGCCACGTCGACGTGCTAGCTTGGTGGGCTGCATCTCGCATCGAACCCAAGTACGACAAACACGCGTTGCAGCATGCCAGCTGCCATGGAAAAGTTGAAGTTCTTCAATGGTGGCTAGGAAGTGGATTACAGTTAATTTTTGATCAGGATGCACTCACAGGCGCGACCAGGCATAACAGGCCTGAAGTGTTGGAGTGGTGGGATAAATCTGGGCTTCCAATTCATTATCGCATGTGTGATATCGAGGAAGCTTTGGAAGACGCCATAGGAGGTGGGGAAGCTGCACGAGCATGGTGGAGGAGGAAGGGTGTCGATTTCAATGCAAATGACAAGGAGTGGATGAAGTCTCAAAGCCTGAATTAACTGTGGCCCTCGTGAGTCTCTAGTCACAACGATTGAATGAAACCATGGTCGTTTACTGCTCGTAATCGCCGCCAATCTCATTAGTTACTTGCCAGGCCACCATCCTGTGATGCCATGTTCTCAAATGCCTCAAGCTCACATGAAGAACATCTTTCTGAATGAAGCTTTATCGCTTGTCAGTGCCTTGCTCTAGTGTTACTTCAATGTTTCGACTGAACATTCTACATCACTAAACTCAACAATCTGATGCCTCATTTTTGCCGTCACATTGCCAGCATCTGGATGTGACTTCTCACCGCTCTGTTACTCCCCACAGGCATGCGGATCCTATATATTGGGTGGTTAACCACATCACTACATCACCATCATCCACTGTTGGTCTTTTTAAGAGACGAACATCTTGGCCAACGTGTGGCCCTGTAACCTCAATCTGTGCACCATCACTTGTTTGTCCTAGATCTAGTTCACAGTTGAAGTGTGGCCTAATAACTCACCAAAGGGCACGGTGCGTATTTTCATGGTCAACTCTTCAATGCCAAATGGCAGATCCTTTACACCCAGATGCTTCGAAGGTAACACATTGAAATTCGGCGCGTTGTACTTATGCAGGTTACAGTACCAAAATTGGTCTTATGTTCCATCTCCTCTACGTTCTTCCCCCCTGAGTCTGTGGCTGAGATGTCTGTTCCTCATTTTCAGATTAGTCGCCGTTATAGGGCGCTCATGTAGAAGCATATTACTACACCCTTATCGTGCAGAACCTGTTGATAGCGTTTTCGTGAGGGCTATCTGACTGTTAGTAGTATACTTCTGGAGTGGAATGCATAGAACAGACGGAAATTGGAGGTACATAGCTGATGTCAATTACAGCACTGCCACCTATCCTTAACTTTCGCAAACATTCGGCCTAAGAGGTGAATCTCAAACAAAACTGGCGAGTTGATATAAGTTTAAGGCATGCGTCTAATTTCCGGTTCAAGTAAATCACTACATCGATACCGCGTGGTCCGGAGGCGCCCACAGGGTCATACAAGTGTTCACAACCTGTCACGAACGATAAAAGGCAGTGTACTACACTAGTCGCAAAAGCTTTCCTTCCCTGACTGGTATATTCCTGCTCGACTTCCAACTGTCAGATGACAAAGATCAGGCTACAAGATAATTCGACTGAGGAGGATGATGACCCTGGTGCCCCAGAACATTACAACGGAATCCTTAGTTCAACCGCCAGTGATTCTGATTATGGTTCTAACTGTGGCACCTTACGCCCATTTACCCCGGATCATTTAGGCAAGGAAGTCTCTTCTGAAGCAACAGAGTATGGCAATAAAGCATCCTCTGACCACTGACCACTAACCATGAGGTGATGATTTACAGAGATAACTTGTGGCCACATCACATTAGCATTTCGGCGGTACGCCAACATGTACCTGGAGTGGTTGCGTTTGGTCACCCGTGGACGAATACTCCTATGGTATCACAGAAAGCTACAATTCCTCTTGTTCCAAAAAACATGTTCGGGAGAACTGTGGTGCGTCCAAAACGCTAGTCCATCCTGTTAATTGTTTAATGGTGCGTCCAGGCGGAAGTTTTGCACAGCCCTGATTTGCCCGATCCTTGCTTGCCATTGCCTGCACCATACTCCAATCAGGGTGGACACTCGTCCACTGTCGTCACAGATTGTGTCGAGAATGGACAATGCCCAAGTCCCTCCCTTGATGCAGGGATTGAGGAAGTACGGAGACATCTTGGTGACGTCCTCCTTGCGAATAACCCCCAACGTACGACCGAAACTATCACCCCTGCTTTGTTCTTAGTGCCGGAAAGCCAGGGTCAACACCCCCATTCCTCTACGAATTTGACAGAGGCAGCGAATCAAGAAGGAATTGTGGAAGGTCCCAATACCGGGAGAGAGCTGCCCATTGTACAAAGTCGTTTAATCCAATGTTTGGCATCGTCATCTGAGCAATGTTCAACGCTCGAAGAGACATGTCGGCTAACCCAATCATCAACACAATGCAGCCAATCACCAACGACGAACGTAACGATTACTACCCTGAGAAATTCCGTCAGAGAACGGCTAGACGGTTCAATGACCGTCGATGGGGTTGTACAAGAACGATTTTCACCTGCCTCGTTTAGGGACGACGACGAGGAGAGTGGATCAGATCAGGAAGAGCAGCAGAAGAGCCTTTCTGGCAAAGGAAGTGATAAAGGAAAACCCCAAAAAATCTATCGATGTCCTGATCCATGGTGTAAAGCAACGTTCACGCGTTCCAACGACGTAGCGAGACATCGTCTCACTGCTGCCATACACAAACGTGCGAATAAAAATACCTCGACATGCTGCCGGAAATGTGGAGAGGAATTATCCCGACCTGATGCTCGGAGACGCCATGAACTTAAGGATTCGTGTGGAAAGCGGAAGATTAATCGCAAACCTCCCCATCCGTTGGCATCTGTCTAGTCCTCTTTGGCAATTTTTTGATTGGATTTGGAGTTCTTTTGCTTCCCAATGTTAATCCACGGCTTTTCCCTTCACTTTCATGCGAGATCACATTTATATGTCCAACTTCAGAAACCCGAGAATGTCCTTTACCAGCTACTTTAAGTTATTCAAACGATGTGCATGGACGTTTGAACCGTTGTCAGTACATGTAGACATGGTGCCCCGACGATCCTTCGATACGCAACCGTCGCAGAGCGGTGGACATATATCGATGCGGTGAGAGGAAGACGGGTGCAGCAGCGACGTTGCGTTTAACGTTAAGAGTCTTATTGAACGATAAGTATATCCAAAGCTACGCTTTGAGGTGATCCTCTCAGGCAAAGTTCATCCTTCATTTTCGTGAAGGTGTCTAAAAAACAGTTTCGAATGAGACCACACAGGAAGTACGTTCACACTCACTGTCCCAAGACTTTATTCATTTTGAACATGTCAATTTTGTCCACTCCAAATACTGCTCTAAACCCTGGATCACACACAATCTCCCGCTTGTTGCTTGGATTTTGCAGTTCTTTCCCTTTGATATAATCCCACAAGTGTTTGACTACCTGCGGTCTTGACAGTTTGTCAATCTTAAGCAAGGCCGCCAATGGTTCACTGAGGCAGAAGATTTGGGTCATTGACGAGCATACATACTGAAGAGCAGGAAACATTACCTCAAAGCGTACTCCTTTGCAAACCCGCCCTTTGCAGCCCCGGTTCTCCCTGACTTTCGTTTGCTTGGCTTCTTCCCCCCATCCTCATCGCTGCTTTCGTCGGAGTCGACAGTAGCGGCACTCTTCCTTGTCCTCCCCCCCTTTTTAGGCGTTCCGTTTGATGACGAGCGTCCCTTATTTGTTGCCCTTCTAGAACGGCCGTTGATTTCATTCGAAAGTTTGCGGGCAAGTTCCGCATCACTAAGTTCCTTCTTTCTAGCCTTCTTTGCCCTCTTGAGCGAAGGCGTCCCATCCTCATCCTCCTCATCCTCTTCTTCGCCACCATTTCTAGAGTCGTAGTCTTGTTTTCTTTTCTTTGATTCCTCTCCTTCCTGTGTCACGGTCTCGGGTCCCTCCATTTCTTCGCTACTTCCAACGTTGATCCCCTTGCTCACCTTTTCAAATACCTTGCTGATCACGAAGTCCACACCCTCCTTGTTTTCTTTCAAGAAATCCGCAGTTAATGCTGGGTCTACTTCTAAGAGCTGTCGTCTAACACGTTTCGCACTGATAGTCGCCAGGTCCGTCCCAGGAGCAGAGAGGATTTGGTGAATCTGAGGCTCGAGGGTACTGAAGTCGAAAGTCATCTGAGCTTAGATACCGAGAGTCTACTAAAGCTGACGATGACTAGACTCAACGGACGTAGTAGGAATTAGAGGAGGCAATTGCTCCTGCAGGGAGTTGGCGTTGCACAATGGAGATCGCGTCCAATATGCACGTGATCAGACAGTTCTGCAAGTAGATACAGCACCCATATCTATATACTTAACGAACAACAGCCCATTCATTCCGCGCAGGGTCTCCAGGTGGTGGAAACACACCCTCTCCGTTTGCTCGGGGTTGTTCTTGCTGATTCTGTCCCTCCTGCTGCTGAGGGTCACGTCTCATGCGATCCACGATGCGCGTCCGAACGTAAATTAGTATGGATATCACCAGGCAGAGGAAAACAAGTAGCATGGTTTCCTTGAATTCGTTGAATTCCTCCTCTTCGCGATGAGGAGGCCGCAATGCGCCATCAAAGTAATCTTCTGGACCAAAGTCGCTCTCTCGTTCTTGTTCGGCATTTCTGCGATCCCTAGCCCACTAAGCATGTTGATCATGAGCGACCAAATAAATTATCATCAGGTGTAATAAACACACACCTGTATAGGGTCTTCTTCTTCTCGATGGTTGGGAACAGGCTGACCTCGACGTTTATGGAATTCTTCCTTCGCCTTACCCAAGTACCAAGGGCCATCCTCTTCAAAATAATTGTGTTCCTCGCCCTTTTCGTCCTTGGGATCTAAGACGCCATCCGTCTGTCTACCATCATCAACCTGACGACCTTCGTTAGGTTTCGAAAGATCACTGCCTGATAATGAGAGTTAAGCGACTAGTCAGTGAAAACGTAAAGTGAGACCCACTATGGTCTTCATTCCAAATACTGACACCACCCTTGCCTCCCATGAGCGTGTGCCAAAAACTCCTCAAGTAGAGTTTCCCAAGCGAAAGAATGACAGGAAGGTAGGCTTCCGAGTTCGTTTCCAAAGCAAGGTCGTAGTGTCGCTTTGCGAGATGGAAGTCCTGAGAAGGTATCAGCAGATAATAATTGTAAGCATTCCAGGCATTTGACCTGTGGTACACCAACGCCGTTCTCGTACATCCATCCAAGGTTCCACATCGCAAGGGCACTCATCTGTGTGTCTGCCGCAGATTGGTAGTATCTTGCTGCTTTTTCGTATCTTGTTGACTCTGTGTCATCTGATACACCGAGCCCATGATAATAATAATCGCCAACTTTGACAAGGGCATCAATGTTGCGCTGGGCGGCTGTTCGCGTCCACTGCGTCAGTGCTAATTGGGCCGTATCGTTCGACGGAGTGATGGGAGAGAAGCGAGTGAGGCGTAAGATGCTCTTGTCTGCGAGGACACTGAAAAAGCTTGTTTTCGTATCAAAGATGTAAACTAACCTTGGTCCAGGACATATGCAAGGTTATTCTGCGCAATCTCCGACCCTCGCTCTGCAGCAATCCACCACTTCAACATTGCTATTTCCTTGCCATGGTCTGATGCAGACATCCAGGCAATTTCAGCATCACGAAGCAGGTCGTCGCCCCATACACCTCTTTCCGATACAAGTTTATAGAAAGAAACGGCCATTGCGCAAGAACTGGACGCGATATGAGGAGGGATACTGGGAGCTGATGCTTGAGCGGCTGAAACTTCCCCAAGGTAATAATACGCTTCGAACGGTGAGCCGTAACGAACCGCCGTCTCGAAATATGTTGTCGCCAACGCAAGTTCCCCGTGATCTAATGACAAATCAGGGAAATGGGGGAAAGGAACTTCAGGACAGATACATACCATGGTAATACTTCCCCATGTTGATTTGCGCCTCTGCAAGCTCCTGTCCAGCTGCCACGCTGAAATGTGCCATGGCAGCTTTCAGGTCTGGCTTTAATCCAGGAATGCCGTCTCGATATATGATTCCCAGACCATTATGGGATTCGCGGTCTCCGTGCTCTGCGCCTCTTTCGAACCACATCTTCGCAATGGCAGGGTCCGCTTTGACGCCTTCCCCTCGGAGATGCATACGCCCCAAGTACCCAGCACTAGCTGCGGCATAACTAATGGGGCCATGGTCATCCTTCAACAGTGTCGCTTTATACTGAAGAGGATTAGCGGGGTCACGAGGCCAGATTTGTCGTGCTATCGACAGGAAATAATGTCGAGCGTATGCAAAATTTCGAGGAACAGCACCAACACCTTCGCTACCTGAGGCAATTCCGCCGGGGCAGCCATATATACTTCCCTGGTAAAATATTTTCCCAAGTCGGTAGGCGAAATCGGTCTCGCCTCGACCGGCGTTGAACTGTGTAACACGACTAAGCAATGTAACAGCACTGTGTGACAACTTACAAGGTAATATTCAAGGACATCCTCCCAAGTCTCACCTGCCACCTGGGCCATCCCAGCCTTTATCGCTGGCCTCTGGGTGTTGAGTCCCGTAGAAGCGACGCTAGCACCTGGCCCATATACTCCTCCTACAAGGTCGGACAGCCGTGTTGGGGTTTGTGGCAAGGTTCGTCCACCAGGTGCTCCGGATAGAAACTTGGCCATAGCTGACAATATATACCATCAGAACACTGTCCTGACAAAGGCACGGCCTTACCTTTCTCCGAAGCAGCCCCATACCACCCTACCGCGCGTTCACAGCTTTCCTGGGTTCCAATCCCGCTCCAGTAACGGTATCCAAGGGCCATCTGGGCACCCTTGTCTCCACCGTTTGCGGCAAATGTATAATAAAGTTGAGCCTTCGCTTGATCGACTAGTGTAACTCCATGATACCCTGTGCTGTAGAAGAAAGCAACATAGGCTTGCGACGTCGCATTTCCTGTCTTTTGCGCATGGGTATAGAGAGAAGTAAAGGCCAATGCTGGGTCTGATATGAAATGATGTGTGGGAGGAAACTGGTAACAAGTGGGTTAACACCTAATGCTGAGACATGGGTTACAAGAGGGCACACCAAAGACACTTGGGACAAGGTATAGAGGGCTTCCATATTTCCCAGCTCTGCAGAGTGCTGGAGCAGATCTACTACTTTTACAGCTTTGTCACGCAGTTCATCCTCCTTCCTCTTGAAGCCAAATTTAAAATGTTCCTTTCCAAAACTATTTGTGATACGTCGCGTAGCATGATGGTGAAGTTTGAGAATTATCCGAAAAGCGGTTCCTATTGGACCTTGCCCTTGTAAATTCGGAAGAAAAATTGAAAAAATTGACTGCGTATTCGTGCTTGCAGAAGCGAGGGAGGGGTCAAAGGTGTGTGCTGGAGGATGTGCGGTCAATGTCGTTAGCGTAGCCATGGCTTGCTTGTATGCCCGCGAAGCTATGGTAGACCAGGATGTCACGACTACGATTTTACTTGAGAAGTAAAGCGCACCCTCTGCAGCTTGATCAAACCCTTTGTCCGAAGCAGATTTATCCTAGAAGAGATTGTATAAGAACAGTGGGATGGATTGCACGGATGGTGCTTACCGAATCACCATAGAGTAAAATAGACGGTGTTTCGCCCGATTGTGAGTTTGGAGCATCCAGACGCTAAGGTTCAATCAGTGTACATATATAAGCACCAATAGAAATTTACAGAAAAAGGCGCAGACTCGCTCGCTTCTTGAGTAGAGGCTGAAACTACGGCAAGAGCGACCAAGCCAAAGGCCAACCAAGTAGCTTTTCTGGCACAGTTTTGATTATTGGCCTTCATTTTTTTCGAAATGGTTAAAGACAAGGAAGCATAGCACGTTGCAGAGTTGGTTGTCGAGTCGTCGATTCCAGTACACGTTGGACTTAATGTTCACGTGCCAGTGATACTGATCATGTAGTTACTTGTCACGTGGGCAGATTTCCTTCTGCTTATGCACCGAGCCATTCTGCAATCTTGTAGGCGTCCTTCAACTCAATATCGACGTTCTTCCATCCGACCCATGACCAGAGTACTTGATTTTCATGACGGTCCTTTGGTTTGGGTCGACTGCGAGATGACAGGTCTCGATCCCCGCAAAGACAAGATTTTGGAAATCGCTGTACGATCCTGCAGTCAACCATCCGCTACCCTAGCTCACGAGACGAGGACAGGTTCTCATTACTGATGGAAATCTCAATATTTTCGATGACGGCATCGAATATGTAATACGCACTGAGAAAGCTCTGTTGGATAGGTTAGTGGCGCATTTTAATGACCAGTACGCTTTTTGACATGCTTGCCGCAGAATGGATGACTGGTGCACCAAGCAACACGCTCAGGTTTGCAAGTGGCCACCCGAAAACCCGGACCTCACTCCCATTGCTCCAGTCTGGCCTGACCCAAGCCTGCTTGACCTCACCTCACTCTCATGACTACGTCGCCACGCAAGTCCTTCATTACATCAAGAAGCGGATTCCATATCAACGAGTCGGAGTTCTTGCAGGCAACTCCGTACATGCAGACCGGTCATTTCTTGTAGAAAAAATGCCAGAAGTTGTTAACTGGCTTCACTATCGGTCTCTCTCTTTCCTCTTCGAATGGAGTGAAGATACTGATGTAGTGCCATTAAACAGCATTGTTGGTACGTCTGTATTTCGCATATCTGACGACAGCTGGCATGACGTACCCATACCAGACGTATCGTCAATCAAGGTGAGTAAACCCTCATCTAGTTCACGTATGGCTAGAACGTTATGTTCTTAGGAGTTATCCCGGCGGTGGTATCCTCGAAGAGGTATTGTTCCATATCTTGAAAGTAACCATCGGTATGCCATGTACATTTCTTCTGCTTTTACGGTGCTAAAATGTATTCTAACCAGGGCTATGGATGACATCCATGGATCAATCAAAGGTATGTATAATCATTTTATTTCTTGTACCACACTAACCTCTATAATCTAGAGTTGCAATGGTATCGTCAGAACATATTCATTCCCCCATCCTAAACCACACAGCTAGTAATTCATGCTGCTGATAATTACTTGTAGGTAGAATTCGGTTTAAAATTTGACAGTGTGTATGGGGTAGATATTTGTTCCCCGCCAAATGACTCCGCAGATCTATGATCTGATAGTGTTGTAAATAATGCCAAATGATTAGATAAGGCATTGAGAATTGTCTATAATGCTTGTTCCAATTTCCTGCTCCTCACTCACTCTTCCTAGGGCACAGCCATGAGTCTATTGCGACTCAGGTCCCTATGGATAAAAAAACTTGTATGCAAATCCCTTGAAAGGCCATACGCATGCTCGTTTCATTTCAATGCCGCATCTCGATTCGCTTGGGCACCAACTAAACCTGTCCGTGCTATAGCAGCACCCGCTGTCGGTGAATATACCAAAAAGGACGAACATGTACTTAACTCTCCTTCGGAGCTTGCTCGAAAACTCTCGGCAGGTGTATTGCCAAGGCTTCCTCGGCCTGATGTCCAAAAAGTGGTCGTCGTAGGCAGTGGTGGCCTTAGTATCGGACAGGCTGGAGAATTCGATTACTCTGGTTCACAGGCACTAAAGGCTCTCAGTGAGGAAGGCGTAGATGCCGTCCTCATCAACCCAAACATCGCAACATGGCAAACATCGCATCAACTTGCGTCCGAAGTGTATTTCCTACCTATAACTACAGATTACGTTGCCTATGTTTTGGAAAAGGAACGGCCTGATGGAATACTTCTGACTTTCGGCGGACAAAGCGCATTGAATGTTGGCATCGAACTTGATCGCATGGGCATTCTAGAGCGACTCGGCGTAAAGGTCCTTGGAACACCAATACGTACTCTAGAGGTCTCGGAAGATCGTGACCTCTTCGTCCAGGCTTTGAAAGGTCCGCTATCTTCGTCTTTAATTACGCAGTGAGCACGACATATTCATTCGATTTGTATCTTTACTCGAATCTTCAGAAATTGATATACCCGTCGCCCAGTCAACTGCCGTTTCGTCCGTGAATGCTGCCCTGGATGCTGCTGAAGTCATCGGCTATCCCGTAATTTTACGCTCTGCTTTCACCCTGGGCGGTCTTGGTTCAGGTTTCGCCGAGAATGCCGATGAACTTCGCGATCTGGCCGCAAAGGGCCTTAGTTTAAGCCCACAGGTTCTTATCGAGCGCAGTATGAAAGGCTGGAAGGAGCTAGAATATGAAGTCGTTCGAGATGGAGCAGATGTAGGTCTTCATCTTCCTCAAAATTTCATACGCGTCACACCGCTTGACGTGCCTTCTTAAGAATACCATCATCTGCTGTAACATGGAGAACTTCGATCCTCTTGGTACCCACACTGGTGATTCAATTGTGGTTGCTCCCTCACAGACCTTACCCGATGATGAATACCATATGTTACGGAGTGCTGCAATCAAAGTCATCCGACACCTCGGCGTAGTGGGGGAATGCAATATCCAGTATGCTCTGAACCCCACATCCAAAGAGTACTGTGTCATCGAAGTAAACGCTCGGTAAGATCATGATACTATCTCGGTGAAACACTGTCACTAAAGGCCGGTTATACTCTAGTCTGAGTCGATCTAGGTTTGTCTCTTAATGTTTCTATGCTCTTAAACTCCCCTGTTGATTTCAATGCAGTGCCCTTGCCTCAAAGGCTACAGGATACTCACTGGCTTACACTGCTGCGAAGATTGCCCTTGGTCACACATTGCCTGAACTTCCGAACGCTGTTACTAAAACAACAACCGCATGCTTCGAGCCTTCGCTGGATTACATCGTAACAAAAATCCCCAAGTGGGATCTTGCCAAGTTTTCTTCGCAAGTCAATCGTGAGGTTGGATCATCAATGAAGTCCGT
>Ga0179587_10000429_pt1 | contig 17543 bp, 12 predicted proteins | sample CZODoug2_1_08_16_FD_185932 | JGI IMG/M metagenome (GOLD analysis project Ga0179587, IMG submission 185932) | Vadose zone soil fungal communities from Angelo Coast Range Reserve, California, USA - CZODoug2_1_08_16fungal | ecosystem: Environmental > Terrestrial > Soil > Vadose zone | place: USA...
CGTGGCGTCGGCCTCGATTGGTTTCGCGAAGTATGCGGGATATCTCTACCCCTTCACACCGATGGAGGCAAAGGCGATTTCCGGCGGGCTGGTCATCTTTATCGTGCTCCTGCTTTACCGAAGAATCGCGACCATCGGAAAAATTTCCATCCTGCTGTGGATCGGCGTCGTGGGAACGATGCTGTGGCTGATTTGGGGAGGGGCTACGCATTTCAACGCTAAAATCGCTTTTGATTTTCCGCCGGGAGCCTTCGATTTGTCTTGGGTGTGGTTCGCGGGGCTGGGGTCGGCGATGGTGAGCACCATCTACAGCTACTGGGGCTACTACAACATTTGCCATCTCGGCGGCGAGATTAAGGACCCTGAAAAAAATATCCCCCGGGGGATTTTTCTTTCCGTGCTGGGGATCGCCGTCCTGTATCTGGCGATGCAGACGAGCCTCCTGGGCGTGGTGCCGTGGCGCGAGGCGCAGAATTCCGATTTTATCGCCAGCTTGTTTGTTGAACGGCTATATGGGCAAGGCGCTGCGCGGTTTGTGACGGGAATGATTTTGTGGATTGCCGTCGCTTCCGCGTTCTCCGTGCTGCTGGGCGCTTCGCGCGTGCCCTATTCGGCGGCGCAGGACGGGAATTTCTTTCCGGTGTTCGGCAAGGTTCATCCCACAAAACATTTTCCGCATATCTCACTGTTGGTTTTGGCCGGACTCGCATTCTTGTTCAGCATTTCTCTAAAGCTGAAACAAGCCATTGCGGGAATTTTGGCGATGCGGCTGCTGGTGCAGTTCATCGGCCAGGCGGTCGGCGTGATGCTGCTGCGGCGAAGGCGCGGTACGCAAGGCCTGCCCTTCAAAATGTGGTTCTATCCTCTGCCCGCGGTGCTGACGATGATCGGCTGGGCGTGGCTTTTTTGGCAGACTGGGCCGACGCGAAAGTGGGGATTGGCGGAAATCGCTCTCGGGGCTCTAGCGTTTCTGATTCGCGCGCGGGAGATGAGACAATGGCCCTTTGGAGAATCGCAGCCGGGAGTTGCCGGTTCATTGTAGACATTCCAAGCTGCCTTGCGGTGGAGGTCGCGTGAGTTCCTATTCTCAACGTTTGGCGATTCTTGTCTTGATGGCTTGTGGTGCGTCTGCATTCTTGCCCGCTACCGCGCTCGCGCAGTTCCCTCCTGCGTCAGGGACCGGGCCCGGCTTGCCTGAAACGATTGAGGCGATCGAAAGCGCCCGCATTACCACCCGAATCCTTTTCATGACGGCTCACCCGGACGATGAGAGCGCTGCGGCGCTCACTTACCTTGCACGCGGGTTGCATGCGGATGTCGGGCTGCTGACTTTGACGCGCGGCGAGGGCGGGCAGAACGACCTCGGCCCCGAGCAAGCGCCGCAACTGGGATTGATCCGGACGCAGGAATTGCTGGCTGCCACGCGGGCCTATGGCGTCAAGCTGTACTTTACGCGAGCCAAGGATTTCGGCTATTCGAAGACGCCGGAGGAAACGGAACGCATCTGGGGCGACCAGGTGCTCGAGGACATGGTCCGTGTGATCCGCGCATTTCGCCCGAACATCGTCATCAACGGGTGGGGAGGCGTGCACGGGGGGCACGGACACCATCAAGCCTCGGGATTGCTTACGCCGAAGGCGGTGCAACTTGCGGCGGATTCTTCGTTCAAGCTGCACGGCTCTTCCGCGGACGACCAGGACTCGGCGCCTTGGGGCGACCGCAAGCCGATGATCGTGGTGGACCTCGACCGCAGCGACGCTCCCAAGGGTTACCTGCTTCCTGTAGATGAGATTTCGCCACTCTACGGAAAATCCTGGCGGGAAATAGGACTGGATGGCTTTGCCAATCATCACTCGCAAGGAATTACGGGATTTCTGAACTCTCCGTTCCTGCGTCGCCCCATCGGGCTTCAGCGCGAGGACGGGGGGCAGCTTGATCCCGCCTTACTCGCTCAACCCCTCGGCCCGCTGGACGAAGACTATGAAATGGGAAATATGGGCGTGGACCCGCTCATGCGTTCCGTGGACGCCGCCCTGGTGGCCGCGCGCGATGCCGCCTTGCGGCTCGATTGGAAGGCGGCCGCGAGTTCCCTGGTTGCCGCCGGGAGAAAAATTAATGAAGTGCCGGTGCCTTCGATTTCGTACCAGGTTCCCGCCCCGGTCGTCTCCCTGGCGCGAAGCTTGAAACGGAAACGGGAAAAAATCGACGCGGCCCTGGCGCTCGTCACAGGACTACGATTGGACACGCTCGCCGATCGCGGCGAACTTGTCTCCGGAGAAACATTCACGGTGCGCGTGGACTCTCATCATCGCGGAGAAATAACGGGAAATTTCAAGAAGCCGGTACTGCTGCTTCTCAGCGATTGGAATATCACCAAAGAAGAAGCCGAGCCGGGCGGAGCCGTTCGCTTCACTGTTTCCGCCGGGCAGAATCCGCAGCGCACACCAACTTCCGCCACGGCGATATTGCCGGAGCCTCCGCCCATCGCAACGGCCAGCCAGGAAGCATTGGTCGATGGCTATTCGTTCTCGGTCAATTCGCCGGTAATGAATATCCACGCGACTTCCACGCGCGCGGACCGCATGCCCCTGCGAATCGTTCCGGCCTTTACGCTGGCCGTTGAACCAAAGCAAGCCATCGAGATTACCGGCAAGCGGAATAAGCCGTTCGACGTGCTGCTCCGCGTGCATTCCTATGCCACGCAAGCAGGCGAGGTTCGCGCCGGGCTGACCGTGCCGCGCGGATGGAAGACGGGCGCACCGGTGCCATTGAAATTCGAGGGAGCAGGCGACCGCTACGCGCGCCTGACGGTGACGCCGCCATTGAAGCTCGCGAAGGGGAGCTTCAAGATTTCGGCGTACGTGGAACGCGCGGCCGACCCCGCCCGGGGCGACAAGGCGGAGAAATTCACCACTTCGCTGGAGCCCTTGCCGACGCTGCCAACGCAATTTTGGAGCGAGTCGGCCCAGTGCGCCGTGCACGCGTTTGACTTGCTGGTGCCCGCGAATTTCCGCGTCGGCTACGTGACCGCGGAAAGCGAACCTGTGCCCGAAGCGCTGCAACGCCTGGGCATTCGCGTGGAGATGCTGGACGCCGTGGCGCTCGCCTTCCGGGACTTATCCCCCTTCAACGCCATCGTGGTCGGCGTGCGCACGTACGAACTGCGCCCGGACTTGCCTGGAGCGAATCAGCGTCTGCTCGATTACGTTTCCAGGGGCGGAACGCTAGTGGTGCAATACCAGCGCGACTTTGCCTGGGACAAATTCCACTATGCGCCGTATCCGACTTTGATCTCGCCGCCGCTTCCGCTCGCGAAGGAGGGTGCGCCGCCGGCCGTTCGTCCCCTTCCGCGCATCACAGATGAGAATTCTCCCGTGAAATTCCTGAAACCGGATGATCCGCTGCTCAATCATCCGAATAAAATCACGCCGGACGACTTCAGGGGCTGGGTGCAGGAGCGCGGCCTTTATTTCTGGACGGAATTTGACCCCAAGTACACGCCTCTCCTGGCCATGCACGATCCCGGCGAGCCTGACCTCAACGGTGGCCTCGTCTACGCCCACGTCGGCAAAGGCACTTACATTTACACTGGCTTGGCCTTCTTCCGGCAATTGCCCGAGGGCGTCCCCGGCGCTTACCGGCTTTTTGTCAATTTATTAAGCGCGTCCCCGAGCCGCGCAGCCCAGCCGGCTGCGAAAAAACGTCGGCGCTGAAAGCCTGAGTTACAACTGCCGCGAGCAAGTAAACCAACTGGGCACATCGCTGCCGCGGGCAATTCACCGTGCTATTCTCTTGAACCGAGGGGTGAAACGCGAATGAGCAATCATCGTGGAATTTGCTTTGCCGCGCGAGCGGCTCACCAGGTCATTCTGTTGTTGTTGGTTTTCGCGCTCTCGTTGATTTGCGTTTCTCCCGCCGCGGCGCAGAAAAAGAAGAAGGCGGAACCTCCTCCTCCCTCCACGGACGGGTCCAAAATGCTGGTGCCCTTGACCGACGAGCAGCAGATCGATTACGAACTCTCGGAAATGCTGGGAGCCTGGCAGCTCGGGGACATCGAGAAGCTGCGCCAGGATTACGCCGACGATGTAGTGGTCGTGAACGGCTCGTGGGCCCCGCCGATTTTCGGCTGGACCAATTATCTTGCGATTTACCAGCAGCAGCGCGCGCGCATGCAGCAGGTGCGCATGGACCGTTTGAATACTTACATTAAGGTAAGCGGTACGGTCGGTTGGGCGTGCTTCCAATGGGACTTCGTGGGGGTTGTGGACGGCCAGGAGACATCTTCCCAGGGCCAGACGACAGTGGTATTAGAGAAGCGCAACAACCACTGGGTCATTGTGCTCAATCACACTTCGATCGCTCCGAGGGTCCCGCAAAGCGCTCCAGCGAGCGCACCTGCAGGGCAACAGCAACCGCCAAAGCCGACGCCGCGCTGAAGCCGGCCGGCAAGCGAGGCCGAGCCAGCAGCAAGCTAGAGGAGGCCCTTCAGACCTTCCTTAAGCCACATTCCGGCAATCAGCAACAGCAGAACACCTGCCAGGATGCCCGTGCCCATGATGGGCTTGGAAAGGGCCTCGATCTTGGCCACAAGCTCACGCTGCTCCCTGGCCATATGCTCTTCTGCCGCGTCGAGAAAGATTTGATCGTCTTCGTGGCTCGCGAGGAGGCTCCGCCGAAGTACGAGAACCAGGAATACGGCGAAGACAACCCCCCAGACGATCAGAAGGTAAAGCAATGGCCCCGCAAGCATTTGTGATGATTCCATGGCGACCTCCCGTTGGAACCGTCCCGCTGTGCCGGGCGGGCCGGCAAGGGGTTACTGGGTTTTATAGGGCGGAGTATAGCACTCTAAATCAAAAATTCTAGTGCTGAAGATTTGTAAGACTGATGCAGCACTTTGCATTCCCATGCCCGAAGTCCTGGGCCGGAACGCCACTGGTTATTGGGCAAGAGCAACATCTTAAAGGAGATTCTTGTTCGGCCAAACTGCTGACTCCGACGAGACTGCCATTCCCGGGGGCTGTAGCCGCCCTTAGGAGACTCGGCTGCGTTGACAAAGGGGGAAGCGCCGGGCAGAATGAAAAATGCCTCATCGCATGAAACCCCGGCGTTGCCGGGGTTTTCCTCTTCGCACTCGTGCCCGAGTGGCGGAACTGGCAGACGCGCTGCGTTCAGGTCGCAGTGATCGCAAGGTCGTGGAGGTTCGAGTCCTCTCTCGGGCACCATCTTTTCCATTCAACTGACGGGTTCTCTTGAACATCGGTTGCTCAGGATTGCTACCCGCCATCTGATTAAAGCGGCGCGATTCGCAGCCCAATTACGGGCAGCCAGGGCCAACATGACGAACAGTTTCTTGTTTAGACGAGAAACTAAAATAAGGTTAGATCATGTAGCCGCGAGGATCAGCGGCAGGAGGAATTCTTGAAGTCGCGTTCTTTCCCCGGCCCCCAGGCTCTTGAACTGCAGGCCCATGCGGTCTGTTCCGATGGTTCGAACCACGCGCGCTTCGACCTGCAGTGGCGCCGAACTGGCCGGGAGTTCCAGCCTGACTTTGACGACGCTGCCGGTCGGGAAGACGAGATAGGACTGCACAAGCATGCCGTCGAGGCTGAGATCTACTGTTGTTCCCTCGAGTTGCTTGTCATTCGACTCCAACGAAACAGCGCAACGCAGCGGAACACGCGTGAAGCGCCGCCGCTCCCTTTCAATAGAGCTTTCTGCAATGCGGATTAGTTTAAGCAGTTTGTTACGCTCCACGGGCTTGAAGAGAAAGAGCTGAACGCCAATGTCAAACGCGCGTTTCATGAGCGTTCTGTCCTGTTCTCCCGTAATCATGACGATGATCGTCGATGCGTTCACGGGAGAGGTACGAACATGGCGAGCGAGTTCGAGGCCATCGGGCGGGGGCATGCGCATGTCCAGAAAGACCGCGTGAAATTTCTCTTTGGCCAGGAGCTCGGCGGCTTCGGCACTGCTTGACATTGAGCTAACTTCAAAACCTGCAGACCGCAAGATCTCGGAGATCAGTTCGCAAGAAGGTGCATCATCATCTACGACAAGGATCTGGGCACGCACCCTATCATTCCCCCACGCATACCAGAGTCCGAAAGCTGACGGGCAGTAGTAACAAACTCTAAGAATCTATCTTCGAGGCCTTAGCATCTTGCAGCCAGCGTTCCAACTCTTCATGAAGCACTTTGAAGTTAATCGGTTTGGACACGCAGGCATTGCAACCTGCCTGCAAAAAACGGCTTTGTTCTGTCACTAGAGCATGCGCGGTCACGGCAATCACGGGGAGGGAGCAAAATTTCGGTCGCGTGCGCATCCAGGCAGCGAGCGAAAGTCCATCTTCGTCACCAAGCTGGACATCGAGCAGCACGGCGTCCGGCGGGCGGTCTTCAATTAAACGCTTCGCCGCGCTCAAATCCTCGACACTCAAGACCTCGTAGCCTTCCGTTTCCAGCCAATCGCAAATCAATTCGCGGTTCAGCGGGTTGTCTTCAACGACTAGGATTCTATGTTTCACACCTTCTCCGCCACACTCGCGGCCACCACACGCTCAATTTGCTTGACCAGCGCCTCGTGCCACGGTTGCTGTTTGCGAAGGAGTGCTTCCGCGTGCGTACGCAGATAACGCTGCTCGTCATGGCTCAAATCCTTGCTGGTCAGGACGAATACCGGGAGGCCGGCGGTGCGAACGCTCGCACGCCATTCGCCGAGGAGTTCAAAGCCGCTCACCTTGGGCAACATCATGTCGAGAATCACCAGCGCCGGCAGAGCGGCGGCTACTTGCGCGCGGGCTTGCGCACCATCTGCGGCCGTGGTTACAACGAAACCTTGCGCGGTGAGCATCTCCGCGATGAATTCGCGGGTCGGCGCGTCATCTTCCACGATGAGGATCGCTTGGCCTGTCTTTATATTTGGCTGGCTGCTGACGTGACGCGCAATCGCTCCGAGCAGAGTCTTTTTGTCGACCGGTTTCACCAGATATTCGTCGGCTCCAAGCAGCGCTCCCATGCTCGGCTGATCAACGATCGAAACTACGATTAAAGGAATCTGAGTGGTGCGGGGGTCTCGCTTTAACTGGATCAGAATTTCCCAGCCATTCTTCGGCTTCATCACGATGTCGAGGGTGATCGCGTTGGGCCGGAGTTCGGCAGCAATGTCCAACGCCTTTTGTGGCTCTTCGCACAGCGTCACTTGGTAGCCGGCCGAAGTGAGCTGCGACTGGATGAGATGTGCGGTCACCCGATCGTCCTCAATCACTAGAATTCGCTGTGGGCCGAGGGCTCTCGACCAAGTTTCCGTTTTGCGGCCCGGCGCTTCTCGGACAGAGGCGGCTGGCAGAGAGAAATAGAAACAGCTTCCTTGTCCTACCTCACTGTTAAGACTCAACTCTCCGCCATGTAGTTCGACCAGGCGCTGCGTGATGGCTAGGCCAAGCCCAGTTCCTTCCGCCTTCGTGCCGGAATCCCGGAGCCGGTAGAAAGCTTCGAAGATGCGCTTTTGCTCCTCGGGAGGAATGCCCGGTCCGTTGTCCCGCACTTCCACGCGAACCTTGCCGTCCTCCAAGCGCGCTGCGAGTTCGATTCGACCGCCATTTGGAGTGAACTTGATGGCGTTTCCGAGAAGGTTCATAAGCACTTGCTTGAACCTCGTGGCGTCTGCCCGCACCGCCAGCTCCGCCTCGGCGCTGCTGGACAATACGTGTGATTTCTTATCACCCAGCGGCTGCATCACGCTGAGCACTTCGCCGAAGGCGCCGCGCACCCCGAGGCTCTCGATAGCCAACTCCATACGGCCAGCCTCGATTTTGGATAAGTCCAAAATGTCGCTGATGAGAGTCAGAAGGTGCTTTCCACCTGTGTGGATGTGGCCGATGTAACGGCGCTGCTTCTCGTTCAAAGGTCCGTAACGTTCATCGGCTAGAAGATCAGAGAAGCCCAGGACAGCATTGAGCGGCGTGCGCAGTTCATGGCTCATGGTGGACAGGAATTGGTCCTTGAACTTACTAGTGCGCTCGGCTTCTTCCTTTGCGCGGGTGAGGGCTTCTTGGGCGCGCTTCTGCAGGGTAATATCGTGGAGTACGACCACTCCGCCCTTGAGGGTGCCATCCTGCCCCCGCAAAGGCCTGCCGGTTATGCTAAGCAAACGGCCATCCGGCACATTCGCGTTACGAATGAACAGCTCTACGGCGTCCACATTCTCGCCACGCATCGCGCGAACCAAAGGCAGTTCGTTCGAGGGGAACACGGTAACGCCGTCCGGGTGAAAGGTGCCATATTGCTGCGACCACCGGTCGGGACTTGCGTCGGTAGCGCCGATGCCAATGAACTGCTCCGCAGCCGCGTTGAATAGGAGAAACTTACCATTGGTGTCGGCGACGACGACGCCGTCTGCGACACTTGCCAGAATGAGCTGCAGTAGGTCTTTTTGGCGCTTTGTTTCCTCCTCGGCCAGCTTCTTGTCGGTGATGTCCCGGAAAACAAGCACGACTCCGAATGCCTCTCCTGTATCCGTGAGAATTGGCGCCGCGCTATCTTCGATGTCGAATTCCTTGCCGCTCTTGGATAAAAGGATGGTGTGGTCGGCCAGACCCACTATCTTTCCCTCGCGGAAAACTTTCTTCACTGGATTTTCGACAGGAAGCCGCGTTTCCTTGTTCACGATGTCGAAGACCAGATCCATGGACTTGCCGGCCGCCTCTGCCTGCGTCCACCCGGTGAGCGACTCGGCGACGGGATTCATGAAGGAGATGGCGCCGTTCATGTCCGTGGCAATGACTGCATCGCCGATACTCCCGAGAGTGGTGGAGAGCCACTTTTGACTCTTCGTCAATGCTTCTTGAGCCCGTTTGCGTTCGGAAAGCTCCCGGAGCAGTGCCTGGTTCGCGGCCTCCAGGCGCTGGTTTGCCTCTTGTACCTCCGCCGCCCGCTGATAAACTTCGGCTTCCATTTGCCCCGCGTGTGTGCGCAACTTTTCCGCCAGTTTTTCCTGCTCCAGTGTTTGCTGCTTGAGCCGAACGAACTCCGTCACGTCCTCGACACGATGGATAATGTAGACGACCCCTTTATCCGACCCAAACACGGGCGAGTTGACGGGACTCCAGAACCTTTCTTCGAAACCGCCTCCCTCCGATTCCGGCTTCCGGATGTCGTACTTCTGAACTGCCATTGTGTCAGGGGTCTTGTCTTGAATCACACGCTGCAGGGAAGTTCGCAGGTTGCGGACTCCTGTGGCTGAGGGATCATCCGGATTATCGGGGAAGACATCGAAGATTCCGCGGCCCAGAATTTCCTCTCGTTTGGTCATAGTTGCGCGCAGATAAGCGTCACTGACTGCGACAATGTTCAAATCGAGTGTAAGGACAAGATATAAACCGGGCGCCGATTGGAATAAGGCCTGGAAGTCAGGCGTTGGACAGGATGGGGAGGAGTTTTTCATGGCGACTTTCCAAGAGAGATCACTCACTAATTATTATGTTGAAGACTCGGTTGCAGCCTGGCAATGAAACCTGGCTCTTTGAGGAGCGTAATCGTCACGGGCACGCCTTCTGAGCTTGGGGCAAACCGTGGAATGGCTCCGTTCCACGCGGTTATGCCTGCCTTTCCACCGCTGTGCCACGGATTCGCGGAAGCAGACACTAGCGGGCGGATCCCACCGGTTGCACTGGCTCATAGCCGTGAACAACAGCCTCGAACGTATCCAAAACCGAACTGTCCCACCAGCCGCGCTTAGCCTCTTCCCGCATGATTTCGAAGGCTTTTGCCACAGGAAGAGCCTTGCGATAGGGTCGATCGGTCGTCAGTGCGTCATAAATGTCCGTGATTTGTAGAATGCGCGCCGTGAGGGGGACTTGTTCACCCTTCAATCCGTCCGGATACCCGGAGCCGTCCTGCTTTTCATGGTGAGAGCGAATAATCGGGAGCACATGGCGGAACGAGCGCAGCGGAGCGCAAATTCGCTCGCCGGCAAGGGTGTGCTGCTCCATGATTTTGCGCTCCTCGGGAGTGAGCGGTCCGGGTTTAAGAAGGATGCTTTCTGGTACGGCCAGCTTGCCAATGTCGTGAACCAGACCGCCGCGGCGGATAGCCACGAGAAGCTCCTCAGACAAGCCCAGCTTATCTGCCACGGCCACGGAATATTTGGACAGGCGTTCGCAGTGCCCCTCGGTATAAGGATCCTTGGCTTCGATGCTCAACGCCAGACTGAAGAGTACGGCTTCTGCGTTGTCCAACTCATCCGTAAAATGCTTCATTCGCAGCAAAGAATGCACGCGGGCAAGGAGCTCGTGCCTATTCACCGGCTTGCTTAGGAAATCGTCGGCCCCGCACATGATTCCGCGAATGCGGTCATTGTCGCTGTTAAGGCTGGTCAGCAGCAAAACGGGGATCAGCCGCGTCTTCGGGTTTGACTTGATCGCCAGGCAAGCGTCAAATCCTGTTTTGCGTGGCATCATCACGTCTAACACGGCCACGTCAATGGAACCGGCGCTCACTTGTTCCAGCGCTTGCTGACCGTCTGTGACACAAATGACCTGGTAGCCCTCCTCAGTCAGCAAGCTGGAGAGCAACTCGCGATTAGATTCATTGTCGTCGGCCACGAGAACGATTCCCTGATGGCGTTCACCCGCAGACATGACGTCTCCTCAAAAGTGTCTCGATCGCTTGAAGGTTCGCAAACTCGAACCCCTGTCAAAAGATCATGAACGGCGATCGCGTACCATCTATCTAACGTACCCAAAATTGGGTTGCTGAACGCCGTATTCCCTAAGCGCTGTCGCAAACCAGTAAATAAGCCGAGTCTATGGTTGAGACGGGCCCCGACGGGAAAACGAATCCTGCCTCTTTCACGCATTTGACGCGCCGGTCCGCAATCCGCTACGGTGTTCCTTCAAACTGATCCAGAGCACAAACGAGGTGTCCCCATGCTTCTTTATCTGCTGGCCCTTTCATTTCCTGAATGGCGGCCGCACTTTTCCTTCCTTGATACGCCACACGCCAACGAAATGATGGCGATGCGGTGGCTGCATCTCGTCTTCGGAATCATCTGGGTCGGGCTGCTCTATTTTTTCAATCTCGTCCTGACGCCGGCGATGAAAAAGTGCGATCCCCAACTGCGAATCAGAATCTATCCCGAGCTGATGCCCGGCGCGATGGGATGGTTCCGCTCGTCTGCGCTAGTAACGGTAATCGTGGGACTGCGTTATTTCACAATCCATCTGGCCGCGGATGCGAAACTTGCGGGCGATCGTTCGCTGATTGGCAAATGGTTCGGATGGTGGCTGTTGGTGTGGGCAGTCGCGTATGTTTTCATTTACGCCTTGCAGCTTCCTGCGAAAGGATTGCTGAATAGCGCGTGGGTGCGCGTTGCGGGGATTTCGATTGTGGTCACCGCCGCGTCGTGGCTGGTTCTTGCGCTGAACGGCGGCCCCAACGTTTCAAATGCGCACCTCGCCATCAGCGTTGGCGGCGGACTCGGCTTGGTGATGCTGCTGAATACCTGGGGAGTGATCTGGCGCATACAAAAGCGCCTGATTGTCTGGACGCGCGCCGCCGCAGCACAGGGCGCGCCCATGCCGCCGGAAGCGGAGCGCTTGATGCGCTGGAACTATCTCACCGCGCGCACTTCGTTCTGGCTGTCTTTTCCCATGCTCTTCTTCATGGGCGCCGCCAGCCATTACCCATTTTTGAGCACCGTCGCTCGGTAACGGATGCAGGATGCTCTCATGTCGGACGAGAAAAATTACAACGTACTGACGGCTGCGAATGGCGCGCCCATCAAGGCTTGGACCAAGGGTGTCCAGCTCGAGGATCAGGCTCGCCAGCAGCTTCTGAACGTGGCGCAGTTGCCGTTCATCTTCAAGTGGATCGCGGCCATGCCGGACGTGCACTGGGGCATCGGCGCGACAGTTGGCAGCGTGATTCCGACGAAGGGCGCGATCATCCCTGCTGCGGTAGGTGTGGACATTGGCTGCGGCATGATGGCGGTGCAGACCGACCTGAACGCGCGCGATCTTCCTGACAATCTCAAGGGCATTCGCAGCGCCATTGAAAAGGCGGTTCCGCATGGGCGCACGAATCACGGCGGGCGCGGCGACGCGGGTGCCTGGGGAGAAATCCCGGCGCGCAACAATGAAGTTTGGCAGACACTCAAGCCTCGTTATGACGCTATCCTCGAAAAGCATCCGAAGCTGGACCGCGGCAATCATTCGAATCACCTCGGAACGCTGGGCACCGGCAACCACTTCATCGAAGTTTGTCTCGATGAAGCCGAAAACGTCTGGTTCATGCTGCACAGCGGTTCGCGAGGAGTGGGCAACCGCATGGGCAGCTATTTCATCGAGGTCGCGCGCAAAGACATGCAGAAGTTTTTCATCAACCTGCCGGATAAGGATTTGGCGTATTTCTCGGAAGGCACCGAGCACTTCGATGACTACGTCGAAGCCGTCGAATGGGCGCAAGACTTTGCCCGCTGGAACCGCCACCTGATGATGGAACAAATTGTCAACGCAGTGCGCAACACCGGCGAAGTGCGCCCGTTCGTTGCCGAATTGAAGGCGATCAACTGCCACCACAATTATGTGGCGCGCGAACGCCACTACGGCCAAAACATCCTGGTCACGCGCAAGGGCGCAGTCCGCGCCCGCGCAGGCGACATGGGCATCATTCCCGGCAGCATGGGAGCGCGCTCCTATATCGTTCGCGGCAAGGGCAATATGGAAAGCTTTATGAGTTGCAGCCACGGAGCGGGCCGCGCGATGTCTCGCACGGAAGCCAAGCGCCGCTTCTCCATTGAAGATCACGAGCGCATGACGGAGGGAGTCGAGTGCCGCAAAGATGCTGACGTGATCGACGAAACGCCGGCCGCGTACAAGCCCATCGAGGCGGTAATGGCCGCGCAGAGCGACCTCGTAGAAATCGTCCACACGCTCCGACAAGTCGTCTGCGTGAAAGGTTAATCTGGGAATGAAAATGAAAAGGGAGGCGGGCCAGGTCGTCCCGCCTCCCTTCTTTCCCCTCTCGGGGAACCCGGCCAGTCTGACGGAGGGCGACCGGCCGGTCGTGTGTTGGCCTGCCTATATAATCCCGGAATCCTGAAAAAAGTTCCTGCCAATGCGAAAAAAATGAATAGAATTACGGTGGAACTCCCGCGCCCGCCGTCTGGTGCGACAGCTCATGCCACAACCCTCACACCTAAGCCCTGATAACATACTGCGTTTTCTGCAAGTTAGAAGCGAGCCCGCCTCCACGAATGAAATTGTCCAGGGACTTCATCTCAAGAAGACCGACAACCGCCCGCTCTTCAAGATGCTTTCCAAGCTCAAAAAGCGTGGCGCTATTGAGGAATTACCAGGCGGAAAGTACCGCCTCCCCAGCCGCAAGTCGGAACGTCAGGCTCCCGGCAAAACGTCGCCCCAGGACGCCACGTGGCCTGCACAACCTTCCAGCCTCGCGGGCCGCGATGAAGTAAAAGGGCGGCTGGTTCTTCACCACGACGGCTATGGCTTCGTCGTCCCCGATTCGCCGATGCCACAGCTCGACGGCGATGTTTTCATCCCGCGTGACGGCATCGGAGACGCCATGCACGGTGATCACGTTCTGGCGAAGATTCAGCGTTTGGGCGGCGTCACTGGAGCGCAGCGTGCGGAAGGCCGCATCATTCGAATCCTCGATCGCGCGCATCCCACGGTCGTGGGATTGTTCCGCTACGGCCCCCAACACAATGTGGTCCTCCCTTACGACACTCGAATTCAGCACGAAGTGGAAATTCCACGCGGCAAGGAACTCACTCCCGGGCTATGGAAAAAACTCGGCTTCAGCGGCGCGGACGAAACCAGCATTCGAATGAGGCGCATTCCGCGGCTGCAGGAACTGGACGGCGCTGTCGTGGACGTGGAGTTGCTACGTTATCCGCACGGTGGCGCTCCGGCGACCGGCCGCGTCATTGAGATTCTCGGCCGGCCCGGCGATCTTGGCGTCGACACCGAGATCATCATCCGCAAGCATCGTCTCCCGCACCTCTTCTCCGCGGAAGTACTTGACGAAGCCGAGCGCGGCGCGAAGCCCGTGAGCGAAACGCAGCGCGCCGGCCGCGAAGATTTCCGCCACCTGCCGATCGTCACCATCGACGGCGAAACCGCGCGCGATTTCGACGACGCTGTTTACGTCGAACACCGCGCCGATGGCGGCTGGCATTTGCAAGTTCACATTGCCGACGTCGCGCACTACGTTCGAACCGAGAGGGCTCTCGACCGCGAAGCTCGCCTCCGCGGCACTTCCGTTTACTTTCCCGATCGCGCTGTTCCGATGCTTCCGGAAGCCCTTTCGAACGGCATGTGTTCGCTGAAGCCTCGTGAGGAACGCCTGGTGATGAGCGCGCTCATGGAATTCGACGCCGCCGGCCACATGAAATCTTCGCGCATGACTTCCGGCGTGATTCGCTCCGCCGAGCGCATGACCTATACGAACGTCAACAAAGTCATCGAGAGCGACCCGGAGATGACCGAGCGCTACGCCGCGCTGGCGCCACGGTTCCGTGAAATGAAAGAACTGGCGCTGCTCCTCAACGCCCGCCGCAATGAGCACGGCTCCATCGATTTCGATCTCCCCGAACCGGTTATCGAATTCGACGAAGAGCAGCGCATGACCAATATCACGCGCAGCGAGCGCAACATCGCGCATCGGCTCATCGAGGAATTCATGCTCGCCGCCAATCGCGCCGTCGCCGGCTATCTGCTGAAGCGCGGCATCGAATCCCTCCATCGCGTTCATGAAAAGCCCGACGCCCGCAAAGTCCTGGAGTTCGAAGAGTTGGCCCGCGCGTTCGGCTACTCTCTCGGCGTCGAAAACTTGCACCAGCGCGAAGTCGCCGTTCGCCATGGCCGCGTCCCGGCGCCCGCGAAAGCCGGCCGCCCCGATTCCTACGGCCACGGCCGCGAGCGCGGCATGAAGGTAGCGCTCCCGGGCGGCGAGCTGCGCATCACGCCCCAGCACTATCAGCGCTTGATTAAGAAGGTCGTCGGCAAACCAGAAGAACGTATCGTTTCCTACCTCATGCTGCGTTCCTTGAAGCAAGCCCGCTACGCCGCCGAGCCTCTCGGCCACTTCGCCCTCGGCTTCGATGAGTACACCCACTTCACTTCGCCCATTCGGCGATATCCCGACCTGATCGTTCATCGCATTCTGAAATGGGCCCTCGAACATGCGAACGATGCTCCCGCATCTTCGAAATCGCACCTCGCAACTCCGCCAGGCGCTGAAGCCGCGCTCTATTCGCACAACAGCCTCGAAGAAATCGCATCGGAAACTTCCGAGGCAGAACGCCGCGCCAATGGTGCCGAGCGCGAACTGATGGACTGGAAGACCGCTCAATTTATGGAAGAACATCTCGGTGAGGAGTACGACGGCCTGATCATATCGGTCCAGAAATACGGATGCTTCGTCGAACTCTTCGAAGTTTTCGTCGAGGGCCTTCTGCCGATCAGGGCGCTCGAAGAGGCCGCCAACGCGCGCTGCGTCTACCGCGAGAGGGACCACGCCATCGTTGCCATGCCCGGCGGAGACGGCCGCCGCGGAGCTCACCGTACTCCCGTAGGGGCACGGCTTGCCACGCCCGTCCGTGGCCGCGGCGCAAAACCCCACCAGCTGGAATGGCGCCACGGCGATAAAGTCCGCGTCCGCGCCGAGCGCATCGATCCCATGCGCAAGCGCGTGGAGTTCGCTCTCGTAAGCGCGAAATAAAAAAACCACCGCGCGCAGTTCGGAACGGCCGACAATTTCTGATACTCTGGATTGCTGAGACGGCAGAAGCGACAGTTTCTCTGTCGCGCTGAAATTCAATGCAAGAGAGAGGATTTGGGCATCCTGAGCTCCATGACAGTTTCCGCACAAACTGCCAAGCGCGTCTTCAATTTCAACGCCGGTCCCGGGACACTTCCTCTACCGGTCCTCGAACGCATCCGCGAGGAACTCCTCGACTGGCGCGGCAGCGGCATGTCGGTCATGGAGATGAGCCACCGGTCGCCGGAATTTGAAAGCATCAACGCAGGCGCGCAACAGAAGCTCCGGGATCTCCTTGGAATTTCAGACGACTACGCAGTCATTTTCGTTCAGGGCGGTGGCAGCATGCAGTTCACGATGGCTCCGATGAACCTCTGCCTTCCCGGGAAGCCCGTTGACGTTCTCCACACCGGCGCTTGGACCGCCAAAGCTATCGGTGAACTGAAAAAAGGGTTCCTCCACCATATCGCGGCCTCCACCGAATTGGAAAAATTCGTGCGTCTTCCCCGCCGCGACGGAATAAAATTTTCTCGGGACGGTTCCTACGTTCACATCTGCACCAACAACACCATCGAAGGCACGCAGTGGAGCACCGTCCCGGAAACAGGCAACGTGCCTCTCGTCGCGGACATGTCGTCCGACATTGCTTCGCGTCCCGTCGACGTGAAGAAGTACGGCGTCATTTTCGCCGGCGCACAGAAAAATCTGGGGCCCTCCGGCGTTACGGTGGTCATCATCCACAAAGACCTCGCCGAGCGCGCGGATAAGAATCTCCCCACCCTTCTTCAGTACCGCACGCACATTAAAGAGAAGTCCCTCTATCACACACCCCCTACGTTTGCCGTCTATATTGTCGGTCTGGTGCTGGAATGGATCGAATCCGAAGGCGGAGTTCAGGGAATGGAAAAGCGCAACGCGGCTAAAGCTGGGCTGCTTTACGACACCATCGAATCCAGCGGCGGCTTTTATTCCTGCCCTGTAGAAAAAGCTTCGCGGTCAAAAATGAATGTAGTCTTCCACGTAGCCGGCGGAGACGACTCCATCGAAAAGCAGTTCGCCAATGAAGCAGCCGCGGCCGGACTCGTCGGCACCCTCGGCCACCGCTCCGTCGGCGGCATGCGCATCTCTCTCTACAACGCCGTTGAGCCCGCCGCCGTTGAAGCCATCACCAGCTTCATGCGCGAATTCCAGCGCACCTGCGGCTGAAAACATTCGAAAAAACAAGCGCGCAGAAGGACGATCCTCCTGCGCGCTTTGTCGGTCAGCTTCGCTCTCAGACGAGGTCGAAGAGCAGAACTTCTGCGTCCTTCACTCCAGTGATCTCCAGCGATTTTTCCGCGGAAATGGCGGCGCCATCACCTTCCTGCAGTTCTGTGCCGTTCAGCTTGACGCTGCCCCGCGCCACTTGAACGTAGGCGTACCGGTCTTTCTTTAGCTCGTGCTTCACGGTCTCGCCCGCGCCCAGCACCGTCGCGTAAAGTTCGTTGTCCTGCCGGATTTTCACGGAGCCGTCGCGTCCATCCGGAGAAGCCACCAGCCGCAGCTTCCCGCGTTTTTCCGCTTCACTGAAATTCTTCTGGTCGTACACCGGCTTCAGGCCTGGCTTTTCCGGAAGCATCCAGATCTGGTACAGGTGCACTGGCTCCGTCTTGGACGCATTGAATTCACTATGCGCCACGCCGGTCCCCGCGCTCATGTACTGCACGTCACCCGGCTTGATGACCGAGCCGTTGCCCATGCTGTCCTTGTGCTCCAGCGCGC
>Ga0179587_10000431_pt1 | contig 17477 bp, 19 predicted proteins | sample CZODoug2_1_08_16_FD_185932 | JGI IMG/M metagenome (GOLD analysis project Ga0179587, IMG submission 185932) | Vadose zone soil fungal communities from Angelo Coast Range Reserve, California, USA - CZODoug2_1_08_16fungal | ecosystem: Environmental > Terrestrial > Soil > Vadose zone | place: USA...
AAATTCGCGCCATCCCACCCCACCAGAGGGGCGTATCATGATCGTCACGGACGCGGGGTGGGATGCGGTGGACGCGGTAGCGTTTTGCGCGCGAAAGGTTGCAGGGCAGGCTTCACGGCTTGTGAGCGATCACAAAGCGAGCGGACGAGAGACGTTGTTGCGTACGGCGAAGTCGTGTGGTCCTGACGCCCCGACGCTGGCGTCAAGTTCGCGGAGGTTAAGTCGGCCCTACCGGGCTTAGACAAAACCATATCCGCTGGCGACGGTGGCAAAAGAGCCCGGTCACCGGGGAGAGCACGAAATAAGTCGTAAAACCATTGCGTGCGGGAACGTCGGGTGATTCCGGTGTACTCGTTTACTCGTGTGCTTTTTACCAATGCAAAGCGCACACGAGGCTGCGGGTGCAACGGGCATCCGGCGTTCCCACGCCCTCCTTGGGCGAAGGATTCATGCACAACTCGGGCGCATCCCGCCGCGGGGCTGTAAAGCTGTGTCTGAAAACAACGACGCTGTTTGAAATTCGAATCCGAGGCGACGCATTGCGGTTTCTTTCCGCGTGAAGCCGGCAGCCGTAGGGCGGATTAGCGTAAGCGTAATCCGCCGTTACGGATTTGGCCGAGGCAGCGGATTGCGCCGGAGCCTGTCATCGGGCCGCGCCTTGCGCGGACCCGTTGGGCTAATCCGCCCTACGAGCTACACGCTTTGTACAGCCGCGCGTTTGCAGGTATTGAGGAGCGGCTCCCCCGGGGTCGTCCCGGCGGCCCTTCAAAGGCATCGGATGTTGCTTCGGCCAACAGCATGACCGTGATTTCGATTCAGTCGCAGGTCGCCTACGGCCATGTCGGCAACAGCGCCGCCGTCTTTCCCATGCAGATGCACGGCATCGACGTGATCGCGGTGCCCACCACCCTGCTGAGCAACCGGCCGGGTTACCCGACCATCCGCGGCCGGGTGCTCGATGCGCAACTGGTCGCCGATCTCTTGCTCGGGGTCGAGGAGCGCGGCGCGCTCGACACCTGTCAGGTGATCCTGTCGGGCTATCTCGGTTCGCCGGAGATCGCCGCGGTGGTCGCGGACTTTGTGCAGCAAGCCAAGGCCCGCAACCCCGCGCTAACCTATTGTTGCGATCCCGTGCTCGGGGATCGCGACCGAGGCCTGTTCGTCCAGGCCGACATCCCGCCGCTCGTGCGTGACCGACTGTGCCGGCTTGCTGATATCATCACCCCCAATCATTTCGAGTTCGAATGGCTCTGCGGGGCGAAGGCCACGACAACAGATCAAGTGATCGCGCAGGCGCAAGCTCTGCTGGCGCGCGGTCCATCGACGATCGTCGTCACCAGCGCCGAACTCGCCGACACGCCGGACGAAGAGATCGAGACCCTTGCCGTCGAACGGTCCCAGACACGATCCCAGGCCTGGCGCGTGCGCACGCCGAAACTGCCGATCAGCCCGTCCGGGACCGGCGATCTGTTTGCCTCACTCTTTGTGGCCGCGCGCGTTTTGGGATCAGACACGCCGGATGCGCTGGGCCACGCCGCATCGGCCATCTTCGCGGTGCTGGAGCGCACCGCGGCGCGCGGGACCGAGGAAATGCGCATCGTCGAGAGCGCTGAGCTGCTCGCTCATCCGAAGCGCCGGTTCGATGCCATCGCCGTCCGCCGCCCGTAGGGCGGATTAGCGCGGCGTAATCCGCCGCCTGCGCGCAGACGGCGCAATACGCCCGCCATTGTGCATACGCGCGCCGAAGAAATCGGATTTACCCGTCAATACCGTCTGCCGGAACACGGCAGGCACCAATGCTGGCATGAACTCTGCATGGGCTGAACTGACCGGGTATTCCTCATCAACGGAAAGGTTACCATGCTTGTCACTCTTGTCGCCATTCTCTGCAACGGCCCACTCTGCCTGGAGAAAGTCGTTACCAACAGTGAGATGTCCGGCATCACCATGACGGCCTGTCAGGTAAACGGGCAAATCGGTATTGCCGACTGGCTCGCGAAAGGTCCGTATCATGCGTGGACGTTACAGAGGTACAAATGCGTCGCGGGCAAATACATTCCCAAAGATGAAGCATGAGGTGTGCGCCGACAGCCGTAGGGCGGATTAGCGCAGCGTAATCCGCCGTTATTCAGCCAAGGCGGCGGATTACGCCGGAGCTTGTCATCGGGCCGCGTCTTGCGCGGACCCGTTGGACTAATCCGCCCTAAGAGCTGGATACGACAAGCCGGCCAAGTCAACCCTCGTGCCCGGCTATGCCGGATCGCCGTTGTTTGATAAAATCTGCGCAGCGCCGCCGATGCCGTGTCGGAAGGCTTCATCAAAAGTAACGCCGCGAACCCGCCATCGGCGCGTCCGGCTCTGCCAGTCCATCTGCCACTGTGTGGCCCATCCGAGTTCGCGATCGACCCAGACCAATCGCCCGATCAACGCAACTTCCCCACCCTGCCGGGCCGCGACCGAACCCAATGCCGAGGACGTCATCGCCCCGAACTCCGCGCCATTGATGCTCGATTCCGCCAATGCTGCCGTGCTCGGCAACACGACGGTCATCCCCCGCCTGGCGGCGGCTGCGAGCAGTGATTCACGTTGTATCGCGGCCTGGTCCGCATCAGCCGTGACCACGTACTTTTTCGGGCCTTGCTGCATTTCGACAAAGACGGCGAGGATCGGACGGTGTGAAAGCCACGGCTTGAGGCGAAATGCCCTGAGAAGGTCGTCGATTTTCTTTTCATCGAAGTCGACGATCAGATCGTATGGCCGATCGCGGGTCCCCTGCTCGTCGCGGGTCGGAGTGCCGGACATTTGGTCGTGATAGCTAAATGCCCTGACGAAGCCTGTCGCGTTCGATTTGTAGGCCGCCAATCGCCGGTCGCCCGCAAGCTTCGGCGCGCCGGATACTTTAATCAGAACGTCCTCCAGACAGGAGGCGAAGCCGATGACGCGGTTTGCCTCGCCCTGGCCCGTGACGATTGCCTGTGCTCGATACAGGTTATCCGCCGCGGTCGCCATCGCGCCGCTGCAACACGTCAACGTAACTGTCAGCGATATCCTGATGATGGCGCGAACCACACCAGGATATGTCAAGCGCGGCTGGCGCACAGCGTCTGCGAGATCGGGCCGACCGCGATCGTGGGGCAAGGGCCGAATTTTCGAACGAGGCTTGGGCAGATTGGTTCCTACCAGCCGCCCCACCCCCCGTAGAAACGCGGACCGTAGTACGGACGATAGTAAGCCGGGCGATATCCACGATAATAAGCTTGCCGATATCCGTAGTACGGTCGGCCATATCCATAATATGCGGGGGCGTAGCCGCCATAGTAGGCGGGCGCATAGCCACCGTAGCCATAGCCGGGTCCGTAATACCCATATCCCGGGCCGTATCCGTATGCGTTGGAAGCTAGACCGCCGATAAGGGCACCGGCAATCAATCCGCCTGCGATACCCGGACCCCAGCCTCCACGCGCTTCAGCCGGTGTCGGTGTGGCAACCGCGGTCATGGCCACCACGGCGGCGGCGGAGAAAACAACTGCTGCCTTGTGCATGGGCTTTCCTTTCACCAAAATGTTGTTGATTAACAAAAGTCGAACCCAATCGTTGCGTCCGCAAGGGCCGCCCGGAACGTTCTCATTGAATTTAATGTTGATGAATGCCCGCCGGTTTGCGAGGGATGTCGGAATTCTCAAATGCCTTCGCCTGGCTTGGTTGATAGCCGCGAGCCAAACGGACAGAAAACCCTGCGCCCACGGGCTGCAAGACTCCACAGCGCCCGATCAGGCCGCGCGAATCTTGCCGAGAAAAGCATCGACCTGACCGCGCAGTTGCTCGGTCTGGGCGCCCAGCATCTCCGAGGCGGTTTTTACATTCTGCGCCGCCGCGCCGGCTGCGTCCGCGCCCGCGCTGACGCCTATGATGTTGTCGGACACGTTCCTGGTACCCTGCGCCGCCTGCTGGGTGCTGCGGGTGATTTCCTGGGTCGCAGCGCCCTGCTGTTCGACTGCCGCGGCGATCGCGGTGGCGACCTCGTTGACTTCGCCGATGATGCCGCCGATCCCCTTGATCGCCTCGATCGCGTCGCCGGCTACCTTCTGCATATCGGCGATCTGCTCCGAAATGTCGTCGGTCGCCTTGGCGGTCTGGCTGGCCAGGGATTTGACCTCGGACGCCACCACCGCAAAACCCCGCCCGGCCTCGCCGGCGCGGGCGGCCTCAATGGTCGCGTTCAGCGCCAGCAGGTTGGTTTGCGAGGCGATGTCGTTGATCAGGCCGACCACTTCGCCGATCCGGTTGGCGGTTTTCGCCAGGCCCTGGACGGTGCCGTCGGTCGAGCGCGCCTGATTGACGGCGCGGCTGGCGATCCCGGCCGCGTGGGCGGCTTGCCTCGAAATATCGTTGATCGATGCGCTCAACTGCTCCGCGGCGGACGCGACGCTTTGCACATTTACCGACGCTTCGCTCGAGGCCTTGGCCGCGACCTGAACGCTTGCATTGGTCTGCGTGGAAACCTTCGACATCCCGTCCGAGGTTGTTCGCATCTGACTGGAGGCATCGCCGAGTTGGGCGAGCGTGCCGCGCACCTGGTTCTCGAACTCGCCGATATAGCCCTCGATAGCCTGCTGCCGCGTCGCGGCGCCGGCATTGCGCTCGCGCTCCTGCTGCTCGATCCGCGCCTTCTCGACCGCCTGCTGCTTGAAACTTGCCAGCGCTCCGGCAAGCGATCCGATCTCGTCGCGACGCTCGGTGTAGCCGGCATCCACCGACAAATCGCCCGCGGCCACCTTGAGCATGCCGTCACGAATGACGTGCAGCGGCTTGATCACCCGGCGGCCGACCACCATCATGCTTCCCATCGCAAGCACGAGGGCTGCCGCGAGCAACGTCATATCGAGGATCAGCGATTGCCGCGCCGAAGACCACTGCGCCGATGCGTGGCGCTTCGCCTCGTCCAGCGCGCGTTCGGCAAGCGTGACCGCGGCGCCGAGGCGCCCGACCGCATCGGGCCTCCATTGGCTTGACGCAACTTCCAGTTTCTCGCCGGCGATCGCCGCATTCAGCAATCGCTCGGAGAACGCCAGATATTGGGGCTCGAAATAGGCCTTCTTGGTCGCGGCCATCGCTTCGACCAGGCTGGGCGGCAATTGCGTTCCCGCCACCATGGTTTGCAGCGCATTCCAGGCGTACTCCGCGCCGATGATGAATCTTGCGTAGTTTTGACGCGCCTCAGGCGGCAGGCGGCCGGTGGCAAGTCCGTTCGAGAGCAACAAGGCGGCTTGACCGCCGGTATCGCGAACCAGCCAGGCAAGCTGCTTGATCGAGAGCAATTGATCGATCACGGGGTCGGCGTGGCTTGCGGCACCGGCGAGCTGCGCGGCCAGCTTTTCCAGCGTCTGCAGCAACACGGTCACGGCGTCGGTATATTCCCTGGCAAGCGTAGGGCGGCGGGACGCCTTCGGCTTGCTCATCGCCTCCATGCTTTCGGTCTGCAACGCTTTGAGCGCGTCAAATTGCTGGACCAACGTGGGAAGCAGTGCGTTTCGGTCCGAAAATTCCACCGTCGCAGCGAGATCCAGCAACGATCGCATGGCTGGATTGATGACCGCGCGATACTGGCGGAGCGACTCCACGGAATCGGCTTCAACGACTTCGGCATTCACATTCTGGCTTGTGGTCGCACGGTCGGTGCGAAGATTGTGCATCGCCCTGAATGCGTCCGCCGAAGCGTCCGCGATGACCGATATGCGCGCGGCGGTCTGCAGCCGCCCCCGGGAATCCCAGGCGGTCGCGATCAGAAAAGCCACCACGCAGGCAGCCATCACGGCAATGACCGACTTGAGCAATGCGGAAATGGTCAGACGATTCAGCATAAGGACCCCCAACGATTCGATTAGTTGACAGTCGAATGGTAAATAATTCGGCCCAAAGTACCCCAGGTAAACTACGAGATATGACGCCGAGGTAGACGGGGTCGCGCGGAGCCTGCCATCGTGCCCTGGCTCGCGCAGAGTCGTCGGTCTAATCCGCTCGGCGCATTTTCGGTGATTTGTTGAACGCGATCAATCTGATGCTAGCAGTCCAGTCCTGTTTGCAAAAACATTGTGTTTGCCTGCCCGGTAGAAACAGCTTTAGACCCGACTCATCCCACCCTCTGGAGGGGCGTATCGCGATCGTCACGGACGCGGGGTGGGATGCGGTGGACGCGGCAGCGTTTTGCGCGGACACAAGAGCACGAAGGAAACCGTTAAAACCATTGCGTGCGGGAATGCCGGGTGATTCCGGTGTACTCGTTTACTCCTGTGCGTTCTACCAATGCAAAGTGCGCACGAGGCTGCGGGTGCAGCGCGCATCCGGCGTTCCCCACGTCCTCCGATGGGCGAAGGATTCAGTAAAGCCTTGGGCGCATCGCGCCGCGAGAGCGTGAACGCGCATCTGGATTCCTCGTCATTGCGAGCGAAGCGAAGCAATCCATTCTTTCTTTACGCGGCGAGATGGATTGCTTCGCTTCGCTCGCAATGACGGTTTGGCTGTTTGAAATTCGAATCGGAAAATTGAACCGTGGGCGGTTTCACCCTACGGCCTCGTCGACTCAGCCAGCACTTCCAGCACCAGCTCCATCGTCATCAGCACCGGATTGTCGCCGCGCAACAACCGGCCCTCGGCGATGCCGCCTTCATAGTCGACAAGGGCGATGTCCAGCTCCGCTTCGAGCGCGCCGCTTTCACCTGAAACGATCACGCCCGAACTCACCGCCAGTTCCGTTGCAAAAGGCTCGACGATGTGGCCGTCCGCAAAGCGGGCGCCGATGGTAGAGCCGACACCGCCATGAAGTTTTGCGCTGCTAATCCCCCGCTCGCGGCAAAAGGCTTCCAGCGCGCCAGCAAAATCCCGGTTCGGCCGTAAGCGCAACGCGAAGGCGCGGCTCGTGGTTTCCTTAGCTGTAGCCGCAGAGGGTACGGGTCCAAACAGCTTGAAATGGGTCTCGAGGTCGGGCTCCGCCGCGAAGACTGCGCCGTCGATGCCGAAGGCCTCGACCGCAAAAGGTTCGGCGACCACGGTTTCTTCGGGCAGGATATGACCGCCCTTGATGCGTCCGTCGGCTTCCGTCCACAGCGCGTGGCAATGGAAGAAGGGAGCGCCGTCGCGCTCACCAAAAGTCATCGCGGCCAGTTTGAGCCGCGTGATGCCGGCGGGGCGAAAGGTGTCGCTGTAGAAGGCGGCATGGTCAGGGGTCCTGGAAAGGGCCGGCATGACATAGGCAAAGGGGCCGAGCGCGCCGCCGGTCCAGCGCAGGACGCCCCCGGCAAATCCGGCCGCGGCAAAGCCGCGGCGCGCGGCTTCCAGCAGCGGCAGGCCGGATCCAAGCGTGAATGAGAACGCACGGCCGCGCGCGGCCACCCATTGGATGCGCTCGGGCGCAAGCGGGCCGGGCTGGACAATGTGCCGCATGGTTAGTTTGCCTGTTTGGAAATGACCTCGAGCAAACCCCGCGCCTCGAGCTCGTCGCGCACCAGCCGCTTCGGCACCTTGCCGTAGCCGGATTTCGGCAAGGACTCCCAGAAGAAGAACCGTTTTGGAATCTTGTAGCGCGGCACTTTTGCAGCAAGGAACGTCGCAAGCTCCAGCTCGGTCACCGCACTTGCGCCCTCACGCGCCACGCAGACGGCGATGCCCACCTCGCCCCACACCGGGTCCGGCACGCCGAGCACCGCCACCTCGCCGATGGCGGGATGGGTGAGGATTTTTTCCTCCACCTCGCGCGGATAGATGTTGGATCCGCCGGATATGTACATGTCGGAAGCGCGGCCGGTGATATAGACAAAACCTTCTTCATCCATGTGGCCGAGATCGCCGGTGCGAAACCAGCCGTCGCGAAACGCCTTGGCATTGGCCTCCGGGTTGTCGTAGTAGCCGGCGAAGACGGCGGGGCCGATGACACAGATCTCCCCGGTCTCGAGGGGTTTTAGCTCGCGCCCGTCATCATCCTGGATCGAGACCTGCATGCCGGTGCGCGCGAACCCGCAGGTGCCGATCCGTGCATGCGGTCCGTCCTCGGGCTCATGCAGATCAGGCGGCAGCACGGTGATATTGCCGGTGACCTCGCCCAGCCCGAAATATTGCACCAGCACCTTGCCGAGTTTCTTCAGCGCGGCCTTCTGGTCCTCGCGGTACATCGGCGCGCCGGCATAGATGATGTAGCGCAGCGACGAATGGTCGGTGCGCTCGACAGCCGGATGCTCGACCATCATCTTCAAAATGGTCGGCACGGTAAAAATATTGCTGACGCGGTGGCGCTCGATCAGCCGGAACGCCTCGTCGATATCGAAACGCTCGGTTGAAAGCAGGATGGTCGGCACGCCACGCGCCGTCTGCACGAGCTGATGGATCCCGGCACCGTGCGACAGCGGCGCGACCACCAGCGACGCATCGTTCTCCGTCGTGCCGGGCATCAGGTCGGCAAGGTGATTGGTCACGACAAAGGCCATCTGGCCATGGGTCAGCACGGCCGCCTTGGAACGCCCGGTGGTGCCTGAGGTGAAGAAAAACCAGCAGGGATCATCGTACTCGACGCTGGCCTCCTCGATACCTTCGCCCGCGTGCGCCGCGATCGCCTCGCTTAGCGAGGTTTCGCCGAACGCGCCCTCGCCGATCCGCCAGATGAAAGCCAGCGCCGGGCTCGCCGTTTTGACCGCGGCGGCGTGGTCGGGAAAATCGCCGTGGCAAAGAAACGCCTTGGCGCCGGAAGCGGTGGCGAGATAGGCGACCTCGTCCGGCATCAGCCTGAAATTGGTTGGCACCCAGACCGCGCCGAGCCGGAACGCCGCGAACATCGACCAGAACATCTCGTCGCAATTTTTGGAATGGACCAGGACGCGGTCGCCCTTGCCAATGCCGCGCGCGGCAAGTGCCGCCGCCAGCGCCGAGACGCGGCCATCGATCTCTCGCCAGGTCTGGGATTTCTCCCCCCAGACCAAGCCGATACGATCGCCATGCCGGCGGGCATTCTGGGTGACGAGGTGCGCGAGGTTCATGACGCGGCGCGACATCGGCGTCACGCCACCGCGCGGCGCGCTCGCGGTGATGGTCGTGCTCACTTGACGCTCTCCAGGATTGAGACGGGATCGACCACTGCCGCGCCATCGATGCCGGTTCGCGTGCGCTCACCCCTCACTTCCGCCCCACCCATATGCTGGCCGCGATCAGCGCCAGACCCGCCACACCTGCGGCAATGCCGTGCTTGGTGTGCAGGCGCGTCACGTCATCATTGTGTCCGGGAAAGAAGCCCGGCAGCTGATCCGCCGGCATCAGGAAATAGATGCCGGCCATGGAGAGCAGAAGGATGCCGAGCACGGTCAGTATAAGCTTCATGGATGGATCCTTTTGGAATAACGCGCAATGCGGACCGTTGGCTGGCCTCGCCGTCGGTGAAAATTGAAGCAGATTCACGGGCGATTGTTAATGGGCCTCGGTCAGTTCAAAAGCGCGTCCGTTATTCCGGGATGCGCCACTTGGCGTCGACAGCCGTGGGGCGGTCGATGCCAAGGCGCGTCTCCAAGGCAGTGTCCAAGACAGCCTCAGCGCAGCCCCGTCCCGCCGCAGCGCTGGCATTTGACCACTTTGTCGCCCTTCTTCAGCAGGCCCTTGCCCTCGCAATTCTTGCACTTCTGCTTCTTCTTGACGTTGGGGCCTTTTTCATTGGCCATCATGACCTCCAGACCATGTTGTCGCGGGAGCCGCTCGAACGTCTCCCGGGCGAACGTGCCGGGATGGCGTGATGCGATCGCCGTTCATAGCATGCATAACCCGACGGAAGTGCCGTCATTCGCAAGGCTCAACGCCAAACCGGCGCGCGGCAATGCCTGCACGCCCGGATTGACCGTTGCCGACACGGTCGTCGCGTGATGTCATGAGCCTCGCGTTTGAGTCCGAGTTTGCACATGCATGACAGGAACTGGATCGAATATTCATGATGACCCGACGCGCGCTGGTGCTGACCGGCGCAACTGGCCTTGCAGCCACTGTTTCGTGCCCGGTCCTCGCCGCGCCACCCTCCCCGAATGATCCGGTTGCCATTATCAATGCGATCTACGCCCGTGCGGCCAAGGGCAGAGGCGACGGCGGTGGCGCGTTCATCATCGAAAACCAGGCGGCAAGGGCAAAATACCTGTCCAAAACGCTGGTCGAAGTATGGGCGAAAGCCGACGCCCGCACGCCCAAGGGCGATGTCGGGCCGGTGGATTTCGATCCCGTCACCAATTCGCAGGAGCCGAACGTCAAGTCATTCAGGGTGGTTCCCGAAAAACTTGACGCCGACAAGGCCGTGGTCGCGGTCACCATCTCGGGCCGCGGCGCGCCGCGCCCCAAATCGGTCGACAACACCATCCGCTACAATCTCGTCCGCGATGACGGACAATGGAAGATCGACGATATCGGCGGCGCCAGTGACGGCGAGGCCTGGTCGATCCGCGGCATGCTGACCGACTCCTTAAAGAATTGATTGGGGGCCATATATCGAAAAGACCCCGAATACGCCGACCTCTTGGAATGAGCCTGACATGACCGACGTCCGCGACAACAAGGCGCAAAACCGCTTCGAACTCGACGTCGAAGGCGGGGTGGCGTTTGCGAATTATCGCGTGACACCATCGACCGTCATCATCACCCACACCGAGACGCCGCGCGCGCTGCGCGGCCGCGGCATCGCGTCGGAACTGGTGCAAGGCGCTCTGGAACTGATCCGGGCCGATGGATTAAAGGTGGTCGCCGGCTGCGGTCTTGTCGTCGACTATTTGAGCAAGCATCCGGAGTATGCGGATTTGGTGGGGTGATTTCGCGTCGTTCGGGCAAAGGCCGGGGGCGCCTTTACGTTCATTATCGGTCAGATACCCACGCAACGCACCGTAGAAATATCCCATCAAACGTCACCAGACGCGCGCGGCGATGGATGTCGTGTTCTCGCTCGTTGTGCAGCGCGGGCGCAGCGGGAGATCGGCTTGATTTGTCCGGCCGTCACTACTATAAATTGAATTCTCTCTAAAGTTGTTCCTTTGCCTGATGTCCCAATTGCTCATTTCTAATTTCAAGGGAGTAAATACGATGGCTGCCAAAAAAACAGAAGCCCGCAAAGAAAACAGTAGATCACGCTCCTGCGCAGACGAGTAATTTGTCAAACACGAACGGGGTTTTCTTCGGTTGGAAGCCCGAATTACCTGATCATCGAGACTTCCCATACGCCGCAATGCGCATGTCGTTGGAAAGACCCGTTACGCTACCGCCCCAGGTTGACCTGCGTCCTCACTGCCCGCCGGTATACGATCAAGGGCAACTCGGGTCTTGTACTGGCAATGCAATTGCCGGCGCATTTCATTTCGACCGGCGAAAGCAAAACCTGCCCGACTAACGTGAACACTTTTCCGGAGCTGCAACTGATCCGCGCCGATGAATTGAAGGTCGCCGGCTGCGGCTTCGTGGTGGATTACCTGCGCAAGCATCCAGAGTACGGGAATTTGGTGGGTTGATCACGGTCAGCGTCGTTTCCACAAACTCGCTGTCGTCCCCGCGGAAAGCGCGCATTCGCGGGGACGACGGCGGAAATTTGTAATTCCTCAAGTAATCCGGATCGACATATCCGGCAGCCCCTCGAGCTTGCACAACAGCACATCGCCCTTCACCACCGGGCTGACATTTTCCGGCGTGCCGGAATAGATGATGTCGCCGGCCTTCAGCTCGAAGGCCTCGGACAGTTTTGAGATCTGCTCGGCCACGCTCCAGATCATCTTGTCGAGGTTGGAATCCTGCCGCACCGTGCCGTTGACGGAAAGCGAGATCGCGCCCTTGGTGAAATGCCCGGTCTTCGCTGCGGGATGGATCGGCCCGAGCACGGCGGCATGATCAAAGCTCTTGCCGATTTCCCACGGTTTCTTTTCCGCGGCCATGCCGTTTTGCAGGTCGCGCCGGGTCATGTCGAGACCGAGCGCATAGCCATAGACGTGCTCCAGCGTCTGCTCCGGCGGGATATTGGTGCCGCCGGATTTCAGCGCCGCCACCAGTTCGACTTCATGGTGATAGTTCTTGGTCAGCAACGGATAGGGATGGTCCGCGACCGTGCCGATCGCGACGTTCTGGATGGCGTCGGTCGGCTTCTGGAAAAAGAACGGCGGCTCCCGCGTCGGATCGGAGCCACGCTCGATCGCGTGCGCGGCGTAATTGCGCCCGATGCAGTAGATGCGGCGCACGGCGAACACGTCGGTCTCGCCGACAATCGGAATGGTGGTCACAGGCACCGGGAAGATCGGCTTCGGGCCGGCTTGCGCCTCGGCGCCGCCAGTCTGTGCCGCGGCGCCCGCCAGCGCCAGTGCGCCGGTTGCCAGCATCGTCCTGCGATCGACGGTAACCATCGTTTTCCTCCTGCTTTCCGCGTTTTTCGACGGCGTATCTAGACCCGCAGCGCCCCGTCCGGCAACTCCGCGTTCACCAAACATCCGCAAGACTACTGGAAATGGAGGGAAACTCCTCCCTCCCGCTGCTGCAGCGCAACGCCCCATTAACCTGACCAATGCGAGCAATGGCCCTCCGCCGAACCATGCCCATGCTCAGAGGGAAACCGGGGTCATGCTCACTGCATTTCTTTTCGACACCATCGGGCGATATCTTCGCTATCGCGCCCAGCTCGCCAGCGTCTACGAGCTCGATGACCGCACCTTGCGCGATATCGGCCTCAACCGCGGCGAGCTGAAAGCCACGGCCTGGGATCTCGTGCACTGAGCGCGGCGAGACATTCGGGTGCAGATCGCATCCACTTACGCCACTGCATAGTCCACGGCTACGCGCTGAGTTCGCGCGCGCGAACGTTGATGCCGTCCCCGACCCAACGACGCGCCGCGGTTCTGACAGTGTGCAGCCTTGATCCCGCGCCATTTGTGCCGATCATGCGGTCTCGCCATCTGTGAGCGCCGAAGTCTGGTCGTGAGTAAAGGTGAATGAGTAGCGAGCATCCCCGAATGCCCGTCGTGGTGGCAGGAGGTGGCGAAGCGGCCGATACGGATGGCCGCCCGATCGATCGAAGGATTGATCGAAACAATTCGTCGCGCATCGGCTTGCCGCCATCCGTTCCACCAACGACGGCAGCGACGCGCTGATCTTTGCCATACCGTAAGGCCGTTCCGACATTGCCGAGTTGCCGGAGAAACCGACGTGATGCGTTTTATTTGGGCCGCTCTGCTATGCGTGCTCGCCTCGCAATCGAGCTTGGCGCAACAACGTTCAGTTGCCGGCCTGGATCGTCCGGACCCCGGGATTGGAGAAGGATTTGCGGCTGCCTTCGCCGATCAGTTCAAGACCGCATTTGGGGTGAACGACGCCGAGGCAAGATGCCTGGTTTACGAGGTCATGGCCGATCTGCGGGCAACGGGGAAGTACGACAGCAAGCCGGTCGATATCGCCAGAAAAGTCGCCTCTCGCTGCGCGCTTGTGCTCAAGGGTCCGCGTTAGCATATCGAGGATCGGCGCTCCGTCACTCTTCGGGGTTGCGATGACGATGCGGTTCGACTCCGCTCCCACATGTTCGCAATAAACTGGCGCGCAATACACAGGGGAGCCGGCGGTTTGCCAAAAAAACGCACACTTTGAGAGCGACAAAATCAAAATCGTGTGGGGATGCACGTGGCCGCCGCCGCAACGCGGTGCCGAATCTTTGTGCCACCAGGGGAGGCGTTACAGTGCGCAGCTTCATACATCCGGCCGGCCGCGGAGCCGCCCTGCTCGGCTCGGCGCTTGCATGTCTGTGCAGCACGGCGGCCGTTGCCCAGTGGAATCCCCACTTCACCGCGAGCATGGGTCGCGGCTACGGCAATATCGCGCTCAGCCAATCGATCCTCAGCGGCACGCGGCGGCTCGGCACAGGCGCAACGGTGCGCCCAAACGCACCACGGGCGGCTTCCTTGACGCCTGCCCAGATCGATGCGGCGCTGACCTACACCGCCGACCCCACGCAAAGCGATCGGATCCGCGTAGCGATGATCGACACCATGGGCGGTCAGAACCCGGCGACGCGCGAACAAATCACGCAAGCCTTCGCTGACGATGCCATGCTGAAGGAATTTGACCGCGTCATGTCCGCCAACGGCTTCTCCAGCCATAACGTCGCCGACGACATGGCGGCGCTGCTGGTGCTGTGCTGGGAAATTTTCACCGGCGGCTCCGCCAACAAGCAGCAGATCGCGGGCGCGCGCCAGCAGTCGCGCGGCATCTTCCTCGGCACGCCCACGCTGCGCAACATGACGAACGCCGAGCGCCAGGAGATGGCGGAGCGGATCGCCTATCAGTTCGTGTTCAGCGACATGGCCAACCAGCTCGCCTTGCGCAGCGGCGATCAGGCTCAGCAGGCGCAGACACGACAATCGGCTGCCGCCGTGATGCGCCAGCGGGTTAATATCGATATCACGCGGTTGCAGCTCACCGGGAGGGGGTTCAGCAAGAAGTCATGACCTGGAAACGCGAAACGCCGGCACGGGCCGCGGCCCATCGCACCGAATTCACGGCATCATGTGAACAAAAGGTCCGCCATCGGCGGGCGTCATGGATTGCGCCGGACACTCAAACCCAAGCGCCTGCAAACCCAAGCGCCTGCAAACCCAAGCGCCTGCCTCAGTGCTTGATATCCGCCGGCAGCTTGCCCCCGTTAGCGGCGAGTTTTGTCATCACCTGTTTGTGCAGCCAGATGTTCATGCCGGCGGAATCATTGCTGTCGCCAGTGTAGCCGAGTTCCTTGGCAAGCTCCTTGCGTGCGCCGAGACTGGAGTCGATGTCGAGCGCCTTCATCAGATCGACGATCGAGGTGCGCCATTCCAGCTTTTCCTTCTTGGCGGCGACCGCCTTGTCCAGGATCGGCGCGACGTCGACGGTTTGCGCCGGCGAAGCCGTTGCGGAAGACGATCCGGCGGCCGGCCCCGCGCTTGTCGCCGTGCCTGCCGTCGCGCCACCGCCGGATGCCGCGTCGGCCTTGGTGCCGAAGATCGCGCTCATGATTTTTCCGAAAATACTCATCGTTTGCTCCCAGTGAATTTGAAGATCGCGTGAAGGGCCAAACAGCGCCTGTTTTGCCGGCAGCGCGGAGACCGGATCGCCCCGAATGTTAGCCGCCGCAGATGCGCTTGCCAATGCAGCCCGGAAGTTCCGCCAATGAGTTTGCGGTCGCCGAATGAGGTCCGAGCGACGCATAGGTTTCGCACCGCGATAATTCAGCTTTCACCGAAGCGTGAGCGATGGTTCCGATGATTGGGAGTACGGTGGTAGTTCAGTTCGCGGCATGGCCAGCTTGGGTTTCCTGTTATCGCGTCTGGCCTGATCGTGATCGTTTCTGCACACGGCCCGCTCGCGTGCTTCATTGGCGCGGAACTTCGGCCGCTGCGCCAAGGGAGACAACGACCATGGCCATACCGTCAGGCAATGTCACACCGCTCGCTCAACCTGCGCAAGACAGCGCGGCCGGGCCTGTGATCCGAACCATCCGGCTTTCCGATCTGCATGATGCACTGCGGCTCGGATGGGAGGACTTCAAGGCGGTGCCAAGCCACGCCATCATTCTATGCGTGATCTATCCAATCCTCGGACTGGTGCTGGCGCGAACGGTGCTTGGATACTCCGTGCTGCCGCTGCTGTTTCCGCTCGCCGCGGGCTTTGCCTTGCTCGGCCCGTTCGCCGCACTCGGTCTTTATGAATTGAGCCGCCGCCGCGAGCGCGGCGAAACGGCGTCGGCATGGGATGCGATCGATGTGTTTCGCTCGCCGTCGTTCGGCGCCATGCTCGGGCTCGGCACGTTGTTGTTCGCGCTGTTCGTGACCTGGGTCGCGACCGCGCAGGCCATTTACGTCGCAGCCTTCGGTTACGAATCAGCCGCCGGAATTCCGGACTTCGCCACGCGCGTGCTGACGACGCCACAGGGATGGTGGCTGATCATCGTCGGTTGCGGTGTCGGCCTTTTGTTCGCCGTGGTGGCGCTGTGCGTCAGCGTGGTTTCGTTCCCGTTGATGCTCGACCGGCACGCCGGCGCCGGCGATGCCATGGTGACATCGCTGCGTGCGGTCGCGCGAAACCCGGTGCCGATGGCGGCATGGGGCTTGATCGTCGCAGCGCTGCTGGTTTTGGGATCGCTGCCATTCTTCTTGGGCCTCGCCGTGGTGATCCCGTTGCTCGGCCACGCCACCTGGCATCTCTATCGCAAGCTCATCGCGCCCGATCTCAATCCGCAACCGCTGCCGCCCCGTCGGGTGCGCGAACGGCGCTCCGCCGCGGATTTCCCGGCGGCCTTATTTCCCTGGCGGCGCAAGGACGACGCATAAGCCTTAAGACAAGCATTGCCACCAAGCCGTCGGTCGTTCTCGTTGACCGACGGTGTGGCGCTGTTTTCGGCGCCATCGCCCGGCGATGCGTACGACATGCGCAATGCGCCGGGCGCCCATGACGGCGATGCGCTCGCGGCCTCGTTCCGGCGTTGATATTTTCATCGCGCTGTCGCATGGAACATGCTGTCGTCAAAAGCCTTGTTTTGGCCGAGGTTGCTCCTAACATCTCCTGTCGCCCGGGCATCACTCGTGATGGCGAATCTTTTCTGTGCAGGTGGCCCCGATGAGCCCTCGTTTGCCTTTCAGAACGCTCGCGGTGAGCGCAATTCTGTTGATGCCAGTCGCGTCGGCGCAGGCGGCGCCCTGCGGCACCGGCAGCTTTGGGGCGTGGCTCGACGATTTCAAGAATGAAGCCGCCGCCAAGGGAATTTCGCAGTCTGCGATCGCATCGGGGCTGGCCGGCATAACGCTGGACCAGGGAGTGCTGTCCCGCGATCATTCGCAGCGGGTGTTCAGTCAGAGCTTTGAGGAGTTTTCCGGCCGCATGGTCCCTCCCCGGCTCGCGCGCGGCGCCAGCATGATGAAGCAATATGGCTCGGTGCTGGGCCGCATCGAACAAAGCTACGGGGTGCCCGGCGAGGTGCTGGTGGCGATCTGGGGGCTCGAGACCGACTTCGGCGTCAACATCGGAAAGTTTCCGACCATGCGTTCGCTGGCGACGCTGGCTTACGACTGCCGGCGATCGGACATGTTCAAGGCTGAGCTGATGGACGCCTTGCGCATCGTCGAGCGGGGCGACCTCGCGGCAACGGAAATGCGCGGTGCGTGGGCCGGCGAAATCGGCCAGACCCAGTTCATGCCGTCGTCCTACATCAAATTCGCGGTGGATTTTGACGGCAACGGCCGCCGCGACCTGTTGCGCAGCGCGCCCGATGTACTGGCGTCAACCGCGAATTACCTTGCCAGTTACGGCTGGAAGCGCGGCAAGGACTGGGAGCCCGGCAGCGCGAATTTCAGCGTGATCCAGCAATGGAATAAGAGCGAGGTCTATTCGAGGACAATCGCATATTTCGCAACCCAGCTCGTCCACGCGCCCTGACAATCGCAGGCGCCGTTTAAAGGCAATACGGTTCACTTTAGTAT
>Ga0179587_10000433_pt1 | contig 17443 bp, 13 predicted proteins | sample CZODoug2_1_08_16_FD_185932 | JGI IMG/M metagenome (GOLD analysis project Ga0179587, IMG submission 185932) | Vadose zone soil fungal communities from Angelo Coast Range Reserve, California, USA - CZODoug2_1_08_16fungal | ecosystem: Environmental > Terrestrial > Soil > Vadose zone | place: USA...
TTCGCGTTCTTCCTTCTGGTGACGCTGCTTTTTGCTGCGCGCGGCGTGGAGGATCGTCTCGCTTCGCGCTTCGGCGCCAGCAGCGGCCACTTGCTTGGCACCGCGGTGTTTCTTGCCTACCTGATTTACGCCCTGGGAACAAATACTTTTGCGTTCACGCGGGCTGTGGCCGTCGCCGCACTGGTTTTACTTCCGCTCGCCCTCGCTGCTTCTGCTGCGCGCAAGCCGCCCGGCGCGTGGCAGGATTTTGCAACGATTCTTTTCATTTGGCTGGCTGTGAAACCGCTTCCGAACCCCTGGGGATGGTCCCTATCACACTGGCTTTGGCCGTACCCGGGCGGCCGTCTTTCTTACATTTTCACTGTCCTCCTCTGCGTCAACATCGCGCTTGCCTGTTTCCTGCTTCTGCGCCGCGTCAATGGCGTCGGCTACTCCATCGGGTGGGGCCATCATTGGGGCTTTTTCATCGCCGCAAGTTTCATCGTTTTCGCTTGCATCGCCATTCCCTTGGGCCAGGCCATCCATTTCATTCAATTCGATCCGCAATGGTCGCAATTGAAGTCTTTGCCCTTCGTTTCCGTCGGCATTCTCTTCTTCACCGCTTGGCCCGAAGAGTTTCTCTTCCGCGGCCTCCTCCAAAATCTGCTTTCGCGTGCTTCGCAGAGCGATCTTGCCGGCTGGTGGACCGCCTCCATTCTCTTCGGCTTCTCGCACATCACCAACATGGGCTTCCCCAACTGGCGCTACGTAATCCTGGCCTCCATCGCCGGTTTTTTCTACGGTTGGACTTGGCGCAAGACCGGCTCGATTTTCGCCTCCGCACTGCTCCACGCCGCCGTGGATATTACATGGCATTTTCTCTTTCGAACGGTGTAGATTAGAGCGCATCTTCTGTATAACAGGGCGCGCTTAGCGCATCCAACCTGGAATTGAAAGCCGGGCAGACGCACGGCTCGCTCGGCGCCCAGACAGAGAACGCGAAAAACATCTAGGAGGAAGACGATGGCGGAAACCATGACACCGGAACAAGCGACATTCCTACTGCACGACGTTTACATGGGAAACCTGAAAACAGAGAGCCGTACGACGAAGAAAATCCTCGAGGCGGTTCCCCCGAATAAGCTGGATTACAAACCGGACTCTGCCTCCAGAAGCGCCATTGAACTGACTCGGCACATTGCCGCGGCGGACAACCGCTTCGTCGAAACGGTGATCAACGGCGTGCTCGACACCAACCCCGCGATGATTCCGGAAAACGTCAAGACACCTGCTGAAATTGCTTCCTGGTACGAGGAGCGTTACGCGAAAAACTTCGAAGCCCTCGGAAAGGTGAGTGGCGAGCAGTTGGTGAAGATCGTGGATTTTCGCGGGATGTTCCAATGGCCCGCCGTCAAGTTTGCCATCTTCGGCCTGCACCACACCATTCATCACCGCGGCCAGCTCGCTTCTTACCTGCGCTGTATGGGCGCGAAGGTGCCGGCCATTTACGGCGAGAGCTACGACAGCGCGCTCGCTAAAAAGGCCGTCGGCTAGCAAACCTCATTTTGTTCCGCGCATTTTTCTTTTTTATTTTGCGCGCTGTGGTTTCTAGCTGAATCCGCCAATGCCGTGGCTAATCAAACTGAACTTGTGGGCTACGAGGATTTTGCAGCCGTGAAACGGCTCGTAACCTGGTGCTTCTGATCGTAGAGGGCCCGGTCCGCCGCGCTCAGGACGTGTTCGATCGTGGCGCCGTCGCGAGGATACTCCGCGATACCTATACTGGCCGATAGCTTAGGAATTTCCTGATCTTCCCTGAGGCGCTCTGCAATGCGCTGTGCCACCCGCCGGGCATGGTCTGACGAAGTCCCCGGCAGAACGAGCGCGAACTCATCTCCCCCATAGCGCGCTGCGGTATCGATCGCGCGGCAGCTTAAGAGCAGCACCTCTGCCATGCGGCAGAGAGCGAGGCTACCCACCAGGTGGCCGTTTTCATCGTTGATCTTCTTTAATCCATCCAGATCGAGCAGAAGAACCGAGAAAGGGTGCCCGTCGCGCTGATAGCGCTTGATTTCCGAATCCAGGCGGTCGAGCAGCAAGCGATAGTTCGCCAGCCCGGTAAGCGGGTCGCTTACGGCCAGCGCGCGCGCATGCTCTTCCTGACGCCGCCGCTCAGAAACCTCTGCGGCGAAGAGGAGGATCATCAGGGCCTTGAGACTGATGAACGATTGCAGCAGGAGCAAAGAATCGTTGGCCGTTCCACGAACAAACGGACCGTAACCGTGTACCGTACCGACGACCTCCACCATGCATAGAACGCAGATGACGGCTGAGGCTTCACGGGGACCATAGCGGAAAGCTGCCCAAACCAGGAAGGGCACGCACAAAAAGGTCCAAGGGTCGTTCCTAATTTGCGCGTGAAAGATCGGGCCGAAAATGATACCCGCCGTTAAGAGTGTGCCGGAAAATAAGACCGACAATTCGAGAAGCTGTCTCCCTGACCAGTGCCACCGGGCCTTCGAAGTCCACAGAAGCAGGAACGGGGTGAAGATGAGGGCTCCCGCGGCATCGCCAAACCACCACGTCCGCCAGATCAGCCCATACTGGCTCCACGTAGCAAACCCTCCGAGCGTAAGACTTGTCACCCCAAACGTCGCCGCCACGGCTGTGCTCAGAATCCCGCCAAAAAATGCGAAACGCAGAATGTCCTTGGTCCAATCGAACGCATGGCGCCCGTTGGCATACCGGATCACGAGAAAGGACGCGATGACCGCTTCCAAAGTATTGCCTGTGGCAATGCCGATAGAAGTGAAGACCGATCCCGCAGTGGTGAGGTTAACAAGAAAAGCCCCTGCGAAAATGAACGGCCAGAAGCGCAGACCGAGGGCCACCAGCGTGGCGATCGCGATTCCCGTCGGAGGCCACACGGGTGTGGCGCTGGGATGGACAGAAGCGAGGCGAAGGCTTAATTTCCCTGCAACGATGTAGGCGGCGCAGACCCCTAACCCAATCAGAATTTCCTTGGGTGGCGGGGCTCGCAGATTGCGTAAATCGCGTACCCAAGTGGGCGAAGTTTTGACTCCGAGACCGAGGTTTGCCATTGGTGCCAGCCAGGGGTTCTAAAAAGAGCCCTGGCGGCTGTCTCCACTAATGACACAGAACCTTTACACCACCCTAAGGATTCTAAACCAATGGTTTCAAAAGGGTTAGTCAGGCAAACACCCTAAGCCCTTCGTACAGGAACCACCTCCAGGTCCGTTGAACAGGCGGCTCGACTGCAGGTGCGGTCCTAAGCGCGCCAAGATGATGGCGCGTGGCGGATGCCCTAGGATCGCTTTTTGAACCTGAGTCCTGGAGTGACTCCTCGAAAGGCGCATGGATTATGATGCAAGCCTGGGCCAAACTGCTTCTTGACCCTTGTGCAACGATGTGTTACGGATGTGCAATATCGCTATTCTATTGGAGAGACTCTGCCGGGAACAGTAACGCACCGGGAGGTTCGATGTTTAGTCCGGAAAGCGGGAGGCCTCGTTGATCGTTCCAATTCATTGGCGGTTTGTCTGGCGAAGTGGCTTGATACTGGCGATTGTTTTTCTGACGCTCGCTTCTCTGGGGCGCGCCAGTGCGCAGGCGAGTGCCCAATGTACGAATCAAGGCGTAGGTAATTCAACGACCGGTAGGGTCACCTGGACGCCGCAGTTCTGCCAGGAGTTTAATAGCGTGGCGTTGACTGCTATTGATACCAGTGTGTGGAGTTTTGACCTTGGAGACGGCTGCCCTAATAACTGCAAGTGGGGCAATAACGAGGCGGAAGTGTACTGCGGGCCTCCGAATTACGCGGGCAACAACCCAAAATGTCCCAATAGCCTGACTACATCCAATAACGCCTACATTGATGGCAGCGGCAACTTGGTGATTCAAGCCATCAACAATGGGGGCACGTGGCTTTCAACGAGAATGAAAACAGGGAACTTCACGTACGGGCGAATTGAAGCCAACATTAAGCTCCCCGATACAACAAGCCAGGGGCTGTGGCCAGCTTTTTGGTCGCTGGGAACCAACATCACCACGGTAGGTTGGCCGACCTGCGGCGAAGACGACTACATGGAGGTCTGGTCCCCCTCGTTAGGCGGGGCTGGCACTGGCGGAAACATATCGACGATTCACACCAAGAATACCGATGGCGCCGGCGTTCAGACGAATAAGCATACCTTTACCTTTCCATCGGGAATGGCGAACAATACGGCCTTGCACAAATACGGCGTGATTTGGTCCGCGAACATGGTCCAACATTACGTGGACGATCCTACCCATCCTTTCTACATCGCCACGATCAGCGACCTCGGTGCCGGTGACTTGTGGCCATTTAATGCCAGCAGTTTCATCCTCCTAAATTTGGCCGTTGGAGGTAATTTGGGTGGCAGCACAACCGGGCTTGCTAGTCCGACGCAGCCCTATTTGGTGGACTATGTTCGCCAGTATAAAGCGGCGGCCGTCCCGGTCCCGGTATTGCCTGCTCCTCCTTCGATCACGGTGAGAGCGGGAGATAGTAGCGGGGTTGCAAACACGAGTAAACTCACTCCAGGGTTGACCAGCGGAACAGGCTTTGTATTCTTCAATTGCATAACGAATGCCCCCAAGTCCTCATGCTCGGTCGCCACAAGTGATCCTGTCAGCCCGTTTGTGGTCAATTCCAGCCCATCGGGCGCAGCGGAGACCGTGACGGTCACCGTGACAACCACGGCAAATGCAATCGTGCCTCCTGTATTTCTTACTCCTAAGAATCGAATCTGGCTCCCCGTTGCGATCGCCGGAATACTCGCGCTAATTGTAATGGCGCTTGCCAGAAGCACGCCGCGCCGTGCAAGGCGTTACGCTTTCGCCCTGGTTGCAGCCTGTATGGTAGCTGGAATCTTGATTGCGGGCTGCGGCGGCGGCACACCGCCACCACCTCCGCCGCCGAGCGGCACGCCTCCAGGGAGCTACACCGTGACTGTTTACGCCTTCACCGAAAGTAACGCCAGCGATGGATCCAGTGCCACAGCCGACGCCAGCGTCGCCATTCCCCTGACCGTGAACTAACCGGGCCTCATCGGTTCCGGAGGAATGAAATGCGAGCAGATCGTTTCGCCAATCCCTGGTTGCAATTCGCTGCTATTTCATCGTCCGCCGCGTTGGTGATCGTTCTGGCAGCGGGTTGCGGCGGAGGCGCGTCTTCACCCCCACCTCCGCCACCACCTCCACCGCCCGCTGCCGCGGCAACGCCAGCCTTTTTCCCTGTGCCAGGCGCGTACAGCCAGACGTCGGCGGGGCAGATGGTCACGCTAACGGATGTGACAGCGGCGGCAACGATCTATTACACGACGGATGGGTCCACGCCAACGACTTCCTCGGCCATATACGCGAATCCGATCACGATCAACGCGACAACCACCTTCAAGGCAATTGCCACGGCATCGGGATTTTCAGCGAGTGTCGTGGCCAGCGGCACCTACACGCTTACTCCGCCGGGGAATGGACCGCCTGTCGCCGTAGTCGTGACCACCGACGACCAGACCAGGAAATTGACTCCGCAAGGGAGCGTCAGTTTCTCGACGACGATCGGCGGCAGCAATCCGGGCAATCCCGTATACGTGGATGAAACCGAGGTGTATCAGCCGATCGAAGGATTCGGAGCCGCCACCACGGACACCGCCATGTATAACCTGTACGAGATCGCCAAGGTCAAGCAACCGGCGCAATTTGACCAAGCGGTGAAAGATCTCTTCACCCGGCAAGGGAACGGCATTGGGCTGAGCTTCCTGCGCAATCCGATGGGTGCCTCCGACCTGGCACGGAGTGTCTATTCGTTTGACGATAACAAAGACGCGAACGGCGTGCCGCAGCCGGATTCCGCGCTGACCAATTTTTCAATCACGCACGATCAGACGGACATTATTCCCTTCCTGTTGTTAGCCAAGCAGGCCAACCCACAAATCAAAATCATGGCCAATCCCTGGAGCCCGCCAGGCTGGATGAAAACCTCCAATAACATGATCGGTGGATCGTTGCTGCCCACCATGTACGATCCTTTCGCCCAGTACTTCGTAAAATACATCAAGGCGTATCAAAGTGTTGGAATTACCATTGACTACATTTCGCTGCAAAATGAACCGCTCTTCGTTCCCTCGAATTATCCGGGTATGTGCATGCTGGCAACTTCGGCCTCGACCGATTGCATGTCGCTAACGCCGCCGTCATCGACGGATCAGCAGACGGCGTTGTTTTCGCACGTGCTGCCTGCGCTTACCAACGCGGGCCTCACGACCAAGGCGTTGGTCTACGACCACAATTGGGACCGCGGCGACTATCCGCAGAATGTCCTTCTCAACCAAACGAACGTAACCCAGATCGCCGGCGTCGCTTGGCACGGTTATGGAGGCACGCCTGGCGTGATGACTGTGATCCACAACATGTTTCCCACCATGGGTCAGTATGAAACGGAGCACTCCGGCTTTGTAACCAATTCCGACCAGGCGAAAGTGGACTTCCCGGAAATCATCCAGAACATGCGCAATTGGGCGAGGGCATTCGTGAAGTGGAGTTTGTCTGTGGATGAAAACCAAGGTCCTCACGCCGGCGGCTGCGGGACGTGTTCGCCGATCGCGCTGGTGAACAGCACCACTGGCAATATCACCTACAGCATCGAGTATTACACCCTCGGCCATTTCAGCAAGTATGTCCTGCCAAATGCCAACCGGGTCTATTCCAGCAACGCGCAGGGCATCGTGACCGCGGCGTTCGTCAATCCCGCACCGGATAATTCACGAGTCTTGGTGGCCTACAATACTTCCTCAGCGACGCAGACGTTTGAGGTGGTATGGAGCTCGCAGTCGTTCACTTATACACTTCCCGCGCTGGCCGCCGCGACCTTCACTTGGAGCGGAACGCAAAGCGCCGGAACGCCTGCCTACACGGTTAACGCAAAGTCGCAGATCCAAGCTTCGAGCTTCACTAGCACGGCGGGCAACAACACTCCGGGGAACTACCAGACTTGGGGTCTTGAAACCGAACTCACTACCGACACGGATGGCGGTTATGACGTCGGATTCGCCAGCGACGGGAATTTCGCCGTTTACAAAAACGTGGACTTTGGCGCCGGCGTCACCAGTGTAACTGCCAGGTTGGCTTGCCAGCAAAACCCTGGAAACTGCGGCGGAACGCTCGATTTTCGACTGGACAGCAACACGGGCATGCTGGTGGCTTCGATGCCCATTCCGTCCACCGGAGGATTTCAATCTTGGCAAACGACTCAGACCGTTACTGTCTCAGGGGCCAGCGGCGTTCATGACTTGTACGTGGTGTTCAAGGCTCCTGCCAGCGGCAAAACTGCCCTCGGCAACGTCAACTGGTTCCAGTTCAACTGAAGCCCATCGAAGAAAGTTCCCCGCGTGCGCACCGATAAGAGCCTTAGCGGACGACGCCGGAGAGCGGGCTGGAGGCGGAGGCGTACAGGCGCTTGGGCATGCGGCCGGCGAGATAGGACTTGCGGCCGGCGTTGACGGCGTCGCACATGGCTTCGGCCATGAGTACGGAGTCGGCCGCTTCAGCGATGGCGGTGTTCATCAGCACGCCGTCGGCGCCGAGTTCCATGGCCACAGCGGCGTCGGAAGCGGTGCCTACGCCGGCATCCACGATCATGGGAACTTCGGTGATGCGTTCGCGCAAGATGCGCAGGTTGGCGGGATTCTGCACACCGAGGCCGGAGCCGATGGGCGCGGCGAGTGGCATCACAGCGGCGGCACCGGCGTCGATCAGCTTGCGGGCAGCGATGAGATCGTCGTTGGTGTAGGGGAGGACCACGAAGCCTTCTTTGACGAGGACGCGCGTGGCTTCGATAAGCTGCTCCGTGTCTGGAAAAAGTGTTTGCTGGTCGCCGATTACTTCCAGCTTGACCCAATTCGAGAGGCCTACTTCGCGGCCAAGCCGCGCCGTGCGAATGGCTTCGTCTGCGGTGTAACAAGCCGCGGTATTCGGCAGGATGAAGATTTTTTCGCGGTCGATGTAGTCCAGCAGCGATTCCTTCGATTTGTCGGTGAGGTTCACGCGGCGCACCGCAACGGTGACCATGTCCGCGCCGCTGGCCGCGTGTGCGCGTGCCATTTCCTGAAAGCTGCGGTACTTCCCTGTTCCTACAATCAGTCTCGAATGAAAAGCGCGGCCCGCGATGACCAAATTGTCCGGCATGTTCGACCTCATCAGGATTTTAGACCTTCAGAGGCTTGCGGACAAATCACCGGCTGATTCAAAACAGCGGCGCGATCAGTGGGCGTGCGGCCGCAGAAGCCAGCTCAGATCCACGCCGATGCCAAAAGAGTAGCTGTTAAGTTGCAGCGGAATGCTGCGGCTAAAGTCGAATTCAAGGTCAAGGTAGCCGACTGGTTTGTAGTCAATGCCGGCGTTGTATCCGTTATCGCGCGTGAGGTCCGCAGAGCCCGACGTGACGCTGCTGGATGTGTAGCCCTTGCGGTTTGTGCTGCCGCCGCTTCCGCTGCACTTCGCCGCGGAGCCGCAACGGAAAACCCGGCTGATTTCAGTCTGATTTCCCCAGGGCGCGACGTCGTAGGCCGAGACAGAAAAACTGAATTTGCCCGGATCGTATTCAATACCGCCGTTAAATTGTGCGTTGTACCCGTACGTGGCAAAGGGCCGGTGAAAGTATCGCGTGTCCGTGATGGTGTTGCCGACCCCGGCGTCTACGAATGGAGAAAAATCTCCGAAGGCGTGATCGATATGGTTCGTCTGGTTCCAAGTCGCGTGGCTAATGCTGAAACCTTTCTTCTTGTCACCCGTCGGCGCCGTCAAGTGGATGGCGGAACTGTAATTCAAGGACTTGTTGGGATAATTCCACCGCAAATCCGTAAAGAAACTGCCGACGCCAATGCCGGAGGCAGCGCCCGGATTGCTGTTCTTGATGGAGGTGGGCGTGCTCACAAAATAGAACGGCACGCCGGCGTCCACCCCGAAATGACGCGAGAAGTTGTATCCAAGAGCCGAGCCGAGATCGTAGACGCCACCGTCGCCGCTGTAGCTTCCTTCGAACTTGCCGCCCAGCGTCCATCCGGGAGTGAATCCTGTGGGATTATCCTTTGCCGCCCCGGTTGCGGCTGGAATCGGGGTTTGTGCGAAGGACGCCGGGCAAAGCGCGAGAATGACGAAGGCGCCGAGCAAGGTTGCGCGGAACAACCAGCTACTGCTTGAAGCGATATTCTTCTTATTTAAGATTGCGCCGAAGATCACTGTTTACCTCCGAGAATTGTTTTACTTCCGGCACGATACGCCGGGCATTTCATCGGGCAAATAATTTCTTGCAACCAGGACAACTGAGAATTGAGGCGGGCGTTATTTAGTTCGATTCCAGTTTACGAGAAGGCGATGCCCGGGACATGGGGAACGGAAGAATTTGTTTCGCTTGATGTACCTGTACGAAAGAACAGCTTCAAAAGACGAGAGAGAACAGAAGAATAATGAAATCTCATTCCTGCAAAATGGGGCGGGGTTCAGCGACGTCAGCATAGAGTGATTCGATGACGGCGGCATACTGCTGCTCGACGACGCGGCGCTTGAGTTTAAGGGTGAAGGTGAGGCCGCCATTGTCGAAAGTAAAATCTTCAGGGAGAAGAGCGAAGCGCTTGATGGTTTCGTATTGCGCGAGATGGACGGTGAGACGCTTGACCTCCGAGTCGATTAGCGCGTGCGCCCAGGGATGAGCGGCGAGTTCGGCGTGGGAAGCAAACTTGATTCCCTGGTCGGCGGCTTTGGCGGCCACGGTGGCGGCATTGGGAACGAGGAGCGCCACGATGAATTTGTGCCGGTCGCCCACGACCATAGCATTAAGGATGTACGGACTGGTCTTGAGCGCATTTTCGATGGGTTGCGGGGCAACGAATTTGCCTGCGGCGGTTTTGAGCAAGTCTTTCTTGCGGTCGGTGATGAAGAGATAGTTGTCCTTGTCCACGTGGCCGATGTCGCCGGTGCGGAACCAGCCGTCTTCGGTGAGAACCTCGCGCGTGGCTTCGGGATTCTTGTAGTAGCCCTGCATGACGCAAGGGCCCTTGACGAGGATCTCTCCATCTTCGGCCACGCGGACCTGAACGTTGGGAATCGGTTTGCCGGAACTGCCCATGCGATTATCGGGATAGTTGCTGGAAACGATGGGAGAAGTTTCCGTCAGACCGTAGCCTTGATAGATGGGAATTCCGACGGCCCAGAAAAACTCCGCGAGATCCTTGGAAAGGGGAGCGCCGCCGGAACTGATGAGGCGGAGGCGGCCACCCATACCGGCACGGATTTTCCGGTAGACCAGGGCGTCGGCGAGTTTCCGCTGGAGCGTGACGATGAAATTCGGATGCCGCTGGTCGGCGCGCCACTGCGCAGACATCTCGGCCACTCTCATCGCCCAATCAAAAAGCATTTTCTTCACGCCTCTGGTCTTTGAACCTTGCTCGACGAGGCGGGCATAAATTTTCTCGAAGAACCTGGGAACGGCAGCGGTAATCGTGGGGCGAACCTCGAGGAGCGCCTGTGCGACGGCATCGACGGACTCGACGTAAGCCAGAGTGGCACCGCCAAAGATATAGATGTAATCCAAGGTGCGGCCATAGACGTGAGCGAGAGGAAGGAAAGAGAGCGCGACATCCGTGGCTGGATCGAGATGGAAGTCATAGCCGACGTCATGGACGTTGGAACAAAAATTCATGTGCGTGAGCATGACGCCCTTAGGCTCGCCGGTGGTGCCGGACGTGTAGATGAGGGAAGCGAGCTGGCCAGGAAGAACTTGCGAAGCGCGCATGCGGTAGGAGGAAATGTCCGCCGCGGTGGCGCTAGCAATAAGAGTTTCGTAACGGAGACATTCGCTGGGGATAGCGGAGCCACCGTCTGCAACGATAATTTGCTCGAGTTCGGGAAGGCTGGCGCGAACGGCGAGAAGCTTTTGCAGCTGTGGCGCGCCAACAACGAAAACGACCTTGGCGCCGCAGTGTTTGAGGATGTAGGCCATGCGGTCGGGGGATTCGTTGAAATAGACCGGAACGGTGACGGCGCCGGCACCGTTGATGGCGAAATCGGCGGTATGCCACTCGGGGCGGTTGGCGGAAAAAAGGCCGACGCGGTCGCCGGGCTTCACGCCGAGTTCGACGAAAGCGGTGGAGAGGCCGGCGACGCGGCGGAGAAATTCCTGGGACGCGATGGCTTCCCAACGGCCGTCGCGACGAACCATTTGGGCGCGGGGGTTCGGAAGATTATCGACGGCGTTCAGGAAGCGTGAGGGAAGCGTGCCGTAGTTCATGGTCTGAGCGCCACTTTACCTTACGGAATCTGGCGGCGCAATGGAGCGCTCGGTTGCCATTTTTTCCAATGGGCACGGCGCATTGGCCGTATCTGTAGCCCAAGTTCTGACACGGGCCTGTCCGGCAAGAGCCGGACCGCTCCACGGAGTCGGGGAGGACGCCAATCGCCAAAGACCCGCCACTACAGGGGCTGCTATGCGGCGCTCGGCAGCCGTTCTAGGCTGCGCGCTGCGGGTCATCCTTGACGGGCTCAGCGGAGGCGCCGGCTGATTGCTGATTGCGGCGAGAGGCAAGTTCGCGGCTGGCTTGGCGAAGGCCGGCGATGAGGCGATCGTGCTCCCCTTTTTCCACGGCTTCCTCCTCGGCTGCTCTTTCTCTAGCCATGGCGGTTTGGCTGGTGAGAATGAGCTGCGAGATGTAGGCAAGGGCGATGGCGTCGCGGCGGGCGATGCGCTTGCGAGCCAGCTGTCTGACGAGATTGCCGAGGAAGAGATTGACCTCATCGGCGGTGGTGAAACTGTTGATGTCGTCGAGAAGCTCGGCGGCGAGGACTTCCGGATCGACGGCGGGAATGGTGGCGCGGAGACGGTCGGCGTGGTAGGCGCAGAGAGCCGGACGCGCAGCGCCATTCGCGGGACGATGGTTTTGGTCGATCAGCATGTGGCAGCGGTTGCCTTTGGGGCTGATGTGCTGGCAATGGGAATCGACGGTGGTGCTTACGGAAGTGCTGAGTTTGGCGGACATAGATGAGCCTTTCTGAAGATTGAAGTAAGGATGCAACGGTCGGAGATGAGGAAATAGGAAAGAGCCGACCCCTCGCTTTGGCACCTTGTGCGAAGTCCAAAGGAACTGACACGAGCGGAGGTCGTTCGCGCCGCCAATAATTTTCGCTGGACGAGGAAAGGGGCAAAATGGACGGTCATTGTGGGTGAAAGAGAGCTTCCAGCTCGCCCGCTTGTTCTTGAGGCTGCGGGTGTTCCTCCGAATGACCCGACAAACTCACACCAGGCCGTGGAGATACTGCGGAGACTCGGATTTGAGACGCGTTACAGCACGGAGCGGCCGGAAACAAGGACAAACGAGAAAGAGGAGTCACAGGAGACAGGGGTCGGGTTAGGCTCGATTCTGGAGATCGTTTCGGCTGCGACGAAGGAAGTGCCCGAAGACGAGTGGGGTCGCGTCCCAGACGATTTGTCTATAAATGTTGATCACTACCTTTATGGCAGCAAGAAGACCGGAAAATGAAGCAAATCTTCGCCGACACCGGGTACTGGATCGGCTTGGTGAATCCGAGGGACCGGATTCATCAGAAGGTCATGAAGATAACTCGGGAGCTTTCTTCGGTGAGGCTCCTAACCACCGAAATGGTGCTGGTGGAGTTGCTGAACAGTTTCGGCGATAGTCCATTCCGACGGGCGGTGGCCGGCATGGTCCTAAAACTGCGCAACGACCGGAACGTGAGGATCGTTCCTCAGACGCCAGAGCAATTTGAGAGCGCGCTGCGGCGCTATAAGCAAGCGGCGGATAAGAGTTGGAGCCTAACCGATTGCGCGAGCTTTCAGGTGATGGAAGCAGAGCAGATTCAAGCGGCGTTGACGCATGACCAGCACTTTGCGCAAGCGGGATTTGAGACGTTGCTGCGGTGAGAGGAGTTATGAAGTCGATTTCGGGCACGGTTCACGGTCACTTTAAGAGGTCACGGAGGTTTTGGTGGACGCGCTGGATGGCTTGGAAGAATTCATCAATCCCCACGGTTTCGCGGGCTACATCGTGAGCGGCAAGGCCCGTGTTTATGGCGTCGCAAAGCTGAGTGGCGCGGCGAATACCTTCCGCAGTAAGCAAAGGGAGCACCGTGAGTGGATCTTGTTTCCGCGATTGGCGCTCTTGCCACTCTTGGACGGCCCACGCGGTCTTGCGGACATTATCGACGGCATCCCGAAATTCCCTGAGGATACGCGGATCGAAAGGGCCGGAGCGCATCTCATACTCGAGCCTGACGAGGTCGGCGCAGGTTTTCTTTAGCTGGAGATTCATGCCCCAAAAGGTCTCACTGGGGACGAAAAGCTCGACGGCAACCCCTAACAAGCGGCCCTCGCTATTGCGACGAACGCCGACAACGCGAGCTTGCGAAGTTTCATGGGTAACGAGATTCGTCAATTCGATTTGAGTGCCAGCGGCAGGATAAGTCTTCATCTCCAACAAACCACCTTGAGCGTTCACTTCCGTGGCCTCCCCCGCTTCACGGAAAATTTTGCCGTTAGCCTCCTGCCAAGTCGCTTCGACCGGGGAGATGAAGGGGAAACGCCTGCTCCGCCGCTTTGGAGTTGGTGGTGCAGGTTGATTCGGGATTGGCGGTGCCATCGAAGCGCCTCCATGGAGCTGATGAGGGGATTTATAACACCATATAGTTCCCTTTGCCGAGCTAAACGAAACACAACATTAAACTATTTGCGCTGCGCGCCTAGTAACGTGACGGCGATGAGGCAGTTCGCTGAGGAGCGGTTGTGCCAGGCGTGGCGAGTGCCGTTCTGAATCACGCAATCCCCTGCTTTGAGGAGAACTTCAGCTCGGTCATCCAATTCGAGAACCACTTCGCCGGAGACAACGACGTCGAAGTCCACCGTGTCGGTAGTGTGCATGCCGGGATGATCGCGTTCCAAGACGTCGAGCATGCCCGGCAACTTTTGCTGAATTTCTTCGAGAGCAGACGCAGTGTTGAGGCGATCGATGCGCGTGGTCGTGTCCGGCGGTATGGTGAAGAAGCCGAAGCGGAAACCCTGTATTGAGGGGAAATAGCGAGGGTACGCCGGCGGGGAGCCGTCCGAGGGAAGCTCGGGGACGGAATCGCTGCCCCATAGGCGATGGAATTCGTAGCCCGGAAATAGAGCGAGGGTTACAGGCTTGAAGGGAGTGTCACGCATAAAAACGGACTTGCCGGATTCGCTCTGACCGGTGACGATACAGCGGATGTCCATAGAGGCTCCTAAAGGCGGCACGGATTATAGAACATTGCCTACGGATGCAGGCGGCTGGACGGGGTAGACTCAGGCCATGATGTTCACGAAGCGGCTGCGCGAGGGGGTTCGGCGAGGGGAAATTACGTGCAGCGTGCGGTTCTGGCTGCGTCCGCATGTGCGAGTTGGCGCGCGATACCCAATGGGAGAAGGGGCGATCGAGATCGATTCGATTGAGCCGATTGGGTTCCCGGACATTAGTCCGGAGTTGGCACGCGAATCGGGATTTCTGGGCGTGCTGGATCTGTTGAAGGTGGCGAAGCACGGCCGAAGCGAGAAGATTTATTTGGTGCGGTTCCACTATGTGAGGTCGCGGGGCAAGAGAGTTGCCAGTTCGACACCAGCTTCGGTTTAGGCCCTGAGGAATTCATCTCCCTGACGGTTGACCACGAACTCGGTAAATCCGCCGGGCTTCAGATGTCCGCTGACTCCAGCCGCTTTCGCGCCGATCTGCTGTATGAAATAGTCTAGGATACTTTTCGCGCTGTGAACGCTTCGTGAGACGACCATGATGTGTTTTACGGTGGGAAGGTTGGACTTTAAGAGTTCAATGAAGTGCGCCTCTCTTGCCTGCCAGCCAATGATAAGAATCTTGGTGACCTGCGAGAGCAGTTCCTGGAGTTGAACCAGGTGGCTACGCGGACACGCGAAAGTGTCTTGGGTCTTGTTTTGGAACGGTATGGTAATGCACGGGAAGACCGTTCTTCCTCGAGGGGAGTTGTTGGCCTCCGCAATGCTAGAGACGGTGATGAATTCGTCTGTGAATTGGATGGTGTCTGCTTCTTCGATAAGGTGTTCTGGCTGAGGCCTATTGTCGGGATGGAAGTAGACGAACCTCGCCCAGTCAACGGACCCGTGTGGTTTGAAGAGTTTGAGAATCGGGTGTGCCTTGAATTGATCGTGGGGCGCTTGCGGATGGTAGTCGAAGGAGAGAAGAGCGCGGTCTAACAAGAGGTCATAATTGAAGGTGACCAAGCAGATTGGTTCGCGGGTTTTGTTGAGGCGCAAAATCTCCCCTATTAAGGGCGCGCAGTTCGTTACGCCGCTCGTTTTATCACGTCATTGGTCGGAGATCTCGAAAAGAAGATCGCGGAGGTAGTATCGGACTGAGGCGAATTCGCGAAAGCGCTCTGGGAACCCATTGGCCTCGTCTTGCAAGGACTCAAGAACTTCTTCTACGCTTTTGCCGTTTGAGGGTTCGCGTAAATAGGGGAGGATGTGAGACAGCTTCGGATACCTCTTTACGATATGACCGAAGGTAGAGTCGGGGGTGTCCCGGAAGAGATTTGCGGCGAGAGGAGGACGCCAAAGTTCGTTGTAATCGAGATTGTTGGCTCCGCCTCCTGTTTGACGGGGTCGATAAGCGTGAGACGAGTCCTAGGATGCACCCGCCCCAAAGATGACCATCAGCATGGGGGCAGTATATCCGACCGATATGCGTGGAGGAGCGAAAAGGCAGGCGAGTGCAAAAGGTGATGGCGTGGGTTAGTATGAGCGGCGGAGAGGGAAATTCGTGAGCGCGAAGATATCAGGAACCGTGGCGGGGAAAGTGTCTGGGACGGAGACGGCGAGCGTGTCGGAGGCGGGATTGGCGACGGGGCCGTATCGCGCCGCGCGAGGGATGGAGATTTCGTGCAAGGGGTGGCAGCAGGAGGCGGCGCTGCGGATGTTGATGAACAATTTGGATCCGGAGGTGGCGGAGAAGCCGGAAGAGTTGGTGGTGTATGGGGGGACGGGCAAGGCGGCGCGGAATTGGGAATGTTTTCATGCGATGGTGCGTTCGCTGAAGGCGCTGGAGGCGGATGAGACGCTGCTGGTGCAATCGGGAAAACCGGTGGGGATTTTCCGGACGCATGAATACGCGCCGCGGGTGCTGCTGTGCAATTCGAACCTGGTGGGGCACTGGAACAACTGGGACCGGTTTCACGAGCTGGACCGCGCGGGATTGATGATGTACGGGCAAATGACGGCGGGAAGCTGGATTTACATCGGGACGCAGGGGATTTTGCAGGGGACGTACGAAACGTTTGCGGCGGCGGCGAAGAAACATTTTGGCGGAAGCCTGGCGGGCAAGCTGGTTGTGACCGGCGGGATGGGCGGCATGGGCGGAGCGCAACCCCTAGCCGGAACGATGAATGGCGCGGCGTTTCTGGGGATTGACGTGGACCCGGAGCGGATCAAGCGGCGCGTGAAGACGGGCTATTGCGACGTGATGGTGACTTCGCTGGATGAGGCGCTGCGGATTTTGAAGAATGCAGTGCGCAAGGGCGAAGCGACTTCGGTGGGGTTGGTGGGAAATTGCGCAGACTTGATTCCGGAGCTGGCAAAGCGCGGGGTGGTGCCGGATTTGCTGACGGACCAGACCAGTGCGCACGATCCGATTGGCGGGTATGTGCCGAATGGGATGACGCTGGAAGAGGCGCTGGAGCTGCGCAAGAAAAGCCCCGAGGAATACAAGAAACATTCGATGGCGGCGATGGCGGCGCACGTCCAGGGGATGCTGGATTTGCAGAAGCTTGGGGCGGTGACGTTTGATTATGGAAATAACATTCGGACGTTTGCGTTTCAGCAAGGGGTGAAGAACGCTTACGACTTTCCGGGATTTGTGCCGGCGTACATCCGACCGCTGTTTTGCGAGGGCAAAGGGCCCTTCCGGTGGGCGGCGCTTTCGGGGGAGGCTTCGGATATTGCGCGGACGGATCAACTGGTGCTGGAAATGTTTCCGCAGGACGAGCATTTAAGTCGCTGGATTAAATTGGCGCAGAAGCGCGTGAAGTTTCAAGGGCTGCCGTCGCGGATTTGCTGGCTGGGATATGGCGAGCGGGACAAGTTTGGATTGGCGCTGAATGGGCTGGTGGCGAAGGGAGAAATCAAAGCTCCCGTGGTGATGGGGCGCGATCATCTGGATTGCGGGTCGGTGGCTTCGCCGTATCGCGAGACGGAATCGATGCGGGACGGGTCGGATGCGATTGCGGACTGGCCGCTGCTGAACGCGTTGATTAATACGGCGAGCGGGGCTTCGTGGGTTTCGATTCACAACGGCGGCGGAGTGGGAATCGGCTATTCGCAACATTCAGGACAAGTCACCGTGGCAGACGGGACAAGAGAAATGGCGAAGCGCAT
>Ga0179587_10000434_pt1 | contig 17380 bp, 27 predicted proteins | sample CZODoug2_1_08_16_FD_185932 | JGI IMG/M metagenome (GOLD analysis project Ga0179587, IMG submission 185932) | Vadose zone soil fungal communities from Angelo Coast Range Reserve, California, USA - CZODoug2_1_08_16fungal | ecosystem: Environmental > Terrestrial > Soil > Vadose zone | place: USA...
CCATAAGTGTTCCACTAGATTCAAATTAGGCAATACCCAATTGAAAGAGAGTCTATATCATTACAATCTGTTCGCCTGCTTTGATCGGCCGAGTTGTAATCATGTTCAACACACGCTCTTCATAGAATAATTTTGCCTTTTGCAAGGGTGTTTGCGTCAGAAACCTAGATAGATGTGGTACAAAAGAACGCCGCGGGAACGTACATTCTCTGATCCATACTTCGCATTCAGCATGTCGGCTATTGGCACCATGGCGATGTCGGGCAAGTCATCGATACCAACTCCATCTTCCTCTTCATCGCGATGTGATCCGGATTCATCCCCTTCGGTCGCCTGCGGAGCATCGACATCCATTTCGCTTCCGTAACTTGTGTTCGCGGCTGCGTTTTCTTCTTCGTCTTCTCCCGAGGCCCACTTTTCTACATTGAAACTACGAGAAAGGATCCGGCTACCCATTATGTGATAAACATCCAATGAGTAATGGACAGTAATCTGCTCAGAAGGAAACAGATCTGGTCGGCTCTAAGAACGTCATTCATCAAGCGGACTGGCGATCGATCTCATACAAAAAGTTGGTGACCCACTTCAATAGCAGGAAGCAGCTTCTCCCTGTACGCCTGCTCTGCTTCCGCGCGGCCTAGTTTTTCTATACGACCAAGGATACATTGCATCAGTGATATGCATCGGGGAATGATATATTTGGATAAACAGACCTACCACCGACGTGCCCTCCAGTTCTGCCAAGTCTTCATTGTTCCAAAACATTGGAGTGTCGAAGGAGGTTGGGAGGCTCCCTAAACGAGAAATCACTGGCTGTTTAAACGGAGGTAAATTACCTTACACACCAAGATATGTGGACCACTCGGATGAGCTACCCATAGCTGTCTCCCACATCATGCAAAGGATCAAGCCTACCCATCCTTCTTCCATCTTCATGGCTTTCCATTGTTCAGCCCCGAAACGCGAGGGTAATGATGATGTACGCGTCGATAAGGTCAGGGCACGCGGTATTGTGAAGAGCATGTATCCTTCCTGGAAAATATGGCGGGCCTTTAGAACTCGAGATGGTGAAAGAGGTTATTTATGTAACACACAGGTATGTCCCTCACTGCGAAAGCGCCTCGTCCGCCCTCCAATGGAGGAAGAGTGGTAAGACCCATTACAGACAGGTCGATGGAGCCTCCATTGGATTGAAACCAGTCCAAAAGCAACCTGAACTCATCGTGAATGTGTATGTTGGGCTCTTTCATGGTAGTTTTGTGGTAGTTAGTACAGGTGACCGACCCATTATGTAATTGACCCAACTTCTCACCTAAGTCAAGCAATTGATTTCGTGGATGGAGAGTTTAAAGCCTCTATAGTTCAGCTTGAATATGAACATCCAGAGTCTTCTGCAAGCGAATCACGAGAGACTCTTGGAACAGTACACTCACAACTTGGAAGCCGTTCTTACGTTGCAAGCCACTCTAATCCGGGATATTTTACCTTCTGTCGAGGACGAACTACAACTTAGTCCAGAAGCCACGGAATGGGCCAAGGAGTGGTTACAAGATACATGTGCGTTCCTACTGCCTTGACCAGAGCTGAATCTACACTGACACCAACAAAGTCTCGATCTTTCGAATATCCAGGGTATGGTCGCTTCCGACTTCCGTCACGGTCCGAAACCAAATTCATAACCTTTGTGGTTTAGCGCAATGATTTTACGAGGTCGTTTGCAATGGAATCCATCAGAAAGAATTTAGTCTGGCGTCTGAACAATATGTGGCCCTTGGATACTATTCGACCAACCCCAAATCTATGCTGTCTACCGGAGAGTGCACACGACCGATTTGGCAGACCCATCCTCGTGATTCAAGTGATGGCCGTCAGTGCGGCCCCCAATGCATTCAAATCTCATGTTATTCAAGCGTTTGAGCGCCTTCGATGCCATCTGAAATGCCTCAACGATGGAGAAGGCCCTGGTTTACGGCCACCAATACTTCAATACGTCATCCTGCTCGACCTGAAAAGTCTTTCATATAAAGATATCGTAAGACGAACTTCTTTCCTAACTATCTGAGAAGAATTATTCACTAAAGGCGATTAGAACATCGAGCTTCTCTCATGGACTCTTCACGAGATCGTCCCACGGTTTCCGGGTATGTTGGCAGGAGGTAAGCGAATACCCAATCTCCAAAAAGAGTCCGCAGTTTACGGCAACCTAATTTGTAGTTTTTATGCTCAATTATTCTTGGACTCATACAGGATTGTGGAATGTAATAAAGTATGGCAATCGATTCCAAATGTACAGTTTCTGATGCATGCCTTCAGGGGTTTTTTGCCACACTCCGCTCTCTCGCGTGTGTTTTTTCCGACGCAGGAGGAACTGGTGCAATATTTTACACCGTTATCTTTACCGAAAGGTTAGGGAGCAGCCTCGTCATCCTTGCACAATACTGACCGAAATTCAACAGATTATGGTGGAAGGCTACCTACTTTGACTGATATGAACAATCCCCTCCGGTCGAACGTAGCACCGCTACCAATGCCACAGGGTGAAAGTCAATCCAGTGACTTGGCTCCTGCGTATGCCTTGACCACGAGCACTTCATTATCTCCAACCTCATTTCGGAACCCTTTCTTTGGCTATCCTGCATCTTCTCAACGTGGCTTCCTCTCTCTTAAACATGGACGTCGCAGAAAGCGAGACCTTGCTCGGACACTTGCGGTTCTCTTTTGGATTCGATGGCGAAAACACCTCATCATTAGCCTATCGCTTGCCGTCTGTGCTTTTGCGGTGAAGCTTGCTATCAGTCGGAGGATACTTCGTTTCTCGAAAGGTGTATTGGATTGGAGAGCGCTGTTGTCCTCAACCTCAAAGCTTAGCCATTGAGTACTGCGACGAGCGCGCCGTAGCTTTACATTATTACTAAGAGCAGTCGACTGTTGCCTGTTCACGTTCACTTCCCAGTCGTCTGTGTCAGGCGAAGTCTGGGTGTAGATGGGCAAGCCAATATCCAACAAGTGGTGGTAGGTAATATCATTATACTGGCTGATTCCTTGCGTAAATCTATAGAAAATACTCGGGTAGCTAAAGAAATTGAGGATCCTGTTGTGTTGTTATGATGTTATTAGAAAATGTGCGTACCTTTCCTCCAGCGTTTTGAGCGGCTTGCTGGCTGGGTCCATCACGTTCGTTTTCTGGTGCCGCTTCAAACACATTGAAGTGCATATGGCCCCCTGGATGAATCTCCAGAATACTCGCAGAATTGCCACATCGATAACAATAGTTAGGTGCCGACCACACCGTCGAAAGATGTTTGTCGAAAAGGGAGGCAAAGCCCTCCATACAAAGCTGATGCGCACGAAGTATGTGTGACATCTTGTTTTGGTCAAGAAACTTGTGAACAACCCCTGATCCAAATGTATACCCAGCTCCGCTACCAGATAAGTGAGCCCTCGAGACAGAATGCGAATGGAAGATATACGGACCGCGGTGAAATTGCAAAGTCTTCCTTCTCCGGATCAGGATCAGACCAGACAAGGTCCGCCATTGGGCCCTCATGAGGTATTTCTATATGCAGTTAGGGTGCGAGATAAGACCAGGAGGAGAATCGCCATACCTCGAAACCGATCCACAACTTTTATTTGGTCTATTGAGTGTATTGAAGGTGAGAGTCCTGCTGCGTAGTCAGTAGTCGAACTGAAATCGAAGCAGGCAAATACCTCCATGAACGCAGAATATTCGATCATCGATTACCACCGAAAGCGTTAGGAAGTCAAACATGTCCGTGAAATACGTCCACACATGAGACGATCCGTATTTCCGTACGCATTCCGTATAGAATCCGTACGTCTGACAGAGGGTTATGAGAAGGCCATTGACTGTATAGGAACAGCGCAATGACAGACTTGAGTGACCGCTCTCGATTCATGGTTTCCCCTTATAAGCTGGACCCGGTCGGGATAACGCAGTTTCAGACAGGTCAAGAGAGAGATAGTTTCAACACTGAATAATCCCCGATCGACATAATCGCCTAGAAACAGCTGAATAAGTTCCCTTGAAGCTACCAAATATTTGACAAACCCAGGAATAGATAATTAGTATTAGGTGCGTAGCCTCCTATGCGGAAAATTTCTATTAGATCATAGAACTGACTTAAGTTGTTGATCAGAGAATGTGGTTATCGCAAACTCCAGTTCATGACTCACCCATGAATGTCACCGACAACTGTAACTGGAGCATTGACATGGACCACATTCGACTCCCTCATTAGCACTTCCTTTGTCTTCTCGCATATTTCGCGTAAAAGGGCTTCGTGTAAGAGTTGTTTGCGGAGTAGCTGCTGAATGCAGGCATCGAGATCGAAAGGTGCCATTGCTTTAATGATACCCTGAACTTCCCAAAAGGCTGATCGTTGCTTTGACTTTGTTTGGCATTGCCCTCGAATTGCAATAACTCAAAATTTTCCTGGAACCTGCGAGTCCATCAAACAATCTGTTTCTTCTTGTCTAGCGCTTCATTGTGCAATGATTTTAGGCACTATATATCCCCTCTGGCTTTTTTGCTCCATCCTAGTTGTTCTCGAAATTTCCTGTCAGCCCACGGCATCGCGAGTTCTGTCGCAGCCTCCAGATTTCGGGCGCTCGGCGGCCTTGTGATGTCCTTCTCTATAACGTGTTTTACACGCGTATTTTTCCTCGCTTCAGCATTAGATACTCATCCCGCACTATTCTCTTGCGGTTTCATTATTAATCCCTGATCTGTCTAGGTAACGTGTTACGCGACATGGGACGGCTTTAGGGATCAAGGTTGTGGTATGGCCCCTGTCGTTTGTCATCCACCTGCAGCCTTTAATCTGTAATGTTCTCTCGTTCTCCGGTACCTCAGCCCCATATGTCTACAAGGCAATCATATATGTACATGGTTTGTTCGTAGCCTTGTTCGGCGTGCTTAAAGTGCCGGGGTTCCCGGCCTCCCAGTTCTTACTTTATTTGATGACCGGCCTTTCTTCATCGAACCTTTAATTGTTCAGCTAACTCACTGTCTAGAAGCGCCCTCGAAAATCGGAGGTCTTTTCTGGTAGGCTTTTAGCAGGCAGCAAGCCCTGGATAACAAACTTTTATGAGAAGAGTCACAATGTGAGCGTTTTACTAGTTCAAAAGCCTACGCCGATGACCCGTCATCTCCCCATAAGCTTAAGTATCACGATCGTTTACGCTTGTGTATTTGATACATATTCCGACCTAACCTTTTGCGGTCTCTAAAATTCTCGATGGTTTACACCGCTACCGAAACTAATTTCTGACGGCCCATCTCTAGATCCATCTTCCGGCCTTACCAAACTCATCTCAAGCACAGAAATGCGGGCAGGTAAACACCCGGTTTACCCGATATGCCAGATATCCTTTTACTCTTTTCAAACCCCAAAGCCGATATTGGAAAGCTCGTAGGCTGCATATTGTCGCCTGGATAACTATCCCTTCGTAGGTCCCCGAACACTTGGATCATCATGCGCAAGTGCTTACACGGCGGAAGCCTCCGCCCCCCGGGACCCAAAAAAGATCTTAGCACCTGTTGCCTAAATCTAATCGACTTCTCGCCGATAAACCTACTGCCAAGTTCATGACACCTGGGCGGCTCCGGAGTATTAAAGGTCGATGGCTACTTTTCCCTCTCCTCACACCCCTTGCTTTGCTTAATCATCCTGCCTTTCCGCTACAAAATTTTATCATCACAGGCCTATAGCTGCAATGCATCAATCTCGTACATATCCCTCCAACTCCAGCTATTCTGGTGGACAAGACCCGGAGCATCAGGTCCAAACACAGTTTCCGCCATACCACCGGGACTTCAACCAACAGCAAGGCCCCGGTAATTTCTATGTCCAAGGAGACACGGACGGTGGTACGGCTTGTCGTCTTGTCTATACTTGTCCTGGTGTCCTGATGTGGTCTCTAGTCGCGCACCCTAATCAATACTATCGCAGCATGAGCCCAATTATACCTCACCCTCACCGCTACACAAGCAGCGGAGGTGATCCACGATACTATGAATCGCCAGGTGGCGGAGGGAGCCCTTCGTCCCACATAAGCCAATCTGGGTACCATTCCCAATCCTCATATTATTCGCCTCAATATCCGCTTACCACAGAGCATCAACGCTCAAAGCACTCTCATCCTGTAGAAGCACAGTTCATCCCTACACCGTCGGAGATTGCGCATGCGTATCCCAGTTATCCTTCACGCCAGATCCCCATGTCTCCGCGATCTCCCACAACTCCGCCGGACAATCCATTCGCGGGTTCCCAATATCCCCCACCACATTCTTTGATTCCATCCCCGCGAATTTCTTCACAACGTCCTACCCGCATCTCGACCAGCCGCCCACGGACTGCATCGATGTCTACCTCACCCACCACTGTAGCATCGCCTCCTGCGGAGCGATTTCCTTGCGAGAAGTGCGGAAAGACGTTTTCCAGGTCTCACGACCGAAAACGCCATCACGAGACGCAGCATATGGTATCGCCTGTGATTCATCGCTGCCGTTATTGCGAGAAGGAGTTCAGCAGGTATGTCCCACGTCCACCCTGTTTTTCCAACTGTCAAACTCCCCTTAGGGCTGATTCTCTGAAAAGGCATCTGGACAATGGGTGCGAGGAGATGCCGTGACGTCGTGGTGTGGCTACCCGCCCCACCTTCGAACACTTGTGGCAACATTGACCTGCTACCGGCTTGTGCTAGTCTATCATAATGTCCGTCAGGTAATACAATCACCCCTGCTGCGGGTCAGACTCGGTTCCCTCTTTCGACATGTCGTAATTCGGAGTTTATATGTCTGGATGGGCAGTAATGATGTCTAACACAATTCAGGATCTCTAGAACTCCGTGTGGCAAGATCGCGATGATGCGTTTTTTTATTAGCCTTACTCGCTTCCCGTTGCCTGACTTTTCAGGTTGGGTTTGCTACCCAATACGCCCCTGTCAGATACTTTTCTTTTTCACATGCTACACACGATGGAAAATTTTCCCTATGACGAAGCCTACAGCAACCCAACGTATAATACATAAGTGGACGTTGACGCTCGTCACCTCATCAACGTGGACGATGGCGCAAGTTTATACCAAGTCAAATTCAATAGGTTCGAACTTCGAATTCTAGTTACATAACAACGTCAAATGCATTTACACACCGATGAAAGCACCCTCGGCGAGCGGAATCCATCAGAAAACAAGAAGTCGCCGGTTTCTAGAGCTAGAGCCCTCGAGTAAAAACAGACTTGAAAGCGATACAATACACACAGGGATGGTACTGCAGTCAGGAAAGACCTAGTGAAACCAAGCACATGTATTGCTTGCAATCCGGGCCGCATCGTTGGGAGAAACTAGAGCATAAAGGTGAGGTTCGGATTGAGCCGGCACCGCTCTAGGTTTCAAGGGAGTAACTGAAAGGAACTAATGGAGCGCTCGCTGTCGGCCTGTTCTTCATGCCCCACAGACTTACTCCGCTCCTTACGAAATTCGGGATCCCCGCAGCACGATTGATTGAGAACGTGCTGAATCTGAAACTGGGAGGTGCATCAACATGACAAATTCCAGCAGAATGCAACCGAAATACATTTACCCAAACCTGCAGTACAGTAGTTGATTACTGGCCAGACGAGTCAGAGTCAGGGTCTGTTACATCCTTGTCTAGTCCTTCAATTTCAACATCTGGTCTTGCCTCGAGTTCGCTGTGTTCCTCCTTGTCTTCTTTGTCCTTTCTCTTTTTATTTACTCTCTCGATGATTTTATCAGCCCTATTGAAGATACCACCCGTAGGGGCACCACATGCCAGACATTTTGGCGTTTTGGCAAACCGCTTGATAGCGCACGAAGAGCAGAAGTAATGCCCACACCTGGTGACAATGGGATCTGTATAGTGCTTGCGACAAATGAGACAAGCGAAGGGGACGTCTTCCTCATCAGAATCAGAGTCTGTTTCATCCCGAACATCCTTCTTGGCATTTTCGGCCAACTTGTCCAGTTGCCAGCCGGCGAGATCTGCCATCGAGTAAGCACGCGATTCGAGAACGATGACAAAGATCACGTACACGTGCCACGGTCGTGCAAAAACTTGCAGGTGTCTCCAAAGCCGCAATAGCCGGTTTCTGGATGGTGTCAGCAGTGGTTCTCGGAGATCGTTACCTTTTGAGCTTACCTTTATAGTCCTTGCATACATCTGGTTGGTAATCAACAATAGTCACGGTCCGGATCGTATTCGTGCTCCTCTGCGGCCCAACTCGCATTGCTTTCGGGATCTCTTTGTCCTTTTTCAAATGACTTCGGTACGCGTTCTGACCTCGATACAGGCCATCTGGAACATCTTCCTCCTCATCCCCATTCTCTTCCTTCTTGCGTTTCTTCGCCATCAACTCCTCTACCTCATCCCCAGCTATAATTTCCAAAGCGGCGTTAACGTGTGATCCCGACGCGGTCCACTTAACATCTGGGCCTTCCTTCTCGGGAGTATCTAGGTCATCTCGTTGGGTCACGGTGCGCTTCGTCCCAGCACTGAGTAGGTTCCCGCCCGCCTTTCGAGTTGGCAGAACGACCTCGGATTTGGAAGATGGCAGAGCCGTAGGTTGCACAGTTTTGCTAAGAGGAGAAGGGGACCGCTTCCTACTAGTTGTTGGCCGTGATTTGCCCTTCTTGAAGAATGGAACTTTAATTTGTTCGGTGGTAGCCATGAAAGTTGTATGCAATGATCGGTGTGTTGACCGAACGTTAATTTGTACTTGCTTACATATGCTTACAAAGCATCTTGCATTACTTATTGCGACATACGCACGCATACTCGGGTCGGGGCTATATAATGCGACTGCATCCCTGATTCACACATTGCTCTTCAACAGCCCTCGGCTCTGGCGCCTACTACTAGAATCATGGGGGAAGTCCCTAAATCTCCAGGTCGCGAACCTAGCTCTGGGAGAACTCATCTAACCCAACTATCCCTTTCCAATCTGGCAAGGAATTTTTCACCTCTTGAATGTGCGTCTACAGGAGTAGAATTGGTTTCGAGTACCGAGGAACGCGAAAGCAACAGATGTTCGCCCGATGCTGGTCGGCCCCATGACGCCTCGTGTGATGTTGAACCTTATGTAAAACTGACAGAATCTCTCTTCATTAATAACACTGCTTTGGAAGGTCCTTCGTTGGGGGGTTGTCGACGTCATGTCCCCCTCGTATTGGTTCAACACATCACCTGGGGCAAGGCTCATTCTGGCTGTCCGCGGTTTTAGACTCCAGGCGCTACTATCATTCGCCTTCGCTGTCATCTCGACTGAAGTACCTTGTAGGTGTGGGAGCAGGCGCATAAGGCTAGCACAGCCCTATTGTGTGGTCACTCTACAGATATATTTTTAATCTCCATCCGGATCCGCCCGGACCGCAGGCCCCGCATGGACGGAGAACTCATCTTGATGCGTTTTGGGGCATCTGCACATGAACAGGGCCTCTCGTAAACCCACGGCTGCTGGTAGAAGGTACACATAAACAGGAAGTTACTAACCGACAATGTAAAGCTCGGCGAATTCTGTGCAACGTGCCTTGCCGTGTACCTAGCCCTTTGGAGAAAACAACCATGCATAGCGATGTAAAGCTATCTTTCTTATCATCATGGGCCTTGTGCGGTGTCCCTTCGGATCCTGATACGAGCCAACGACGGTTGCATCTCTTAGCGACTGCCGAAAGCGGATGCTCAGGAGCAGGATTCCGACCTATTCCGGTATATTCTAATTCCTCAAATCTGGCAAGATTTTAAGGGAAGAATCGATTGTTCTGTAGGCAACGGGGAATCACGAGAGATTGCTCAGATGACCTCCTTATCTCTTCATCCAGGGTAGGGATATATATATGGCAGCCGTGGAAACTGTCCTTTGATGAGTAATCTTATAAGATAATGATAATTGAAATAGGAAATTTTATGAAGATCGGACCGGAAGGTGCTGAGACTTTCCTTCACTACTCTCATGGCTCCCAGTAATCTACAAGGCCTCAATATAGTCCATCCTCCCCCGACACACTCAGATTCACACAACTTGCTCTCACCACAGCCTTACCCCGACTTATCTGCACAACTAGACCTATGGACTCACCTTGCGTTTGAATCAGACGAAGGGTCAGTAAGCCCCACAAATGAAGAAGAAAAGTACAGCAGGATATCTAGGACGGAGGAGGAGGAAGAAGAGGCCAAGTCGCGAAGTAACCCGCCTACTCGGGAGGTTGCAATCCATGATGGCCATATCAATGTCGTAACCGGCACCAACTTGGGCAGCAACCTCACCCACCAGAACATCCCTACCCACCACCACCAACAGTCTTTCGATGTCAACGCTTTTCTCGCCGCTTTCGGCATTGACCCATTTACTCAAGCACCAGTCCACAATCCACAACAACCCGCGACTATCACACCCTCCCTCGCACAGCTCCTTGCACTCCACTCAGCGCAGAGTACTTCGTTTCCTCCACAGTCCTCGCTCCAAACCGAAAAGGCTCCATCTATCGCTCACTCCACTGAAGAGTCATATCCCCCCGCCAAACGCGCACGCACCCGTAAATCTTCTGTCTCTACCCTCGGCTCCCCAGATACATATGAAGAGCCCACACATACTACCGGTACGGCTGCCGCTGAGGACAAGCGCAAGCGGAACACGGCTGCGAGTGCCCGTTTTAGGTTAAAGAAGAAGGAGAGAGAGGCAGCATTGGAGGGTAGGGCCAAGGAGCTAGAAGGCAGGGTTAGTGAGCTTGAGAGGGAGTGTGAAGGGTTGAGAAGGGAGAACGGATGGTTGAAGGGACTGGTGGTTGGTGTGACAGGAGCTGCTCAAGGACCTGCAACGAGTGGGACTAAAAGAACAAGAGAAGAAGTAGACACCCTATAAGCCGGTTCTCTTACGCAAGTAATCAGTCTGTACTATCTCTCTCCTTGGGCATTGTTGTATCCAGGTTAGACATGCCTTTCTGATATGTTTATCGTAACTTTGTGATGGATCCTGTCGTTAAGCCGAACTGTGAACGTCATTGTGGCGTAATAGCCATTGAATGCAGAGTCCAGCACTGTGCTTTGTTCAACGCGCAGCACTAACCACCTGATGCAGTATGTTTGTCGAATCTTGCGACTTGCACCACAACCACCATGTCCAATCCTACAACTACCAACAACAACGCATCTGAGCTTATAGACCACCCTATACCTATCACTGCTTCATCAGCCGATGCGACTGGAACTTTATCACCCGTTTCTGCAATTCCCTCAGACCCTATGATGAATTCTAGTAGCGTCGATGCACCGCTCGTTGCCCAGCTTCGCGAGGCACCTGTTGATCCGCGTATTGTTGCCCTACGAGCCATGTTTCCCGATTACGATGATCTCGTATTGTGCGTATCTACGTTGCACGGTAGAGCAGCACCGTATCTGATTGGCGTGGACAGACAATCCGTTTTGGATTCTGTGGGAGGTAACCAGGACCGGGCAATAGATACCCTTCTTGGGATGAGTGACCCTAATTACAAGAGTGAGACGAGGCCGGAAGAGCAGCACAGTCTTGTAAGTCAATCACTCTCGTGATCGTTCAACGCATGACCTTCCATATTCCCAGTCTCAAACAGAGCTCGACGAGGAATTTGCACGACGGTTAATGCTTGACGAACAGGAACAGCAGCAACAAGCCTGGGCGCAAGAGCATGCACAGCGTCCGCAGCAGTTACCCCCGCATCCCAATCAGCAGCAGTCTCCAGGCGCAGCAGCTCCTACCGTCGGCGGGGATGCAATGGGCGAGTTCCAGCAGCAGTTCAGTAAGATCGCCGAGTGTGAGCGTTCATATTCCTCGAAGACCTTTCAAGCCCTGATTAACGATTCCTCATTACCCAATAGCTGGTAAGAAGACCTTTGGAACTATCTTTTCAAAAGTCAAGGCAAAGATCCAAGAATTTGATCAGCCAAAGTCTGTTTCCTCAGCTCTTAATTACGAAGGACTTTCTGCTGACATATGACTCACAGACCAGGCCAAGGTTCCAACGGAGGAACTCAACCTACTTGGGGAGCGTCCAGCGGATACGACGCAAATCAGTACCAACCGGCCCCACAAGGAGGCCAGCCATACCCTGCCCGACGGCAAACATACCCGGCACCTCAATCTCAGCAGCCCGCTTACTACGATCCCAACAGATACACACCTCCTCCTCAACCAAACAGGTCTCCCTCACCTCCCATTACACTATCACCACCCCCACGCACGTCCGCCGTTCAAGGGTATGACGTAACTCCTGATCCTCCTTCCGGTAAGGCTCTGGTAGCTTTGAAGGATATCCCATATAACTCATTATCGATCAGTCGATCGACTAGCAAATAATGGTACCCCGCCACCTGTTTCCGGAACGAGTGCAAGAACTTCGAGCAGTCCCTCACGTCCGCAAAGAGCGCCGATTGACGGCGGTGAGTTATCTATCCTTTGTGCATCCATTACCTCGCTTATATTCAAATCACTGCTTCAGGTAAATTAGGTCTCTTGCCCAAAAGGCCTGTGTCCCTGCTACGGACACAGGACACTACTACTACTAGGGGTGGAAGCCAGAGCCCACATCAGATTCAGAGGACATCATCAGAGGATGATTCTGATGGTCTTGAATACACGGAAAGCCCGTTTGAAGAGCGCAAGAAATAGGCTCAAGTAACTTGGCATGTATGGGCGGATTTGGTTGTAGCGATCGGCGGAGTTGTACGATCAAGGATACCTTTTTTGATTTATCTTGTACCCTCTGTATTTATCCAAGTTGTAGGGTATCACCACAAGAAATCTTGTTACCAGTTGCTTGGTCAATAGATAACTAGTGTACGAATGGGGACACGACCGCCTTGGCGGTTGCTACTGCCACTGGAGTGGCAGCCGAGAAATCCTTCGCAACACCAACAACAAGGAGTCCTACTGTAAACGCAGGCCACCGAACCGAATTATTACCGACAAAGAGATGTATTAGAAGAACGCGCAGAAGACGCACCGATCAAGCCAAACAGCCCCAATATGCTACCGAATACCTCCACTACAAGGATCTTGACAAACAAAGTGGGGTCCGCAGCGTCGGCGATGGCTGCGGTGGACCCTGTGATGCCAACGCAGGCGCCGCACAGGAGATTGCAAGCACCAACCGTAAGTCCTCCCCAGAAAATGGCGAATCCTGATCAGGGAGGAATAGGGTGAGTATATCTGGGAGGGAACGAATCTAGCGCAAAGTACGGACCAGTGAAGTAGTTGTCACTTGTATAAAGTAGGTGGTCGGGTACAGGCTGGATTTTTGCGGAATATACAATTCCGATGATCTGAGGTTGCAATGAGATAGACAGAAGTTAGGTGAATGTGAGACGCACGACTCCGTAGATGGCTACGACTTCGCAGAAGATGATGCTGAAGTCATTTTGCTTGTTCAGACATAATTCATCCTAGCGACCTGTGGGGCGCACCTGATCAAGTTCTTGGTGGTAATACGAGGAGTTCGTACTCCCCCACCCAGAATCGAGGAGCCAGTCACAAATATTCCCCTGCGTAGTCGAGCCCTTGTTTGTACGGCAAAGTCAATTATACTTGGGCAATGCACACGCACCATGCGGCACCCAACACGCTCAGGCCGATACATAGTCCAATGCCCGTTGCAGCCCACGCAAACGGACTCGACTCCTCGAGGAACCGTCCAACGTTAAACGCCTCTCCCGAGTCTGTGCATCGTTCGTTAGCGCGCGAGCGCCACGGTGCTGGAAGTGATACTTACCGGTGAAGAGAAGGTAAAGGGCTATTATAATTATGAGAAAAGTAGGGAGGCCATATGTGTAGTAGGACTTGTAATATCCCATTTCTGGGGTGGTGGTTGGAATGAAGTGGGTGTTTGGCTTTGTAGCCGTTCTACTTCTTGAGCTCAGACTTCCATGTCATGTACCACTTGCTGAAAGGCTTGCATGAACATCTGACCAGGTGGGTGTTCTAGTTTTTCTTTCATTTGCAGTGGACACTGAAAGTCAGTTGTATAGGAAGGAGGAATTTTCTGTTATTATCATCGGTCTGGATGGGGCAGGGAAGACGGTATGAGCTCACATCCCGAGACAAAGGTCTACCTAAAGATCCTATGAAAGACGCTCTTGGAGAAAATAAAGACGCTATACAATGACATTCCAGGTTTGTCCCCGGACAAGATAGGTCCGACGGTTGGGCAGAACAGTACGCCGGTCTCTAAACTTCTGAAATATCATAACTCATTCAACCCAGCTGGAAAGATCATGTTGCCATCCACAATCCTCCAATTCTGGGACCTAGGCGGCCAACGTGGTATCCGGAATATCTGGCCTAAATATTACGATGACTGTCATGCTGTCGTCTATGTCATTGACGCGGACGACAGGGAGAGATTAGGCGAGGGATGGGAAGTGTTTGGTATGTTTTTTGCCTTCCCGATTATCCTTGGTTGGCTTATTTGGCGTAAGCACTCTAGAATCGGTCCTTTCCGCGCCACAAATCCTGAATATTCCCCTCTTGCTCCTCGCGAACAAGCAGGACTCGCCGATGAGCCTTTCCGTAGAAGAGATACGGCATGATTATGAGGATTGGCATCAGCGGAAGCTGGAGAGCGCTCGACGGGACGCAAGGTATGGGGAGGGCGAAAATGAGACGTCTGCCAGGAGAGAGCGCATTGCGAGCTTGGATGTTATGGGCATTTCGGCCCTTGAAGGGTGGGTTGTTTTATTGTGGACTCTGCAGATGCACTGACCACTTGATGAAATGATAAGGACGGGTGTCAGGGCAGCCGTTGACTGGTTGTTTATTCGTGTGCAGAATAGTAGAAGGTTCGTCCCCGCATGTTCTTTACAGGGTAGCTAGACCTAAACCATGTTTACGCCTCAGAGAGGCACAGATGGATAGAAGCAAATCATAGGTACATGCTTGTTTACGAAGGACCCCGTACATGCCAAGCCGCTTTGAATACTACGAGTCCACCCAATATCAGCGAGATGCTCCAAAAATTCGACATCACACTGTAGAATAGACGTGCATAGAAGGTGACGCCGCCAGCGACTCTGCGTAATCAATTATTGAGCCTCAGCATCCGAACCCAAAGGGACAACATACTTTAGCAGTCCATTCACGCGATCATCGATCATCTTGTAAACTCCCATTTTGAACTCCTCCTTTGGAACCATGAACACAGGTCCATCGTCTGTCAATAACCACGCGCTACCATTAGTAGCAGGATCGGGGTTAGTAGCCATGTAAATGATAGCGCCTGCGATGCGGGGGACAGGCGTGAGTGGAATTCCGGCGAGGAAGATTTTAACAGGTAATGATAGTATGCCCGTATCTGAAGAGATATGCAGGTTGTTTGATGTCAGTTGAACGATGGAGTATGGACTGACCAGCGAAGAATGGATGGATGCTTCCTATTCGTATGTTCATGGACTCGAAATCGGGAGCTAGTGATCTCATCAGACCGAGTACGGCATGCTTGGATGCTGAGTACAGAGCTCCTCTGGGTATACTGACCCATGATGCTAGGCACTGTCTTGATTTTTATGGCAAGCTTGAGGTGTGGGTGACATACCCATGGATCCCAGGAGGACGAGTGCCTTAAGTGAACCCTCGGTCCGGTTGAGACTTAAATGGTGCAGAGCCAAGTGCGAGGCTAGGGACGGGATGAATACCGCGTGAATGGAGCAGGAGGTGTAACGTACTGTAGAGAACACCGATGAGATTCACCTCGATCGTCTTTACACTAGGTTTGACAGGTTTACTATCAGCGAAGGTCACAGAGTGAAACGTCCCTAGTTCCGACACCCCTGCATTAGGAATCTATTGGGCGGGAAGCAGCAGCAGAAAAAAAAGGAGAGTGCAACCCACGACAATGTCCACTGAACCAAAGCGCGACGTGGCCAAGTCGAACATGGCTACCTGATCCTCCCAGTTCGTGACATCGCACTTAAGAAACACCGCTTGGCTGGTAGAGAGAGAGAGAGAGCCTAATTTGAAAGCTGGACTCGGAGTACGAGGCTATTGCTAAATCTCACCCGCCATGAACCTCGATTTCATCTACGGTCTTTTGCCCGTTAGCAACATCCAGGTCACCTATGACCACTTTCGCTCTGCGGTGCGTGGTGATAGTTAAGAAAGAAGTAAACTAGTACGTGAGACGTTACTCACCCAAACGAGGCACAACGTGTTGCCGTTTCTTTTCCTATTCCGTTTGCAGCCCCTGAAATGAATGTTGATCGTGGTGACCGCGCAGGAATGCAAAGGATACCAGCCTGTAATTATAACAACCTTATCCTTGAGGCGGTCGGCATGCTCGAATAGCTTGTCGTCGGGTATGGCAGTCATTGAATGCTACTCAACGGAAACGGAACTCAGCCGGAAACGGATTGCCGTGATGACAAACAATGTCAAGGAGCAGAGATGCCAGTAGCGCGGCGTTGAGATAGCTAGCCAGCTCAGTCATTGGAAAGCCGTTAAAGCTAGTACAAATAATTACACTGCTTCAGTTGTAGCCAGTGACCACTAGTATATAACCTACGTACTATTATACCGAACAATGAGGTATACTGAGACTGCTACACATGATAGTGGCGCAACGGTGCACGCACATCGGGCGGGTTGTTTGGCAAAGCCTCTCAGCCAAATACGAGCTCCCCGAGTTCAGTTTCCGGAGTTTCCCGGAAACAAAAGGAAATTTCCTAATGTAGGGATGTCTGGTAGTCGCCAAGTAGTCGCATAGATGATACAACAATTGGATTGTCCTTAAAGACTAACCGGATGCAGTGTGACACATCGCGCAGCAAGGCTGTGTGCAAGTAGCTGACTTCTGTGGTGGCTTGAGGCTGGGCTTGGGGATGGTTGATGTCAGGGCGGCCTGGTGGTTGATCTAAGAATTGGTGAAGTGATACTTTTGGCAGGCATGACACTGTGTTCGATCCTCAAAATCACTAGCTAGTAATGGCCCAGAGCCAACCCTGGGAGTGTGGAAGCATCTGCATTTCGGACAGGTATGAGGACCCAACAGTAATGTAAAATGCATGAAACATACAATAGGTTGAAGAAATGAATAGTTGCATATTGCACATTGCACTACTAAAGTAGTGGGCTCTGCCGCCGCTTGCCAGCGCGCTACCCGGTTATTTTAATATGTATGTCTTTAATTTCAGGGCGCATCACTACAGATCCGACCGGAATTCGCTCCCACAAAACTTTATAAGTACAACCACGTACTCAATCTTTTCAGATCTGTATTGTTATGATGCAGCCGCGGTACTGTATACATACAGCTGGACTCGGATATAGTCCAAACCAGTACGTCCTCCATGTGAACTATCATAATGTCAACACTTCCC
>Ga0179587_10000435_pt1 | contig 17350 bp, 22 predicted proteins | sample CZODoug2_1_08_16_FD_185932 | JGI IMG/M metagenome (GOLD analysis project Ga0179587, IMG submission 185932) | Vadose zone soil fungal communities from Angelo Coast Range Reserve, California, USA - CZODoug2_1_08_16fungal | ecosystem: Environmental > Terrestrial > Soil > Vadose zone | place: USA...
AGTTGGAACCGTGAGCTGCCTACAAATTTTATTATAGCAATCCTCATACACATCGCAAACCTTCCTTTATCCTCCCATAAATTTTGATGGCTTTCCTTGCCGAGATTGGTGCGCGCTCCCATGTTGGCCTGCCATTTGGTTCTTCCAAGGCAAAAGATGAGGCGACTAGTAGCTAAAGGTTAGCGACCTGAACCGACCGAGCGAGTGACCGTTGGGGGCACAGAAAAACCGGTCAAATCAGAGCTACTCTGAGCGCTGAATGCTAGGCCGCACCTTTCTTTTGTATCGCTTTACCCTGTTCTTCCCTATGCTCTTCTCGACCCATCAGGATGTCTCTTATCTCTGTTTGTCCTCTTATCAAGCGGGCGGCTCTCTCGAGGCTGGACCAGGCCAGGCTGCCATTCTGCAAGGCCCGGAGGTAGATTGGAGCTTTTACCTTCAAATCCCGAAGGATTCGACGGAAACTCAGGCGCCATCGGGCGTTGTTGGAGATCTGCAAAGCTGGAATCATCGGCGTGGCGAGTGCTCCATCCGGGTCGAGTCTCTTGAACAGGGAAGAAATCGCGCGCCCGACCGATGGCTGTGAAAGCGTTATCGCCAAACGCGGGGGGACCTTCGAATGGGCGCGTTGATCGGCCCAAATCTGCTGGTAAGCCAGTTTTTGAAGCCGCTCGAGATTCGGGGGTGTCGCCATCTGGTCGAAGAATTCCCGCGGGATGGGAGTCAGAAAGGAGTCCTTCACCATCTTCAGCGTTAGGTACATCCAGTCACTATATCCTCTGCGGACGCTCTCGTTTCGAATCCACTGCCAATCCAGGCGCTTTTCCTGAAGCTCAACCCACAGGTGAACATCCAGAAGCGCCCGCAAGCCCAGGGAGAAGTAGTGGCCGCGGGAGAGGTGCAGCACCAAATGAAACAGGAATTCATGCACATCAAGGATGGGAATACATACATCGTTCCAATCTGTTTCCTCAATGTGTTCCCAAACCTTTTCTATCGACACCGGAAACCAAGGCTCTGCCGATTCTAGCTGGGTATGAACCTCAATCAACGCTTGGGTGCCGGGCTTTTCAAGCGGGAGTGATATCTCCTCTCCGGGAACGACTGAATCTTTGATAATCAGAGGGTTGGCAAACTCGAATCGCTCCGGGCATCGGAAACCGGCATCCCCGATCAGCTTCAATGCCTTCTCAAGACTTTCTCGACGCACCAAGAGATCGAGGTCAGAAACGGGCCGCAGCGAAGAATCAGGGTAGGCGATAAAGGCCAGCACTGCACCTTTCAGCACCACGAAGTCGAGATTGTGCCGGTCAAACTCGCTCATCAGGTTGCGAAGTTCAAAACGTAAGCGCAGCCATCGAACTGTGGTGGCCCGGCGGGCGTCCTCCGCTTCCTGCAACAGCTGAGCGGGGCATTGGCTGGTCAGCCCATACTCACTGATCTTGTGCCCCAGATAGGCGGAAAGATCCGGAGGTGTGATTAGAAACAAGCGCTGCCAATCGACTTGTGGTGCTGCCCTGGCGAGGGTCAGGGATTGTTCCGGGCGCGGCCGGCCTAGCAATTGAAGCAAGAATTCGTGCTCGCGCGAATAACCTGGATAAAACCCAGAGATGGGATGGAAGCTCGTGGATTCCTGTTCCTGCCGAAGTGAAAGGAGATTGCTCACAACTGGCCGCCCTTCGCGCGGAACCACAGAGAAGCGTCAACCTGTTTACAACCATCCCTTCGAGAACAAGTTCCGAACCAGAACGAGTGAGCCTCTGGAGTCATCCCGCGGATCGGCACGCTTCTTGTCGCCCGCTCCTGCGGTGCTTTCCCGGCGCGAAGAAAAGAGGGCCAGCCGGGACAGACCTGCCCCGGCCCGGAGGCGAGGTGAGTCGGAGGATTCTGAAGGCATCGGGAGTTGGCCTCAAAGCGATTCAAATCGTGCCTCAGAGTGCGGCTCCTGCACGCGAACCCAGTGTCGCACGACGCTTTAGAAAACCAATCACCCTTTCGATCGCCCTATGAATCCTAATGATACGTTTTGCAGTCCAGACCGCGGCAGCAGGGCTCACTCTCAGAATACCGCCAACGAGGCTAGAGATCAGGAGTGCCAACCAGCGAAAGCCGAACCATCTTTCCGGAGGCGGGCCAACTGGTTGCCAGGACCCAGTAGCACAGCATCCAATCACCGGGCCCAAGACTGAGGTGGCCAGGACCGGCAAATCACAACAAACCGTTGTATCCCCGCGCGTAATCAGATAACGATTGCTCCCCGATTTCACAGATCGCACCAGACGATGTGCCACCATACGATCCTTCGCAACGTAGGTCAGCACTTGGCCGACCGTGAATTGGTCATCAGCTGCCAGCCTCACGCGGATCCTTGAGCCGTCGGGCAGAAGGGGTCCCATGCTCTTGCCCTGGAGAAGGAACTCAAACTCCCGAGAGCTCTTGCTGAGAAGACCAGAGAGCGCCAACAAGCGCTCCCTGTCGAACGCCGAGTGCCCCACGACCCTGGACTGCTTCAGTTTCACGTTACCGCCCGATGAGATGGGAGCTCCGATAAGGACCCCTGGAGCCGCGTACACAGGGATTCCGGAAGACCCACAGGAATCCTTCCCAATAGAAGTGAATTAAGGACAGCGAGTTCCAGATCATGGTGTAGGGAATCGGAATCCGCAGCCCGTCACCGCCAACTCGGGCACCATAAAAGAGCGACCCGATGGATACCCAGAGTAGCAGCAAAAGCAGTGTGTTTGAACTGCTGGTGGACTGGATTCTTCTGCTTATTGAGCCTTCGACGCCAGCGTACTTCCCGAGGTTCAGCAACCAGACGATTGCAGAAAATGGCTCATGAGCAGGCCGCGAGTGGCGATGTTCAGTTCGTGAACCCAGAGATAGGGATGATGCAGCACAATGAGAGCTACCATCCTCTGATCTAGCTGCGGAGTAGCCGCGAGGGGGGCCGGTGCTTTTGTCGAAGGCCACGGCCGAAGTTTTCAGCGCGCCACGAGCGTGCCAGCCGCCCGTCTGACATGGTCGCAAACGCTCTCCTCGTCCATCAACAAATCAGCATCCTCGTGGATCCAGTGAAAGCCCCCACCGAGGAGCGTAAATTGTTTTTCGTCCAACCGGTGGAGTTTCACCCGAATCTCGTTCCTGCCGTCGCTTCCTTCTAGAGTCAACGACCGCGAATCAGGGTTCGAAAAGGTAAATTCCAATTCTTTCTCGGGATCGTCGGGCTTTTCCATAGTTAGGATCTTCTTCGCCATGTCCCGGCGTAGCCAATGTCCCGTCCATGAAGTCCATGAGCCATTCATAGACTGAATGCCAACTTCTTTGGGAAACTGAAAGACCACCCTCTGCCAGCGGGTCTCGTCGGTCAACAGCGGAGGCAGCACCTTCCCGCCGACCTTGAATTCATCGACGGTCCAGATACCGTAGAACGGAGGTCTAGAAGCCGTGCCGTGGTTCTGTTTTTCGAAATCGTGGGTTTGATAAAGGTATGAGCACACCAGAAATCCGCCCAACGTCAATTGCGTGACCAAGGCGCCTGCGTTTATACGCTTGTGATTAAAGAGGGCGGTCTCGGGTGAGGGCGCCACGCTTCGATTCAGCAAGAAGAAGTTAACTAGCCGCCGCGCATCCGGCAGAACAAGAAACATGCAGACGAGAAGAATATGCAAGCAATAGAGCTTAACCGGAAGGTCATAACCCAAGTTGAGAGCAAAAATGTTCGAAAAGATCACCAGGACAACGAGAGCTCCGAGAGTTGTCAGCCGCGGGACGAAAAGTAAGATGCCGCCGAGCATCTGCACACAGCCGGCAAATATGCTGTAGCCGCGAGAAGCCCCTGTAAAGGTCCACAGCAAGCTCATCGGTGAATAATCTCCGAGGGGTTCGACCAGCTTGTAGAGATTTGGCGGGGGAAAATGCATCCGGAAAATCTTAGCCGCTCCGTACATGAGTATCGCGGCTCCCACGGAAAGACGCACGTAGGACCGCAGCCACTCGTGAATCCGTTGGTAGTTTGCGTGGGATCGATCGAGGAAGGACCAAACAACAGTGGCCGCGAAGGCCACGGCGAGAAAACACAAGACCCGCACATAGTCGTACGTGGTATCACCGCTGCAGTTCGTAGAGGTCATAATCTGGTGACTCAAGTCAAGGACATGTTCGCCGACCCAAGGCACAAGCTTTTGCCAGAGTGATTCGTATTTCTGCGCAACTCGGCCGGTGTGGGGAAGGGCCCCGAAGGGGAACGGAAGGTAGTACAAAATGAGGTAGACAAAGGCGAATCGAAATGCCAAAAGTTGCACGCGTGACCAATGGGCCGCTGCTTGGTCCTGATTCTCCATCTTGAGCCTCCAGGGTGCGGGCATTGTACTCGGTGGCGAACTCAAATTCTGCCGGTCACAATTTGAAATCCGGTCGCTGCAAACTCTGAAGGCTTTCTGAATTTAACAGCTCTTCGGCACTCCCAGGGGTCAGAGACTCTGATCCAGCGCAAAATACAGACGGACAGCTAGTGGGGAGGATACCAGGCAGGCAAGGTTGACTATACCGAACGGTTTCTGGAGCAGGCTGGAAAGAGCCGCTACCCGCTCTTTGTCGAACGCCGCACCGCTCTGACAATCTGGAAGGTTTTCGTTCATGGCACGGCCATGTGTGATTCTGGAGTCAGGTACGGTCCAATGGACTTGCGAACGAAAGGATCCTTGAACGCCCAGATGAGCCCGTCCAGGTAAAAGTGAACCAGTGCCAGCGAGTTCCAGACGATGACGTAAGAGATCGGAACGCCCAGCCAGCCACTGCTCTTTTCTGCAAGATAAAATACCGACCCGACCGAAAGCAACACAAGCAACAGAAGCGGAGTCCTCGTGCTGATCGAGGAAAGCAGCCGTTGGTGTCCCGAACCCACCACCGTAGAGTACTTCCTGCGATTGAGCAACCAGACGATGCCTAGATATTGCAGAAAGTGCCCTATGAGCATGCCAAAGGTGGCAAGATTCAGGTCGTGGACCCACAGGTACGGGTGGAAAAGCAACAAGCTGGATATGAGAAAGGTGAGTTCGGGAGCTCGCATCTGTTTCGCGCGGCGGCGAAGACTGTCCCAGTAGCAGACCAGCCCAACGAGCGCGACACTTAGAAAGGCGGCGGGAATTGCCCACACCGGGAAGTGCACCCTTAGCAGGTTCTGATAAATCGGAGGAAAACGGTCAATATGAAAAAATGCCAAGGTCCCATTCACGCCCAGGATGGAAGCACGTGCAAACCGGCTCTCGGAGAGCAGGCCTCCGTTGAGGCGCCGATAGAGCGCAAGGATGCCGGCGCTTTGCATCGACACGTGGAAAACATTCCACACATAAAGCGAGGACTGTACGGCCGCGTCGATCTTCGTTAGTCGCAACGCCATCACGGCGATGAAGATCACGACCGGACCAACAAAGAAAGCCAAGCGTCGCGTGCGGTAGTACGCCAGGTTCTCATCGCCCAGGTAAAAGCTGAAGCTCGAGACATAGTGTGGAATGGCAATCAGATAGGTAGCCGCAATGAAGACGCGCAGACCCTTGGGCGACACCAACACCGGTAGTATGACCAACAGACCCGCCAGCGGCGATAAGGTGAATAGACTCAGATCGAAAAGCGGAGATTGGATCCAACCGCGCTTGTTTTCACCGGGGGCGAGAGCTTGAGCATCTCCGAGATCCAGATCCTTTACACCGGAAGACACGCCTTCCGACACAGGATTTGCCATTCGCCCGAGATCAGTGGCTCCCATACGACGCACGCCGTTGTATTGCCTGGGTGGTGGCGGCTTTTACTTCCGCGAGCCCAAAACCGGCTTCCAGGCGGCCTCTTTCGTCCGCGAGGTATTCGACGCTTCCAACGCCCTCCCTGCCCATGACTTGCATAAAGGCTGTCGAAGCGAGGGTCAGAGCTCTGGCCACCTGTAGTGCGGCGCGAGGATCTTTGCGGATGGTCTGGTAGACAAACTCATTGGCAAAGCGAACATGCGTGATTTCGTCGGCTTGTTGCATCTCGAACAAATCCACCAGTTCCTGATCGCCTCTTTTGCGCGCTTCATCGATGGCATAAGTCACGGCATCAATTCCGCCAGCTTCAAAGCTGCGGTTTTGCACAACCAAGCGGCTCAAGAGATCGCCTAGATTTGCGATGATACGGTACTGGAAATTCAGAATTGGGTATTCACCGAGTTGGCCTCCCCGACTCTCAAAAATGCGCCGAAACATTTCCACATGGCGCGCTTCGTCGGCACACTGTCGAGCCATCGACATGCGCACGTTCCAATCCGCATCCGGAAAATCGGCAAGCGATTGGGCGGCATTCTCGACACCGTTCATTTCCTCGTTCATTTGACGATGGAAAAATTCGATGTGCTTTAGCGGGTGGTCGTTGGGGAAATTCGCACACTCCGCCCATCGGCGCTTCTCGGTAAACCGTTGATCGCGTGCCGGGCCGTCTCCAAACAGCGCCGGATCAAAATTCTGGGTCGCACTCACCAAAGGTGGTCATCCTTCGGCACTGGTGGCCATGATCGATTGAAATCCTGATTGACGCAAGTACTCATCGATCTCACTGTCGCTAAAATCCGCTTGTCGGCGATCGGCAACGTTGACCTGAGTAATTCTATTCTGAGGCGCTTCGAACGGCAGCCCAATGGGACTCAATTGTCCTTCTTGTGGTGCTAGCGCGGTAGTGACTGTGGTGAGGAACCGAACGGCCATGGCAATCTTCAGAAGCAGCCGGCGATCCTCCCGCACCATGAGCTTTAGCCATTGATTCGCAAAGCGTACATGGGTGATTTCATCGGAGAGGATGGACTCGAGGACCTCAGCCGTTCTCTCATCCCCGACCTCCCGCCACTTGGCGGGCAGCTGGCCGAGCAGGTCCAATTCGCCCGCTTCGAATGTGCGGTTCTGGAGTGCCAGTCGCGCCGCCAATGAATCCAGCGAACAGGTCACGCACCACTCAAAACACGAAATCGGAAACTCTCCCTTGCGGCCACCGATCTCTCGCAAGCGTTGATACAGTGCCGCCACATGCCGGCTTTCATCCCAGCACTGACGCGCCAGGTGCATGCGCAGATCCCACGGGGCTTCAGGAAAATCCACCAGGCATTGAGCGGCGATCTCGATCGCTCCGGTTTCATTGTTCATGTGGCGGTGGATACGCTGTCGCTGGGAGATCTCGGTCATCCCTGGCCACTCTTGCATCTCGGCGTCGCTATGGACAACCTGAAAGCAGTCCTCGCGAGCTGGATCGTCTCGGAGCGTCATGCCTCTTATCTGTTTCGTTTCTTCTGGTTTCAGTCCGGTCATTGGCTCACCTTCATGCAACCGCTGCGGCAGGCCGGTGCGCGACGATATTTGGCTCACGCACTTCGAGCTTTACCAGTTGAGCCGGCCAATTCTTATCGGTCAAGCGAAGTTGAGGAAGCTCTTTCCTCAGCGCTTCGCTCTCCTTGATCATTTTCTGAAATTCACTGAGAATTCTTTCGACCACCCGCGTGGTGGGTTCGTCTAATAAATGGTCCGTACGTTCCAGGTAATTCCGGTATCGCGCCGCGAAGCCCGGCAGGATGACATCATAAAAACCAGAAATTTTTTGAGGGGTTGTCTCCGTCCGGGCAAATTCCTCGAGGACTTGGACGTAACTCTCCGCCGGCCGTAGGCTGAACTGCAACGGTGCCCGCAGCTCGTAGACGCGCTTGCCGAGACCATCGGCCTGCTGGGCAAGTTCCCAGATGTGTCGTCCGAAGAGGACCTTTACTTCCATCTCCGGGGTTCGGGGCACCCAGCGTGCGATCGTTTCCATAAGAAACACCTGGATGAAACGAAAAGTGGCGACGAACTCCGCTCTCTGCTGCACCGAAAGACTCATTCTGACCTCACGATTCTCTCTATTAGATTAGTCGTATCCTCGGGCTGTCCTGGATAGAGAAAATAACACTCGACCGATGACAGCAATTTGGCAACCTGTGTCACTCGTGCCGCCGAAGAACTCCCCCAATAGGTGCAAGCTAGAGGCACCAGCAATCGCAAGTCCTCTAAGCGTGGACAGAACGATTCATAGCGCGGTTGCTGTTCGAATCCACGCAAGAAAAATACCCGCCGAAGCGGTCGTGGACGAGCACCCACCGCGGGAAAAAGCTCTTTGGCCGTAGCGCGTGAGCGCACCGTGCCATCGGGGAACGTTTCCATCGTGCAGCACTTGCTCCTGAGTTTCTCCTCGACTTGCGGTGCTTGCGGGCCCGCGCGAACTGACAAGGCCCGGCGAAAGGGCGCTAATTCAAATCCTTCCGTCCGCACGGCGGCAATCTCATCTCCGAAAAAGTCATGGCCGTGTGCGGCCAGCGCCAGAGACAACGTCGATTTGCCCGCTCCTTTCTCGCCGACAATCATGACGCCTTCCCCGCCAATGGCCACGGCGGCTGCATGAAAGAAGAGTAATCCCGGCTGCATCTGCATGACCCAGTTGACAGCACAATTAGCGATCAGCGGCTGCCACTCCTCGTGAGCGTCCACTAGCACTTCGGAACCTCTCGCCGTCAGGAGCGGTGAGTTCTTGCCCGCAAGACCGATGGACCGCCAACCGGCCGCCGCGCCCGTTATTTCCACATAACCGCGTCCGGGAAAGAGCGCCAAGATGAAATCGATGATGGCCATCTCTGAAGGAGCGGTGAAGGAAACCAGATGAACGGGCGACCCATCACGTACCTGGATGCGACACAAGAGGCTCGGCGTTGCTTCCCGGGGCGCGGGGCGTGGGGACAGCAGTTCAGCATAGAGACTCTTAAATCTTTGGTTCAGTGCAAAATCTTCGGAATCCAATCCCAGTAAGCCGTCCACGATGCGGTACCAATCGCACCGGCGGAATTTCCTGCCTGCCGTCGAGAACTGCTCCAGCAGTTTGTGTGGTTCTCGCCAACTCGGAAAGAGTGAAGGTGTGTAAGACGCCCCAGGGTCGGCATCTAGCTCAAAAGCAGCATCGCGCACTAGCCCCACCATGAACCGGCTACGACAGGAACCTGGAAGACGCTCATAACCTGGTTCTCGTCCATGACCGTAAGGCGCGGGGGTTCGTAGGCCGGGAGCGGGGAAGCTTGAGCGTCACTTTTCTGGAGTGCTGCGCTAGGTTGGTTGTCCTGCTCGGTCACTGTTTGTCTCCTGGAAGCGATTCTTCGATTACAAAGTTCAGCGATCGCATCTCTTCGAGCGCGCCGCTGGCGTCACGGACGGCGTTTTCAAGTGCAACTCCCGAAAAACTTTCGCAGATTCTGGTTCCAAGAGCGTCTGATGATGTTGGTGCGGCTAGCTGTTTCCAAATGAAAGATGCGGTTCGATTGAGCAGGCAGAACTTATTGTTTTGCGGATCGAACAGGATCGTCTCTTCCTGTAGCGGAGCCATTTCTATCGCTGGGCTTCGACGGTAGACTGTACTCACTTGGGAGGCCTCAAATCCGACTGGACTCGGGTAGGCTAGCAAACGACGAAAGTTCCTGTCAAGCTGGCCTCGGCCTGTTCTAGAGTGCAATCGAGCGCTAGACTATCGGGCCGATGGAGGAGCACTCCCACGCGGCGTCAGATTCTGGAAATTTGGATGGTTTGCCAAAGGAATGGGGAGCGCTTTCGCGCCATGGCTGTGCTGCCCGACAAAACCTTGGGAATGGCCAAGGCGCTCGCGAGAAAAAATCATTTGAGTTCGGGTTGCAACCGGAATCAAGAGCGGGACCATGCGGATGGACCCGCACACTATCAACGCGTCGGAGCAAAGCCAGGGCGGTCGACGAAGTCTTGCCCCTGCTCCCTTTCTCGCCTGGTCACCTTGACGGCGGCCGGTCATGGCCGGTGGCCAAGACCGATCGAAACGGGAGAATTCGTGGACCTGCGTCCACACGGCCGGGAAGTGGCGCTGTGCTGAGGATTGTCTTCTTCGGTAGCGGGGGAGAAGGCAGCATGGTCCCGCTGGAGACCATTTCCCGCGCTCATCAGGTCATCGCATTAGTGCGGCCCTTGCGATCGCGATCGTGGTGGCGTCGAATTGCTAGTTCGATTAAGTCACGGACCGGAATCGGCACGCCAGCGGCCATGGCAAAGTGGTCCAGAATTCACGATGTGCCCTTGCTTGACACCTCTTCTAGAAGCGATTCCGAACTGGCCGGCCGCTTGAAGCGGCTCGCTCCCGAGGTCATCTGTGTCTCGGCATTCCCCTGGCTCCTCGGGAGCGAAGTCCTTCAACTGGCCAGCCGCGCCGCTCTTAATGTTCACTTGTCGTTGCTGCCGCGTCATCGTGGTCCCAACCCGTTGTTGTGGATCTACTACCACAGCGACCAGCGGACAGGCGTGACGGTGCATGGCATGAACCAGCGGGCTGACGCTGGTCCTATTTTCGCGCAAGAGGCTTTCGAACTGCCCCGCGGATTTCCCGTCGACCGCTTGTACGCACGAAAAGCCTTGCTCGGGGGAGAATTGTTGCTACGAGTCCTACACCAGCTTGAATCCGGTGAGGCCAAGCCCACGGCACAAGAGGAAAGACTTGCAACCCAGGCGCCGAGAGTCGCCTGCGGGACGAGAATGGTGGATTGCTCTGAATGGGACGCCGAGAGAGTATGGCATTTCCTTTCAGGTCTCTGCCCCCGGCGCCGCGAACCTCTCTGGGATCATCGGGGGCGCGAAGTGCGGTACCAGGCGGTTCTCGGGTTCACCCCAGGCGATTGCGGCAAGTCGCCTGGCTTGGTAGAATCAGCGTCTTTTGGATGGAATCTTTATTGCCGCGGTGGTTCTGTACAACTGGCCAGTGTTCGCTAACCTCATCCAATGACCGAACCGTGAAAACAAATATTGTCAGCACCTTCTGCTTCATAGTGTTCGTGACATTTGGTCTGCTGGTTGCCGTTTTGGGAGGGTTTCTCTCCGCAACGGCCCGGCGTCGGTTGACAAATATCTTTCTCTTGGTAGTCCTCTTTATCAGCTTCGGAGCAGGCTTAACGCAACACAACCTGTGGCCATTTTCGTCCTGGCCGGTGCTGGCCTACCCTGCGCCCACGGACGCGAACTATCCCCCCTTGCCGCGAATCATGGGGGTTGATGTCAGCGGCAATGAATACGACATTGACTACCGGGCATGGCGCCCGCTAGGACTTGAAGAATTACTTTCCTGGATAAAGTTGCACTTCGCGCGACTCGACCCGGCGGCTCGCGAGCGTGTGGGAGCTTACCTATTGGGCCGCTCGAACGTCGCGCGGGTCCAAGCCCTCAGTCCGGCCGGGTTACCGTACCCGAATCGGTGGTTCGGTCCGCTGACCGCACCGACCCACATGTTGCATCCTGCGATCTGGTCTCACCCGGAGAGCGTTCCACACAATTCCTTTGTCGGGTTGAGAGTCTACGAAGAGACGTGGAACCTCGAAGAGCGCACTCATAGCCCCCAAAAGGTCACACGTGTCCTCGTCTTCGACTATCGGCAATGATGAGACTCCTGGCTCCATCATGGTGGACCCTAGCTTGGGACCGATTCTGGTTTGCACCAGGTTCGCCTCGAAACCTGGCAGCGGCGAGAATCACCTTTGCCACATACTCACTTTGGGTGCTGCTGTCGAGAAATCTCCCGGAAATGTCCGGCTTGCCTCCGGTGTTCTGGAGCCAAGTGGGAGCGAGTGCTCGCTGGCGCTACCTGGATTTCCCAGGACATCGCGACTTGGAGCGAGTCCTGGTTTGCATCACCGCGATCGCTTTGCTCGGTGCGATTGTCGGAGTACTTCCGAGATTTTCTTGCTTTGTGTCAGGCTTGCTGCTCTATCACCTCGCCCCACTCGAATCGCTCATCTGGATTCCCCATCCCTACGCGCGCGGTCTGACGATTTCGGTGATCGCTCTCTTAACGCTTTCTTTTTCACCCTGCGGAGACTGCTGGGCACTTCTACGGCCGAGACGCGACCAGCCACCGGCGCAGAGTGGCGACTACACTTGGCCCATTCGCCTGCTCCAGTTGTACCTCGTGCAGATCTACTTCTTTTCCGGATACGCCAAGGTCATGGTCGTCGGTTGGAAGTGGGCTTCGGCATCAAACATTCGGAGCTGGATGTTGCGGTGCACGCAAAATGAGCAAATCCGGGTTTTCCATGCCTTGGGAACGTGGATTGCCGCTAGACCCCTGGCGTGTTGGTGTGTGGGCATCGGCACGCTATTGTTTGAATTTGGTCTGGTCACGGCACTGTTTTCGAAATGGGCGCGGTGGTTGCTTGTCCCTCTGGTGGCAGTCTTCCACTTGGGCATCCTGCTTTCCATGAACTTGGTTTTCTTAAACGTGCCTCAGCTGCTGGTTTTTGCCAACTGGGATGTGCTGACAGCCTGGTTCAAATCCCTTGTGCGTCCTCAGCCATCGCGAGAACAAAAAAACGCACTCCGCGAGGCCTCCTGACGCTTTCATCTTGCGGTGAGACCGCCATACCGAGGCCACCGTTGCAATCAACGATGCCGTGAAGCTACTCACACTGTTTTTCAGCGCGCCGTGAAAGAGCGATGGCCTGCCGCTTGTGAAAATCCGGCCCTGCTTCGCTCCACCCGGTTGCCATCGGAGCAACAGCGGCACTCAAAGTCCCCATGTTAGAAATTCGAAAAAGCCATCCCGCAAACCACTAGGGCACGCTGTTCGGTTCCTCCTACGGAACAAAATCAGGAGTTTCCTGGTCTGCCGCAAAGCGGAAAACCGCCTCGACGTAGCCGTCGTTCCGCCTTCTGCCGCGGGCAGGAGTTGTCCTTCCCGCCATCGCCGCACGGGCGGGCGTTTGCGAACTTGCTGGACAAGATCACCGTCGGGCCCCGTTTCCGGCAACGTGCTCGTGAGTGTCGGTGCCATATTTCGTGGGGGCGCCGAGAATCTGATCATCGCGACACGCCTCTGCGTGACGCCGTAGCCACCAAGATTATGCGGCGGCAGACTTTACCGGCGGTGTCGCGAACTTTGAGAACCACACCATCGAGAAAGAGATAGCGAGCTAATGGTTACTCGGCGCGAAGGGACTCGACGGGGTCAACCGCGGAGGCGCGGCGCGAGGGCAGGTAGCTGGCCAGGAAAGCCGTGGCTACCAGACCCAGGGAGGCGGCGCCATAGGCAACCGGGTCGACGGGACTCACTTTGAAAAGCAGGGACGACATTAGGCGCATCACGACGACGGCCACAACAAGTCCGCAGCCGACACCTATGCCCGTCAGCGTCAGGCCGTGGCGGACGAACATGCCGGTCAGCGTTTGGTGCTGGGCGCCGAGGGCCATGCGAATGCCGATCTCACGGGTGCGCTGGGAAACGGAATAGGCGATCACACCATAGATGCCGACGACGCCGAGCAACAACGCCATGCTGCCGGCAACACCGAGCATGATCAGGGTGAAGGAAGTCCGGGCCATAGAGCGCTTGTAATAGAAGTCCAGAGCGTGGACGTCGGCAAGTGGAAGATTCGGATTGATGGACCACACCGCTTGGCGGACTTCGTTCAAGAAACTTTCCGAGCCGGTGCGCGTACTGCGAAGGACGAGGGCCACATCCCGGATAGCAAAGGAATCATCACTTTCAAAATGATCCATCATCAGTGGCCAATAAACAGATGTGCTGGCCGGCTTGCTGACTCCCTCATCGTAAACATCGCCGACGACCCCGATGATCTCCCGCCAGTCGTCTTTCGTGCTGACGCGGATGCGTTTGCCGAGCGCGGCGGACGGGTCGTGCCATTGTTCGCGAGCCATGTTTTCAGAGACCATGGCCACCGGGACTTTCTTGTAAGTGTCGTTCCAGGTGATCTCACGGCCTGCCACCAACGGCGTACCGAGAGCGCCGAGATATCCGGGCGAGACAAATTTGAAGTGGCGGAGCGGAGGAAGCTGGCCTTCGGCGTAGGTCTGGTTCTCGACGAAGACCGGATCGCTCCAGCCTTGGCCGGTCATGGGTACTTTGGAACTGATTCCCACGGAAGATACGCCGGGAATCGCAGCGAGCCTATGAAAGATTTCTTCTTGCATGCGGACGACCTTTTCATCCTCTTTCGCTTGCGCACTGACGATGGAGATGCGGAAGGTCTCTAACGCGGCGGGCCGCACGAATCCGGGACTAACGTTGGTGAGGGCCCGGAAGGTGCGAATCATGAGGCCTGAACAGATCAACAGGACCAGCGCCAGGGCCACTTGGACGACGACGAGAACGCTGCGCGCACGGTGTTGCTCCTTGCTCTGGCTAAGCGTGCGGCCGCCCTCGCGGATGCCGGTGCTGAGGCGCACACCGGCGTACTTGAAGATGGGAATGGAAGCAAACAGGATGCTGGCGAAGAGGGAAATCAGAAGCGTAAAGAGCAATACCGGCCCATCAATACCGATTTCACGAACGCGAGGAAGTCCTGCGGGAGCGATGGCGGCGAGGACGCGCAAAGCACCGTAAGCGAGACCCAAACCGACGGCGCTGCCCAGCAATCCTAGAATGACACTTTCGAGCAGAAGATCGGCAGCGATGCGTCCGCGGCCGGCACCCAAGGCGGCGCGCACAGCCAGTTCCTGACGGCGGCCCTCGACGCGGACGAGCAGCAGATTGGCGACATTGGCGCAGGCGATCAAAAGGACCATGCCGATGGAGCCCATAAGGATCCAGAGGACGCTGCCCACGTCGCCGACGACGTCGCGCTTCAGAGGGCGGACGTTGGGGCCGATGTGCGCGTCTTCGAAAAGCTTGATGCTGAATCCCGGTGGGGCGGGAAAGGAAGTCATAACGACGGGAAGCATGCGAGCAACGTCGGCGTTAACCTGCTCGAGTGTGACGCCGGGCTTGATCCGGGCGAGACCGTCGTAACTGAAGTTGCCGAGGTTAACTTTGTTGCGGTCAAATTGGAACGGGGTAACCAGCGCGGGATCGTCGTGGTCCAGGAAATGAAACCGCTGCGGCAGGACGCCGATGATTTGCCGGCTCTTGCCATCGACGATGATGTTGCGGCCAATCACCGAGGCGTCGCCGCCAAATTTGCGGCGCCAATAGCCGTAGGTGAGCATGACGGTCTGGGGAGCTCCCGGCGAGTCGTCTTGTTTGCTGAAGACGCGACCGAGCGACGGAGGAATGCCAAGGACGGGGAGAGTGCCGTCGGTGACACGCAACGCCTGGACCTGTTCAGGCTCGGCGACACCGGTCACGCTCACGGAGGCATCGGCATACATGCCAATATCCTGAAGGGTGTGGTTTTGTTCGCGATAAATGAAGTAGTCGGAGGGAGACATGTCGAGGTCCTTGATCTGGATGCCGGGTGCGGTATGCCAGATGCCGACCAGCTCATCTGGATTTGGATAGGGCAAGGGCTTGAGGAGAACGCCTTCGAGGACGCTGAAAACAACGGTGTTGGCCCCTACGCCGGCCGCCAGTGTGATGAGGGTAATGGCCGAGAAGATCGGCGCACGGGCGAGTCTACGCAGGACCTGTTTGAGCTGGTTCTTGAAGGATTCCATGGGTTCCCCATCCTGATCGTGCCTGTTCAATGGGCACATTGACTGGACGATCTAAGAACGTGATACGACAGGGAGGGGGAGAAGTTCCCGAGAATCTTGGGCGGATGTCGACAAGGAACGCGTTCAGGAATGGGGATGCGCGCGCAAGGAGCGGGCGATGAGGCCAAGTCCGCCGACAAGGAGGACCAGCATGATGAGGGTGTTGAAAAGACTAGTGGGGCGAAAATAGATGTGCATGTTGGCGAGCACGCCCGCGAAGATGAAGAGCGAACCTACAAGAGTGAGAACCCAGCCGGCTGTGCTGCGACCGTTCCAGAAGAGCAGACCCACGCCGAAAAGCATAGGGATCAGGGTGATGCCGAAAGTGTTCGCGCCGAAAAAGCTCCAAAAGGAACCGACAACGCTGACTTGATTGGCCAGGAAGTAGCCCCCCAGGCAACTCATGATGATGCCGATCAGGAAATGGCCCAGGCCGCCGGGAGTGCCACCGACGTCGCTGAAGGAACGGTTTTCCATGGTGGCAGGATAGCAGAGGGCTCGTGGGCGTTCTCGGCAAGATTCGATGATGGAGACGAAAGGAGCAATCGTGGCTGGACGGAGAATCACCCCAGGAGGCTGGAAGCACAAAGTGCAGGTTGAGATCCCGAGGCGAACCTCGTTCGCCTCAAGGTGAGAGCCGATTTACTTTTCTTTGAGCGGGGCGCCTTGGCGCGGAATGAAGATGGCGCCGGGAGGCTCGACGTTGAACTTCTTAGAGTAGTTGCCCTGGTTGACGGCAATGCTGACGCGGTCGCGAGAATCGATGAACAGCAGCGAATCGCCGACGGGCGCATCCATGAAAGTTTTCACATAAGGTAGAGTCACCGATTTCTTATTGATTTCGATCCTGAGTTTGTCGCCCAGGTTGTAGCCGAGCTTCTTGAATTCGTCGCCAGGAATGTCGGTGACCAGAGAGCCGAAGGGATCGTCGAGCGCGATGATGTCGCCGGTGATGCCTTTGTCGGTGAGCGTGGAAGTTCTCGGAGTAAGTCGGACGAGTTGCGGGATCTCGGGGCCGACGAGATTGAAATCCCATCCGGCGGCGAGGTGTGCTCCAGCCGGAGAAAAGATGTCGCGGCCGTGAAAAGTGGAAGAAATGGCCGATTGAATCATCCAGTTTGGATTGGTGATCTCGCGCGCGGAATCCAGACCGTCGCGATCAATCACCGGCGTGACCAGGCCATTGTCCGGAAGTACAAAATACTGACCCTTTTTTGATTTGACCACCATCGGCTTGCGTGAGGTACCGACTCCGGGGTCGACCACCGCCACAAAGACCGCTCCAGCCGGATAGTAAGGGGACACCGCCTCCAGGAAGCGCGAGGCGTCTTCGATGGAGTACGGAGTCACCTGATGGGTGATGTCCATGATACGGGCGTCGGGGGCGATGCCGAGCATGACGGCCTTGCAGATGGCTACGGCATCGTTGGCGGTGCCAAAGTCGGTCATGAAGACGATGGTAGGACGCGTGCCAGACAGGGAGACGGAAGCCGCATCTCTTCGTGTCTTGGAGCAGGCGGAGCTGATCAGAGCGAGTACGAGCAGCAGGAGAGCAAATAAACGAATGCGAGAAATCATCAACGCTCCGTTGGCTGGGCAGCTTCTGGCGAGCCAGTGTAAGCGCGCAGTTGACATTGGGCAAGTCAGGTTCTAAAAAGGACGCGCGGCGGGGGGGCTATACTCGCAGGGAGAAAGACGAGGGGCAAACATGGGATTGCTCTACTGGATTGTAGTTGGGTTGATCGCCGGCTGGCTCGCCGGAAAAGTGATGAAGGGCGGCGGATACGGCGTGGTCATTGACATCGTCCTGGGCATTCTCGGTGGCA
>Ga0179587_10000436_pt1 | contig 17333 bp, 10 predicted proteins | sample CZODoug2_1_08_16_FD_185932 | JGI IMG/M metagenome (GOLD analysis project Ga0179587, IMG submission 185932) | Vadose zone soil fungal communities from Angelo Coast Range Reserve, California, USA - CZODoug2_1_08_16fungal | ecosystem: Environmental > Terrestrial > Soil > Vadose zone | place: USA...
GTTGATGATGATGCTGGTCGATTCGCGTGAATTCGTGATCGACGAATCGAATTAAGCGAGGACAATCTCAATGCGCTCCAACAACTACAAGTCGGTCCTGAAGCACGCAGGACTCGCGGCCTCCGTTCTCCTCCTGGCGAGCGGTGCGGCCCTCGCCCAGCAGCAGGTCAACCTCTCCGCGGGGGCGACCGCGGCCGTGACACCCGACGGCACGACCGTGCCGATGTGGGGCTACAGCTGCGATGCGATCCAGGTGGCTGGCTCGACCGCGACTTGCGCCCCGTTGAATACGGTGGCGGCAACCGGCGGGCTCTGGTCACCGGTCGTGATCACGGTGCCCACCGGGCAGGATCTGCAGATCAACCTGACGAACAATCTGTCGTTCGGTGCGACGCCGAACACCATACCGACCTCGCTGGTGATCGTGGGTCAGCTCGGTGGCGGACTCGGCACGACGGCGACCTCGGCCGCGAGCCCGGATCATACCAACGCCCAGCCGCTCACCTGGCCGATCGCCGGCAATGCGCCGGGCACACCGCTGACGGGAGTGGGAGTTCCGCCTGTTCAGGGCACGCGCGTGCAGTCGTTCTCCACCGAAGTGGTGGTGGGCACCCCGGCCAGCTTGTGCTGGGGGGTTTGTGGCGTCACGGGTGCGTCCGCTCTGAAGCCGGGCACCTACCTGATCGAGTCCGGCACGCACCCCTCGATCCAGGGTCCGATGGGTCTGTACGGCATCCTGGTCGTGACCACGGCGCCGGCCACAGCAGGCGCGACGGGAACGGCCTATCCGGCCGTCGGCACAACCGCGGCCGTCACGTACAACGCCGACATCCCGCTGCTGTTCAGTGAAATCGATCCGGTGCAGAACAATGCAGTCAACTTAGCCGTTCAGACGGCGGGATTTGCCGAGACCAACGTGTGGTCGGGCCTGTACGGCGGCTGCGGCAACCCGGTGAATGCGGACGGAACCGCGAATCTGAATTTCGGGACCTGCTATCCGCCGGCGGTCAATTACACGCCGCTGTATTACCTGATCAACGGCCAGGCTTTCGACAAGACCACCCCGGCGACCTCAGTGTTCGCGGCCAAGGCGGGCACCGCCACCACGGGCATTACGGGCACCGTCCTGGTGCGCCTGGTCAATGCCGGCCTGCGCATGCACGTGCCGTCGATCGTCGGATCGCAAACGGGGACCTCGGTTGCCCCGGCCCTCCCGCCTGCCGGCTTCTCGCTGATCGCCGAAGACGGCAACGTGCTGCCCGGCGTGGCGCGCGTGCAGAGCGAAGTGTTCATGGCCGCGGGCAAGACCAATGACGTGATGATCAACGCCACGAACACGCCGGCCAGCACGACGGCGCTACCGATCTTCGACCGGGAGCTGAGCCTGTCGAGCAATGCGACCGGGCGCGACGGCGGAATGCTGGCGTACATCGGTGTCAATGGCTTGGGCGCCCCCGTAGCCGCGGCGACTGCTACGGCCGTTACGGATACGTACAACTCCGTGCTGACCGGCCAGACGCTCGTCGTGTCGGATCCGGCCAAGGGTGTGATCGCGAACGACATCGGTATCTACGGGGTGCAGATATCGGGAACAGCGCCAGCGGGACTCACACTGAATACGGACGGTACCTTCACCTACACCAGCGGCACGCCGACCAGCTTCACCTATTGCGGCAACGGAGCCATCTCGGGGGCGGCCTGTACGACCGTGAACCTCAACGCAGCGCCTCTCGAGGCGGCCAGCGGTATCACGATGAATCCGATCACGTACAACGCGAACGCGACGTTCCTGAAGATCGCACCGCCCGGGATCCTGGCATTCGACAAAGACGCCCTCGGCTATCCGCTGACGGTGAACGCCGCGAGCGTGACGCCCAGTGGCAGCCTGACGCTGTCGGTGGACACGAACGGCGGGTTCAACGCTTCCGTTGCCGCCGCGGGCACCTACACCTTCACCTACAGAGCCCAGAACTCGCAGGGCACGGTCAGCAGCTCGTCGGCCACCGTGACTCTGAACTTCCCGGCGGCCACCGGGCTTGCCGTGACGGTTCTGGACGGCACCGATAAGTCGACCCTGATCGGCGACTACCGGTGGGTCATCGAGGAGGATCGCACGTTCTATGTGAATCCGAACTGCACCACGAACCCGCCGGCGGCGGGCTGCCCGGGTGCGACCACGGGCGGTCTCGGAACCACCGGCATCGTCCCGACTTTCGGCACCAACTTCCACACCAGCTACATGCCGCTGGTGGCCGCCGGCTGCACCGGGACGGTGTCGTGCGAAGGCGGCCAGACGATATTCAACCCGGCCACCGGGACGCATGACTTTGCGGTTTGCGACCTGGGCGACGGCGTTTGCCGGCCAGACACGAGCGGGAGCGGATTCACGCAGGTCAGCCCCAGCGCGGTCCATCTGGATCCGACCAAGCGCTACTACCTGACGGTTCTCCCAGGCGATGCCGCCAATCCGTTCGAGGGCGGCCCCGTCGGTCACGGCATGGGCGGGACTCCGGTCCTGTGCACGATTACGCCTCCGGCGACCACGTGCGCCTTTAACCCGGTGATCGCATACACGCAGCCCACTCCGTTCCAGCCGGCCAAGCTTTCGGTCTTCGTGTTCCAGGACGACTTCCCCCTGAACGGCGAGCACGACGGCGGAGGAGGAATCGACGTGCTGTCGCCTAACGAGCCGGGCCTCGGGGGCTTCAACATCGTCCTGTTCGACGATGCCGGCGGCACCGGGGATGCAACCGGGCAGATGACCTACGACATGTTCAACTACCCGCTGTCGAACAGCTTGGCCGGAACAATCGATCCGGCCACGAACAACGACGCGTGTCCGGTTTCGATCATCTCGCGGATCGGTCAGAACGACCCGACCCAGACGGGAATCACCGGCACCATCGTGACCTGCCCGAAATACGAATCGGACGGCAAAACGCTGTCCCCACTGGCGGGCCAGGCGGTGGTCGCCAACCTGATGCCGGGACGGTACGGCGTCGTGGCCACAGCGGGCGCCGACCGGGTCGCCCGGGGCGAAGAGTGGCTGCAGACCAATACGCTGGATGGCCAGAAGGCCCACGACTCCTTCCTGCGCGTCGGCGAGCCGAGCTTCTTCCAGGAGTACGGACCGGCCGGCTACCACGTCTCGATCGGCTTTGCCAACCCAGGTATCATCAAGAGCCGCCTGGCGGCCGTGTGCAACGGCACCGACCCGAACGCGCCCCAGCCGGGCACGCCGCTCAGCTGCGGCAACACGCTGACCGGCTTGGTCTCGACGGAGCGGATGAGCCGCACGCCGGATGAGCGCCTCTACGGCAGCGGCGACAACAGCAGCTTCGCCTTCACCCAGTGCTATGTGAGCGTCGGTGACCCGGACGCGGAGGATTTCGCGTTCGCCAAGTGCGACTCGACGGGTCACTTCACGCTGTCGGGCCTGCCCGACGGAGACTGGCGAATCACCGTGTTCGACCAGTGGAACGACATGCTGGTGGACGGACTGTCGACGCCGGTGCGGCTGGGAACCGCAGGCGCGGCCAACTTCTGCCCGGGCTCGGGATCCACCCAGCATTCCTGCAACATGGGCGAGATCGCCATGAACCAGTGGCAGGCCAACATCTATACCAGCACCTTCTTTGACGCCGACGGCAACGGGGTCCGGGGCCCCAATGAAACGGGCCTGACGCTGGTGCCGACCAACATCCGTTTCCGCGACGGCAGCTACTCCAATTTCAACAATACCGACCTGGCCGGCAACGCCGGCTTCAACGAGATATTCCCGCTGTTCAGCTGGTACGTGATCGAGACGGACTCCACCCGCTACAAGAGCACCGGCACCCACGTGGTGTACGACGCCGGCGGCCCGGCCGACGGGACTTGTGGCGGATCCAGCGCGCCCTGCGGCAGCTCGAATATCGCCGCCAACATGGCCAACACCTTCGAGACGGTGTCGGTGCCGACGGCCCTGCGGGTGCCGGGCGCGGTCTATTGCAGTAACGCGGATTGCACCGGCCATTCGATTGCAAGCGGGGCGGGCAGCAGCGATGCGCCCAGTGCCTGCACGATCTCGCCGACAACCGGCGCCACGAACTGCACCGGGACACCCCTGTCGACCGGGCGCATCGATCCGCCCTGGGTCCTGAGCGAAGGCTGGCAGGGCTTTTCCGGGCAGAATTCGTTCATCGAGTTCGGCAAGCGGCCCTTCGGGGCTGGCGAGAACGGCGGCATCCGCGGTGAGGTGATTTACGCCTCGACCCGTCCGTTCGATGACCCGCAGCTGCTGCTGCATACGAGCTGGACGCCGGATGTACCGGGCGTGACCATCAACCTGTATCAGGTGGGCACGGCGCCCGATGGCAGCCAGTCCCTCACACTGGTCGACACGACCAAGACCAGCAGCTTCGACGATTGGGCCCAGGGGTTCTACCCGGGCACCAGCAACAAGCCCTACATGAACTGCCCGGGCCAGCTGCGCAACCCGACTGCGACCCCGTCGGCTGCCGGCGACCTGTTCTTCTTCACGCTGTTCAACCAGCCGATGTGGCTGGACGTGTATAACAACGGTGGCACGCCGGTGCACACCATTCCGAACAACTCGCAGTTCAAGTGCTATGACGGCATGCACGCCTGGAACCAGGTGCAGCCGGCGCCTTATGACGGCGCTTACCAGTTCCCGAGCATCATCGGCAGGGATCCGACCAGCGGGGCACCCGTCGGAACGGGCTCTACCCAGGGTACAGCCGGATCACGCCCCGGCAGCAACTGCACGATCTGCGTCGCCAGTCCGGTCGACGGTACGCCGATGCTGCCCAATGGCCAGTACGTGGTCGAGATGCTCATGCCCCCGGGCTACGAGCTGGTGAAGGAAGAGGACAAGAACATCCTGATCGGCGATACCTACATCGCGCCCGCGACGGTGCAGTTCGGGCCTCTGGCGAGCATCTACATCCTGCCCGACCAGGCGTCCGTGGCGGCCGTCTACAACGCCAACCAGGGCGCACTGTCGGGCTACAACGCTAACAACGCGCAGAATCCGACGCAGAGTTTCGGAAGAGTCTCGTCGCTGCCGAGCGGTGAGGGCGATACCGGAAGCGTCGAAATCTTCTGGCCGTGCGTGGGCGCGACGCGCATCGTGCCTGACTACATCAGCCTGTTCCCGGGGTCGGCGGAAGTAGCGCCGTTCGCCGGTGCGAAGCGCAACCTCTGCGACCGCAAGCTGGTGACGCTGACCGAGCAGACCTCGGCGCTGGCGAAGTTCTGGGTCTTCACCTCGGCGCACGTCGCCGCCCACTTCACCGGCGTGATCACCGACGACTTCACCTCCGAGTTCGATCCGTTCTCGCCGCAGTTCGGCGAGAAGTTCTCGCCGGCCAACCTGCCGGTGGCGATCAAGGACTGGAGTGGCAACGAGATCTCCCGCGTGTACACAGACCAATGGGGGACCTACAACGGCCTGACCTACTCGACCTGGGAGGTCAACCCGCCCAACCCGACCGGGTACGCGCCACAGATGATGGTGACGTGCATGAACGACCCGGGCACGGGCGTCACCCCGGATCCGCTCTACAACCCGTCCTACAGCCAGTTCTGCTACGAGATCCCGTTCATGCCGGGCCAGACGCAGTACATGGACACCCCGGTAGTGCCGACCTCGGCCTTCGCCGGCGCCGGGTACAACAATCCGGACTGCGACTACCCGGATACCACGCCGGCCGTCAGCGAAGTCGACGGCGGCACCGCGATCGGACCCTGGGTCAGCGCGGCCGGCCAGCAGCTTCACATCTTCGCGCTGGGCACGGTCCCCGTGAACAACAACGGCTACTCCGGGCCGTCGGCCACGACGGCGCCGTTCAACGCCAAGACCGTGACCCGGAAATACAGCTTCGGGACCACAGCCGGTACTGTGGCCCTGGTCGGATCCGACGGCGTTGCACGCCCGCTGACCGGCGTCACCTGGGGTGACCTGTCCATCACCGGCTCGGTGCCTTCGGGTCTGCCGAACTGCCCGGTGCAGCAGCAGGCCCTGTACGGCGGCTCGACCGCGCAGTGCGGCCAGCTGGTGATCACGGCAGCCAACGGCAGGCAATCGATCGACACGGTGACCGTCACCATCGGCGGCAGCACGCCGACCCACGTGGCACCGACGGCCAGCATCCAGACCGCGATCGACGGCGCCAGTCCCGGCGCCATGCTGATGATCGACCCGGCGGTGCGCGCGAGCGCCACAGCCACGGCCGTAACCTTCACGCCCGCGATTCACCAGGAGATGGTGCTGATGTGGAAGCCGGTCCGGCTGCAGGGCGTCGGGGCGGTGGCGAGCGTCATCAACGCCAACACCCATCCGGCGGGCAAGATCGAGGTGTGGCGCCGGCAGGTCAACTGCCTGTTCGGCCTGTCCATCAGTGGATACCAGTCGACCGGCAGCGCCGGGACCAATCCTTACGATCCGAGCGGCGCGTACTCCTGCGGGACGTCGGCCAACTTCGGGGCCGGGCCTGCCACTCTGGCATTCTTCCAGCCGACCTCCACAAATCCGCAGGTCGATCGACTGCCGCTGGAATCCGTCATCGGCTGGAATGCCGGCCTGAACGGCAATATGGCCGAGATGCTGCAGGAGCCGAGCCTGATGGGCGCCCTGGAAGGAGCCGCCATCACCGTGTTGTCGAAAGGCGTGTTCATTCCGGCCAACGCCACGGATATCTTTGGCGCCAACTCGGCGACCGCAGGCTCGTTCCCGGCCGGCACCGTTCTTCTGAGCGGCGGCACCAGCACGACCACGGGTTGCGGGGCTCCGTTCCCGAGCAACTTCTATTGCAACCCGTCGTCCATCGACGGGCTGACCATCGAAAACAGCTCGCAGGGCGGCGGCGGCGTGTTCGTGCACGGCTGGGGGCATAACCTCCAGATCGCCAACAACCGCGTCACCAACAACGCCGGAACGCTCGGCGGCGGAATCAACGTCGGTCAGGGCGAGTTCCCGGGCGCGTACACGGCGGGAGCAGGCGCACTGAATGCGGATCCGGGCTCGTGCCAGAGTCAGACCGGGCTGGCGGCCGGCACGCAGCTGCAGTACTGCTTCGACGTGAAAGTGAACATGCACCACAACATGATCGCGAAGAACTCCTCCACGGGCGATGAGCTGTTCTCGGCCACGCCGGCGGGAGCGGGCGGTGTCAACATCTGCAATGGTTCCGACTACTACAAGTTCAACTACAACTGGGTATGCGGCAACCTGACCAGCGGCGACGGCGGCGGTGTTGCTCACCTCGGGTACATGTACAACGGGGACATCGAGCACAACTCGATCCTGTTCAACCAGAGCACGAATCCGACCATCCCGACCAACGGCGGCGGCCTGCTGATCATGGGCGCGCCGGACATCGATCCGACCTGCGGCGCCATCACCGACATCGATTGCCTGAACCCCACGCCGGTTGCGCCTGCCGACGGCATCGGCCCCAACCTGGTGATCAACGCCAACCTGATCATGGGCAATGCGGCGGAAAGCGGCAGCGGCGGCGGTCTGCGCTTCCAGGGCGTCAATGGGACGGATGTGATCACGTTCCCGACGACCCCGGCCAGCTGGTACTCGGTGCTGGTCACGAACAACATCATCAGCAACAACGTGGCGGGCTGGGACGGCGCCGGAATCTCGCTGCAGGACGCGCTGGCGGTGAACATCATCAACAACACGATCGTGTCCAACGACACCACGGCCTCCTCCGGCGTGCTGTTCAACACGCTCGGCGCTCCGTTGGCCAGCAGTCAGGGTCCGTGCACCGTTGCCCGCCGCCCGGACGGCACCTGCCCGGCGCCGTGGACGACGTCGACGGCTCAGCCGGCAGGCATCGTGGCGATCCAGAACAGCTCGAACCTGACGGCGAACCTGCCGGCGACGGTCGTGTGCCCGGCGAATCACTTCCAGGGCACGAACGCGACCAACGCGAACTGCCGCAGCTTCTCGTACCCTGAGCTGTACAACAACGTGATCTGGCAGAACCGCGTGTTCAATATCAGCGTGGGCGGGCTTGGCACCGGACCGCTGAACCAGCAGAACGTGGTCACGCTCGTTCCGACGTTGAACCAGCCGTCGACCGCAGCGACGACCGCCAACGGCGGCGGCACGCTCGTCACCGGAGGCACGGGCGCATGCGTCTCGGGCGCGAACTACTGGGACCTCGGCGTGCGCGGTGATAGCGGACCCGACAATCATGCGTCGGGCGTGCAGCTGGCCCCGTCGTACTCGGTGTTGACGGACGTGTCGGCAGCCAGCGGCTATTCGGGCGCGGCGCTGCATAACACGGGGTCGAATCCCACGGTCCTGAGCCAGTACTGCAATGGCTCGCGGGTTCCGCCGGAGAACGGTGGCCTGGGCTACGACGTGCCTCCGGGCATCTCGGATGCGACCGTGCCCAACCCGATCTTCAACCTGACGCCGGCGGCGACGGTGGACGAGGGGAACAACTGGATCAACATCGGCTGGGGTCCGCTGACGCTTTCGAATCCGTCAGTTGTCCGGGCGGCCGGTACCAACGCCGCCCCGCTCGGCAACTACTCACCGGCTACGGGTTCACCGGCGATCGACTACGTCCCGTCGACGGCCACAACCTACGCGGCGGCACCGGGCTTCGACTTCTTCGGGAATGCGCGCAAGGCCGGTAGTGCGCCGGTCGACGCCGGTGCCGTCGAGATTGCCGGCGCGGCCGGGGCGGCGACGCTGAGTGTGACGCCCACATCGCTTGCGTTCGGCAACCAGCCGAGCGGCAGCACCAGTGCGACGCAAAATCTGACGCTTCACAACACGGGTACCGCGGGGGCGACCGGCATTGGCGTAGTGGTCACGGCGCCGTTCACGCGGGTCACGACCGGTACCTTCCCGACGGGTGCAGGCAACTGCGGCGCGACGCTTGCGGCAGGCGCGAATTGCACGGTCAAGGTCGCGTTCGCACCGACAGCAACCGGTCCCGCTAGCGGCACGGCGACCTTTACTGCCAATGTGGCGGTGAGCGGCTCGCCGGTGGCGCTGAGCGGCACGGGCATCGCGGCGGTCGTGGCGGCGAGTCTGACGCCGGCGACGTGGACGGCCGCGACGGTGCCCACCGCCGGATGCACCGGCACTGGCTGCCCGGCCCAGATCTTCACGCTGACCAACACGGGCAACGTGAACCTGACGGGCGTCGGGCGGGGCGTGCTCGCCGGCACGAACGCCACCCAGTTCACGCTCATGGGCGCATCGTCCACCTGCGGTCCGGGCGGCACCGGCTACCTGGGCGGCATGACTACGCTGACCCCGGGAGGGTCCTGCACGGTCACGGTGCGCTTCACGCCGACCGCTGCTGGGACTTATAGCGCGAGCGTGTCGGTCACCGATTTGGCCGGTACGCAGACCTCGACCCTGACGGGAACCAGAAACTAGCCGCGGTCGTACCGCAGCACACAGAAGGGACGCACCGGGGGGACAGATAAGGAGCGATGCTGCTCGCAGAGAAATCTGCGAGCAGCATCGCGTTTCAGGGAACTCGACTTGCGCGTGCAGGTCGAACGTAATAATAAGAACCGGTAAAAACCGGTCGGAGAACACATGAGCCATAACGGACGCAAGATCCACACGTTGATCGGCACCTGCCTCGCGGCGGCGTTGCCGTGCCTGGCAATCGCGAGCCCACCGAGCGACGTCGCCGTCGGCCAACTCGACGCGATCCTCAACTTCTGCGCCAGGGCCGAGCCACGGCTTGCGGAGAGCACCGAGGCGTGGCGGAAGGCGCTGACCCGCGAGGCTTCCCGGGCGGCGCGCAGCTCGACCGCCTACAAGCAGGGGTACCAGGAGATCAGCGACGCCCTGGCGAGGGGCAATCAGGCCCAGGAGATCGCCACGTGCACCGCCGGGTTCACGCTGCCCAAGGAGCGGGAAGACAAGGAGCGGGAAGACCTGCACGGACGACACTAGTTGCGCCGATAGGCTGCGCCAAAAGATCGGACAGTCATGCAAGGAGCCAGCGCGCAGCAGCTGGCCGAGGTGCGCAACAGCGATGAGTACCGCAAAGCCTATGACTCCGTGGTCGATTTCGTGGCCAAGATCGACGAGCACAACGTCACGCGGTTCTGCGCCGCGCGCTAGCGGCGCAGTGGCAGGGGCGGTGGCGTTATCGCTGGCGAGCCTGCTGGCCGCAGGATGGGCGTCGGCGCAGACGAGCGCACAGCCGGCCCCGGCGGCGTCGCCGACACCGGCCGCGCGGGCGGCCCAGGGCGCAACTACGTCCGCGCAGCCGAAACACACCGCCAAGGTGAGCCGCTACAGGCCGGATCGCTTTGCAGGGCGTGCCGGGACTTACTACCGGATGGTCTGGGGTGTTGACTCCGTTGCGGTGAAGTGGGGCGAGTCGGGCGAGGTCATTCGCTTCACGTATCGTGTGCTGGATGCGGACAAGGCCAAGGTACTCAATGACAAGAAGTTCGAGCCGTCGCTCATCGACCCGCAGGCCGGGGTCAAGCTGGTGGTGCCTGCCCTGGAGAACGTCGGACAGCTGCGGCAGAGCGCCCCGCCGGAAGCGGGCAAGTCCTACTGGATGGTCTTCTCCAACAAGGGCCGGCTGGTGAAGCGCGGCGACCACGTGAGCGTCGTGATCGGCGACTTTCATGCGGACGGGCTGGTCGTCGACTAGGGCCGGCAGCTCAGCGATCGCAAGACGGCCGCACGGAATCACAGAGAAGTCAGAGAAAACCTGTCAGAATTCAACAGTTTCAATATGGACAATACAGTGAATTTACCTATGCGAAGCCATGCGCCGGTGTTGATGAGCCTGCTGTTGAGTATCTGTGCGGCGTACCCGCTCGCGGCGGCCGAGAGTAAACCAGCCCTCCCCGGGCTGAGCGTCACCCAGATCGTGGACAAGCACGTGGCAGCGCGCGGCGGTCTGCAGGCCTGGCACGCGGTGCAGACGCTCGCGGTGAACGGCAAGCTCGATGCCGGCACCCCAGACTCGGCGGAGCGCAGCGCAAAACTCGCACTGCAAGGGGCGGGTGCGAGCGCCAAGCGAGCGGAACGGGTAGCGGCGGCGGAGTCGGTCAAGGCGGCCGCGGCGCAGCAGGTGCAACTGCCCTTCAGGCTGGAGATGAAGCGCCCGCGCAAGTCGCGCCTGGAGATCGATTTCGCGGGCAAGACCGCCGTGCAGGTCTACGACGGTCAAAACGGCTGGAAGCTCCGACCCTTTCTCAATCGCGACGACGTCGAGCCATTCACGGCGGACGAAGCGAAGGCGGAGGCGGTCAAGGCGGACCTGGAAGGTCCGCTGCTTGACTACGCCGCCAAGGGTACCCAGGTGGCGCTCGAGGGAATGGAGCCGGTGGAGGGTCACAACGCCTACAAGCTCAAACTCACGATGAAGAGCGGTCAGGTGCAGCACATCTGGATCGACGCGCAGAGTTTTCTCGATGTGAAAGTCGAGGGAGCCCCGCGCCGCCTGGACGGCAAGATGCGCAACGTCTGGATCTACCAGCGCGACTTCAGGTCCGTGCGGGGGCTGATAGTGCCATATGTGTACGACACCGCGATCGATGGCAACCCGCACAGCCACAAGATGTTGATCGAGTCGGTCGCTGTGAATCCGGCCCTTGACGACGCGCGCTTCACGAAACCACAGGTGCTGGTTGCGGCAACGAAGCCGCCCGCTGCGCCGGCTAAGCCGGCCCCGGCTCCCGCCAAGAAGCCGTAAGCATGAGGGCGCGCACTCAAGGCAGGCTTGTCAGCGCGCTGCTGTGCGCGGGTGCCTTGGTGCTGGCCGTGGCGACGGCAGCCACCGTCTCGCGCTCGAGCGTGAGCTATGAGCCTCCGGCGGTCACCATGGTGCGCGCAGACGGCAAAAGCGTCTCACTCCCGCGCGAACTGGATGACGGCCGGCCGGTGCTGCTCAACTTTATCTTCACGACCTGCTCCTCCATCTGCCCGCTGACCAGCCGGACGCTGGAGGAGTTCCAGAACAAGCTGGGAGCTGAGGCCGCCAAGCTCCACATGATGTCGATCTCGATCGACCCGGAGCAGGACACGCCGGCGCGCCTCACCGAGTACGCGCACAAGTTCCATGCGGGTCCGGAGTGGCAATACTACACCGGCACGCTCGCTGCGAGCCTTGCGGCGCAGAAGGCCTTCGACGTCTACCGCGGCGAGAAGATGAGCCATACGCCGGTAACCTTGCTGCGTGCTGCCCCGGGGAAACCCTGGCTGCGCATCGAAGGATTCGTCACACCTGATGAGCTGGTGGACGATTACCGTAGCTTGCTTGCCGCCCTTTAGGATCCCCCGCCAGGGCCGGCCGCTGATGCCAAACGAGTCTCGCGGCGCAGCACCTGCAGCGGCGCTGGCCCTGTCACTGATGTGGGCGTGGGCGCTGAGTGCGGCGCCTGCCAGTCCTTCGGGGGGAGAAACCCTGTACCGGCACGGCTTGCTTGCCTCGGCGCAGCCCGTGCAGGCCACACGCGAGGCCGGCGCGATGCTCAAGGGGGCGGATGCCGCCTGCGTCAACTGTCATCGGCGCAGCGGCCTTGGGTCGATTGAGGGTCACATCGCGATTCCGCCGATTGCCGGGCCGTATCTGTTTGTGCCGCGAGGCAAGGGCCTGGCACAGGAGGGCATTCCCTTTGTCGACACGGTGCGGATCAATCACGAGGCCTATAGCGATGAGAGCCTCGCGCGGGCGATTCGCGAGGGTATCGGCGCGAACGGCAAGACGCTGAACTATCTGATGCCGCGCTATCAGATCGATGATGCGACCATGGCCGAGCTCATCGACTACCTCAAGGGCATCAAGGTCTCTGCAAGCCCGGGGGTCAGCACTGCGGTGCTGCATTTCGCCACCATCATCACGCCGGATGCCGACCCCGTGAAGCGCCGCGGCATGCTCGCCGTGATGGATCAGTATTTCGTGGACAAGAACAACGCCATGGCGCGTACCAAGGCGCCGACTCTGTATTCCTCTCACACCACGATGTTTCGCGTCGAGCGGCGCTGGCAGCTGCACGTGTGGGAGCTCGCGGGCGCGCCTGCGACCTGGGAGGCGCAATTGCGGCGCCACCTGGCCGCCGAGCCGGTGTTCGCGGTGATCTCGGGTCTGGGGGGGAGCAACTGGGGGCCGGTGCAAAATTTCTGCGAGGAGCAATCCCTGCCGTGCCTGTTCCCCAATGTGGAAGCGCCCACGGGACATGATTCCGATTTCTACTCCGTCTATTTCTCCCGCGGGGTGCTGCTGGAAGCGCAACTCATTGCACGCGAGCTCGCTGACGCCGCCGAGCCTGCTCACCGGGTGGTGCAGGTCTTCAGAGCGGGGGATGTGGGCGTTCAGGCGGCGAGGGATCTGCAGGCAGCGCGCGCCCATTCCGGGCAGCAAGTCGTCGATCGCGTCTTGCCGGCGCATGCAACACCGAAGGACCTGGGCGCCGCGCTGCGTGATGTCGGCGCTGCAGAGGCGCTGGTTCTGTGGCTGCGGCCCGGGGATCTGAGCGCTTTGGAGAAAGTACCGCCGCCCACGTCGCGGGTGTGGATTTCCGGGGAAATGGGCGGGCTCGAGCAGGCGCCGCTGCCGGCCAGCTGGCGCGCGGCCGCGCGCATGGCCTACCCCGTGGACCTTCCCGGGCGACGCGTGGTGCGTGTCGATTACGCGCTCAGCTGGTTTCGCATCCGCAAGATCCCGCTCCTCGCCCAGCAGGTGCAGGCGGACACCTATCTCGCCTGCGGGCTGGTGTCGGAGACCCTGAACCACATGGTGGATGCGTTCGTGCGGGAGTATCTGATCGAGCGCGTGGAAATGGCGCTCGATCACCGCGCGCTCACCGGCTACTACCCGCGCCTGACACTGGCCCCCGGACAGCGCTTTGCCTCCAAGGGCGGCTACATCGTGCGCTTCACGGATCCACAGGGCCCCAAGGTGGCCGCGCTAGGCGACTGGATCACTCCCTAGAGGCCCCTGATCGCCAGTCACGGCATGCGCGGCGGCGGCCTCGGCTTCCTCGGGGTGGGGGTCATGGGCACGCCCGCTCCGAGCCCCGGACACTCGCCCAAACGCCTGGCCTCGAGCTTCTGCTGGCTTATATGCTGCGCCGAATGGGTCTCGCTTACGTCCTGGTAGCGGCTCTCATCGCTTGCCGTCAGCACATCGCGGAACCTCATCGCGCCTTTCGGGGTCTGGCAGACCCAGCTCGATATGTAGTGGTCCTGGTTGCGTCTGAGGGGCGTGAACTGGCAGTTCTTTTTCTTGAGGTCCGCGATTTTCTCACGGATGTCGGCGCTGGGATCCGCGCATTTGCGCACCGTTGAGACCTCCGGCTTCGCAGACTTGCCACTCACCAGCGTGCGTCGATATTCCCACAGCCCGGGCTGAAAACGGGGTAACTCAACCACGCTCGTCTCTGAGCTAGCTGCTGGCGCCGGCTCCGGCGCGGCCGGGGGATCGGTTGCGCGCGCGGCGGTGCTCGTGATCAGGGCTATGAGGCAGGCGCCCAGCGCGATCAAGGAGGTGAGCTGAGGGCTTCGAACCGGCATCGGGTGAGTATCGCCGAAGTCGCAGCCGCCGCACATGGGGGAGGGCGCACGTGCGGCACGACGGCGACGCGGGCTTTGCCGCCCGCGCCGCGCGCCCCGGTAATGCGTTATTTCCCCGCCTGCGCGACGCGGGCGATGTCGCCAAACAGGAATTTTCCGTGCATCACGGACGAGTGTCCGGGCGCGGTGCAGAAGAACACGTAGCGCGCCCCCTGCACCAGCGCGGCGGTGCTGAATTTCACCGTGGTGCTCTCGCCCCCGCCCACCACCTTGGTCGCGGCGATGATCCGCTTGTCGTTCTCGGGCAGGAAGCCGTGCGAGAGGCCCGCCGCCAGGCCGGCATTGACGATCGCCGACTGGTCCGAGTCCTTAGCGAGCACCCAGTCGTGGCCCATCACCTTGGCGGGCAGCTGGCCGGCGTGCCTCAGAGTGACCTCGACGTCGGTGCAAGTCGTGGGCACGGCCAGTTCGTGCGCACTGAACTGCATCATGTCGTTGCTGTCGATGGCGATCTTGCAGGGGTCCGCATAAGCGCCTGCACTCGCTAACAGCAGCATCCCGGCGCCGATCACTCGAAGGTAAGTCATGGTGTTTCCTCCTGTCATTCTCAGAACGCCATCCATGAGAACAGGAACAGCGAGTTGTTCTGGCTCGCGGATCGTCCAAAGCCGTCGTAGTTGGACCTGCCGCCGTTGAAGCGCAGATACCCCGTGTACTGCAGGCCGACGCGCAGGTTGACCCACGGCCGCCCCCAGGACTGCATTTTTCCGAGCGGCACACACTCGAACTGCGCCGTGTAGCCACGCGTGTCCGGGGAGCCGTTGTTGCTCCCATCGAACGGGTTCGGTCCGTAGCGCGTCGCATCGCGGCCGCCGCTGGTATCGAACACGCCGAGGCCCGCGCTCCAGGTCTGCCGGTACGCGTACGAGGCATCGATCTCCAGAGCATTGAGGTGATTGGTGGCGCTGTCGGATCCCAAGGCGCGGAACGTCGCGTCCAGTTGCTGTTTCTCGTGGATCAACGATGCGTTGACGAGGATGGCGCCCGGGCCCTCGGGCGTGTACTGATAGGTGGCGTCGAATGCGACATCCGTGTAGTGATCGGTGTCGGGCACCGCCGCATCGGGCTGCATCTTCACGTCCAGGCCAAAGGTGCCCACGGAGAAGTAGTGCTCGCCGTGCTCGCCCCGGGTGAACTGGTAGGCCGCGCGCCAATAAGGCGCAGCCCCGTTGATGTGGACGTTGTTATCCGGGTAGAGGCCCACATTGCCGAGCCAGCGGTCCGAGAGACCCTTGTAGGCGCCCGCCTCGAGATACACGTGATCGTGGATCATGGTGTACGCGGTCGCACCGGCAACCACGCCCCCGAGCCCGCCGATGATCGGAGCGGCGCCGATCCCGGGCACGAGCGGGGAGCCGATATAGGGATAGGCCCAGGCAGGCGAGGAATGCCACAGATCCTGCACCGTGGGATTGTTATTCACCGAGATCCCGACCACCGCGTCCGTGCCGAGCAGCTTCAAGGGCCGCGCGTAGCGAATGTCGGTGTTGTCCCAGCTGAAATGCCGGTCTTCGCCACTGTAGGTGGACTGGGAAAAGATGCCGATGTGCTCGGTGAGGCGCGTCGCCAGGAATACCGAGACCTGGTCGACCGAGATGTTGTTGTTGGTGCTGAAATGCGCGGCCAGCGGATCCGGCGGTGGCGTGTCGACGCGGCTGTATCCGCCCTGCACCATGAACGCGAGCGGCATCGGGTGCTCGCCCTCGCCGAAGGTATAGCCGTTCAGCTTGAACTGGCGGCCGTAGGGGGTGAGCGCCACGCCGAAGGCCATCGTGTGACACTGCGAGCAGGGCATCCCGGTCTGACGCGCGAAACTCGGCACCGCGGAGGCGATCCGCGGTAAGGCCATAACCATGAAAACCAGCAGCGCGAGAGCGCAGCCTCGATAGCGGTGAAGGTGCACGGTGCACTCCTGTTGTTGTTTTAAATCTCCCGCAGTAGAGATATCGCATCTCGGGCGGGTGAGAAATAAGGCGAACCTCGCTCCCCCTTGGGTTGAAGGCCGAAGGTGGGCGGGGGAAAGTACTACGGGGTGGGCCAGCGGCCCTGCACCGCAGCACTGGAGGTACCGGTGCTAACGTGTTGATGTCAGACGGGTTTTAGAGCGGGATTGGCCAGCTGGAGGCAAGCGGCGCGGGCATCGATCGGCCGCCGCCGGGAACGCTGGAAATACTCTAAAAGCGGGCGCGGGAACGCGCGCGTGCGCTACTGGTCGCCGTTCATGTGATGCACGAAGCTGCGCAGCGCCATGCGGTGATCTTCCCACAGCTCGTAACTGAGCGACGTCCCGCCACTGTCGGCGAGGAGGGTGAGATGGCGCGCCTCGGTCACGAAGCGCAGCGTGGCGAGATCGGTCCCGTACACATTCGGTGTCACGGCGGTGCCCGGGGGCGAGAGTACGGGCTCGCCGATCCCCGCTTCGTGCGCCGAGTGTCCGCGCAGTGCGAGCTCGATGCGCCGGTCGTCCGCCTGCAGGACCAGCGGTTCAGGGGAGGGCAGTGGTTCCGGGCGCAGGCGCGGGTCGACGGTCGACCAGAAGTACGCGATCAGCACGTAACTCACCTTGCCATTGCGATTCACGGCCGCAGCGGCGAGCGTCACGTAGTCGCGTACGTTCGCGGCGAGCTCCGGGCGCGGGAGGGCAAAGACAAGCGGCTCGGCCACCACGGTGATCGTCGCCGCGGTCTGCTCGTCCAGATACTCGCGAGGCTGCTTGTCGCCCGCAAGGGCGGCGCCAGCGCCG